>Ga0247780_1000115_pt1 | contig 75059 bp, 79 predicted proteins | sample UWRJL079202R5_FD_179927 | JGI IMG/M metagenome (GOLD analysis project Ga0247780, IMG submission 179927) | Plant litter microbial communities from Arlington Agricultural Research Station in Wisconsin, United States - UWRJ-L079-202R-5 | ecosystem: Environmental > Terrestrial > Plant litter >...
CGTTCTTCCCCCCCGACCCCCTCGAACAAAACCATAGCAACCCCCCCGCCCCCCCCCCCCCCCCCCATATGCGATGGTAATCGCGTCAGCCAAAAGTGAGGCTCCACCGACAAACCTTGAATAACGTCTGCCAGGCTTGCTGACGCCACAACAGAACCGTTGCAATGGCCGTGAACGTCTCCAGGCGCCTCGCCGCCAATGCTCTCCAGCATCCCGCCCCCGCATCTGTTGTCCAACTCTCCCACACCGCCCTTCGTGGCCGCCTGCTGCACCAAAGCGCCGCCCGAAACGCCATCAAAGGGGCAAGTCCCAAGAAACCTATTGTACCACCAGGCGGCGGCCGATATCGCAATGTTAAGCTGTCGCGGGTCGCACCCTTAGGCCTTGTCGTCGGCGGCGGGTTGCTTGCCTCCCTTATCGCCCTCCTTCAGCACAACAGCGACCAAGAAATCGAGGGCGTAAAAGCAGCGCACCCACCGCTCGGCGACGACAATCGGGATCCATCCTTTCCACGGTTTCGCCTGGCGGACGTCCGACAACACGATGGATCTTCCGCGCACCCATGGGTAACGTGTGAAGACAAGGTGTACGACATAACCGACTGGGTTGCGGCCCACCCGGGGGGCGATGTGATCCTACGAGCCGCTGGCGGTAGCATCGAGCCCTATTGGAATATATTCAGCATTCACAAGTCTGCTCACGTCCGGGAAATCCTGGACCAATATCTAATCGGGTATATCGACACTGCGGACTTGGTAAACGGTAAGCCAGCGGCCGAAGCGATCGAAGACCCGTTCCAAGAAGATCCTATACGCGACGCCAGACTCATTACCCATACCGCCAAACCGCGTAACGCCGAGCCCCCAAACGAAGAACTTGACCGTGAATTCAAGACGCCGAACGAACTGTTTTATGTTCGTAACCACATGTGGGTCCCGGTCGTGGAGGAAGACAAAGCAGACGAGCATGTCCTCACGATCGAGCTGCCCGACGGCGAGACGAAAGAGTACACCCTAGCGGAGCTGAAGGCACGCTTCCCAACCCATAAGGTTACCGCCGTGCTGCAATGTAGCGGAAACCGCCGAAACGATATGACGCGACACGCCGGCAAAACAAACGGTCTGCAGTGGGGGGTCGGTGCCATTAGCAATGCGGTGTGGGAGGGTGTCCGACTTTCCGACGTCCTTGCCGATGCAGGACTCAAGGTTTCTGACGCCACATCGTCGACCCAAGAGGCGGGTGCCGATAAATCTGAGGACCCCGATGCGAATACCCTGCATGCTCAGTTCTCTGGCCTCGAAGCATATGGTTCCTCCATCCCACTACCCAAAGCTCTTGATCCGCGTGGCGATGTCTTGTTGGCGTTTGGCATGAACGGCCAGCCGCTTCCCCGCGACCATGGCTTCCCGTTGCGATCCGTCGTCCCTGGTACCGTGGCAGCCAGATCTGTGAAGTGGCTCAGCAAGATCGTTATCTCGGATGAAGAAAGCCCAAGTCAGTGGCAGCGACGAGACTACAAGAGCTTCGGCTCCAATGAAGGAGCAAATCCAGACTGGAACCGCGCAGTCTCCATTCAAGAAATGCCAGTAACTAGCGCCATCACCGGCGTTTGGGTCGGCGACTGTGTTCGGAACGGGAGAGTGCCATGGTCGAGGGGAAGTAAACAGACTGGTGGGATCGCCGATATCGCCGCCGTTGAGAGAAAGGTTGGCTTCACGGCCAAAGACCGAGTAGACGTCGGTGTTGCCAAGGATATCAGCGTCTTCGAGTGCGCAAAGGAGACCGCTGCCGAGCCTGTCGCCGTCCAAGGATACGCCTACTCCGGCGGAGGGCGCGGCATCGCCCGGGTCGACGTCAGTCTTGATGGCGGAAAGACGTGGGATCAAGCAGAGTTGCTCAATGACTGCGCCGTTCCCGGTGAGTGCTTCGGAAACAAAAATTGGGCGTGGAGGCGCTGGCGGTACCTCGGAGAGCTGCCTGTTCTGGCCCTGCCGGAGTCTTCGCCGTCTGCGAGTGCCACCGGCACAGAGAGTGAATGTGAAGAAGAACGGAAAAGGAATAAACACTGCACGACACTCGTCGTGAAAGCCACGGATGAAGCGTATAACGCGCAGCCCGAGAATCATGGCAGCATATATAATGTCCGCGGAAACTTGGCAACGGCGTGGCACCGGGTGCGCATTTGCCCGCGCTGCACTAACGGGGACGGCAAGGGTGTGTCATGGTCGACGGGCGAAACGTTTGGCTGCGGCTTCAAGAAGGAGGCTGACGAGACAAGAGACAGCATGATTCGCTCGGCCAGTGCGTCTAAGTGAGCGACGGGATCGGTGTCGAGCCGCTGTTGCGTTGGATGGTGCCACTGGATTCCTACAGAAACCGGTGTGATGGTGGTTGGTGGGCACCAAATTGTTGCATTGTGCTGGGTTCGGTGTTCAGCGGGTCTTCTCATTTGCTGTAAGCGATGATGTTTTTGGATGCGACGCATCGAGTTGGATAGGTTTAATATTGGCGAGAATGAAAAATAGAAGTGGAAGTAGCATCAACTTTTGCTCAGAATGCGAAATTTGAACAGGATCCCAGATTGTGAAGAGAATGAGAAAGAGTTTGGTCGAACTCGGCGAGGGGTGGTCGGCTTGCAGTCGACTTGACGTCTCGTGAAATGGCGTGCTCGCACACCCCTGTCGCTTAACCCGCGCTAGCATCACCCCCGCCTTGGCAAAACGCCCCACGGCAACGTCAAGCCTGAACTTCAGTTTGGCAGCTATTCCCAAGAACATGATTAAAATACAGCGGATTTATTTAGCTATGGAATCTGCCTCCTGACCGCGAGGGAAAACTTTCGCCGAAAGGACCAGATTCTGGGCAAGCCCTCATCATTGCCTCCGCCACTAGCAGCTGCCGGGTTCCAACACGTTCAAACCGCCGCACAAACGGATCAACAGAACGCTGGTCGAGCAACAGACCGTATACAACATGATGATCCAGACGCTTTTCTAAACACTGTTCATTATTTTCTTCGTTGAGGCCTCTCCAATTTAGTACCGCAGTCCTCGCTCCACATTATCCTAGACCGACCACCCGGTCGAGAAGCCGAGCCAAAAGACAAGATGATGAGAACGAGGGGCTTGCTTATTTGGCGCTGCTGAAGTTCAAGTGCACTCGATTGCAACAGTGGCGAGGAAGGGCGTGGGAGCGGCGGTGACAGAGAGCATCCAGAGGTTGGGCATACGGAAGGGAGTCTGGGCCTCTCGTTTGCAGCATCTTGTGCATGGAACCGACCCCTGGGGAAGGACTGCTGGAACCGCTCATTTGACCTGCACCTCCCGCAGCTCATCACACAGCGCCTAGAAAATGCTGACGCATTCAGGCTCTAAGATCATTTGCCCGTTTCCCTCGGAACGACAAGCAGGTAAATGGGATCAGAGACGTCTTCCACGAACTTGGTCAGGAGAGGCGGGTACGATACCGTCATCTTCCTCAGCAGGGTCCTCTACTCGCAAACAAGCTTGGACCGCTGCTAGTAAGCAGCTGTCAGCTCTCCCCGCAGTTATAGACTCTGTCTTTGACTCTCTGGCCGACGATCTCTTTTCACCGCTCGGCAGGCACTGCAGCACCACGGCGACTACCCGGCACTCCCGGCAACCCGGGCCTTTTCTGCTATAATAGTAGGTAAACTACTGCTGACTGAAGTCAATTCAAACTTATTTTCTTACGATTAGAAATCTTACCGTTATACCGTTAATCGACCTCCTCTTTCATAATTTTCAACTTTTAACTTCATCAGACTTGATAAGTACGTAGGTCTTATGGATTGGCTGGCACTGTATCATTCACTGTCAAGGTCGTAGGTCTGGGCATTTTCCCGGTTGACTCTCCGTGCCTGGGACCTGGGTTTGGTTTGGGTCCCTTGTTCGTGGCGCCTCGACGTGGCCCGCAACCCCTCTCAACTCAAGCCGAAGACTTCGAGTCCCGACTTGCTGTGAGTTCTGTTCCATGACCTGATGCTCTTTTAGCAAAGAGGCAAATCCTCCCAGTCTTCGATTCGACAAGCTAGGACGCAACTCACGCCCCCGGAGACTTGGAAGCATTGGTCTCGGAACTTATCTGGCACTGCGATCCAGACCATGGGGCTATAGCATACTTCTCCGGCAATTCAAGTCATCACAACCAGGGGAAATGCCGTCGACAACACAAATGAAAGCTTCATCCAAGAAGCATAGCTCCCGCCTCCCTACCTGGTAGGCGCGTCCTGTGAGGTCGGTCTAAAGCGTCCGAACGGCCCGCGCAAGCGCTGCTGGAATGGTGTGGAGTATGGTGAGGCGGTACCATGCAGCTTACTCAACATATCGCAAACCGTACCCAGGGACAGAAAGTGCAATTTTTGTCAGTTCCCAGGGTGTTGGGCCAATGTTACAGCACCAGTGGCATTTTTCTGCAAGAATAAACTCCACACCCGGGCTACCTTTGAAGCTGAGATGTAGAAGCCGCAGCCTGAAACATCTATCCTTGAAGCATGAGCTTGACAATTTTCTGAACTGCGGCCCTTTCAGACGCATGGAAGGCTCACATCTCTGCCACAATGGCCACTGTGTCAACCCAGCTCACGCCGTGTACGAAGATCACGCCATCAATAAACAGAGGACCCAATGCAACGACGAGGCGACAGCACAATGGCGACTCCTTGGCCCGGGGTTTTCCAGTTACTTGTAAAGTACACATCCAAGCACATCAAGCTCTGCCACATAGGCCACACAGGGGATTACGAACACCTCTAGAACCCCGAGAACACCCAGACCACATCCGTTAACATCCTTCCGTAAGTTGGGTTAGGTAATGTACTGCCAGTATATGCGGACATTATGCGCCCGCTGACTGCGATTAGTAGCTGATGTGTGTTCGCATCTGAGAGCCTGCAGCTACCCGTCGCTGCTTGCCGGGCGTCCACCGCCTTCTTGCAACTGCTTCAATTCGCATATATCAACCACCTTATATCATTGTTACTGCTAAACGGGGGTAAAACCAAGACGATTGGTATACTCTTAGAAATTTAACATTATACCGTTAATCAACCTCCTCTTTCATAATTCTCAACTTTTAGCTCAATCCGGCTCAATAAGTGCGTGGGCTTTATAGACTGAATGGCACTGTGTCATTCACTGTGTAAGCTCTCGACTCTCTAAAACAGAGTCTCGGGCTTGGTTTGATTCCGTTGTTCGAGGCGGGAGGCTACCTCTGCGCCGGGCTTCCAGTACCAACGACGCCCCAGCACCCCGTTTTGACTTAGAAGAAAAGATTATTGTCCCGGCCTGCTTCAACTTCTACTGTGTCAATCTAGGCCAGAACCTCGCTGGCCTAACAGATAAATTTGGCATACCAAGACTCAAAGACTCTGGTCAGAATAGGGGTCCCACTATGGATAGGTACCCGGTGCGAAGAACATGACGCAAGCAACTTAAACCCCGACACAGATTGTGCCAGAGCAGTAAGCCGTGGCTTCTTATCTTGAGAGCTTTGATTGTAGTTATCACGAGAAACTCTTTGATTACACTGGAGCTTCCCTTCGGTGGAAGACTTCGTGGGCATACCCCTTGGAAAACCTCGGTGACCGTTGGATGGAAGCTATTCACATCTCGAGTACCGAGGTCAAGGTCTCTTAGGGGCGCGCACTCTGCAGCCACAAACGGGCAGATACTTCACACCTCTGTCGAACAAAACCATACCCAGCTGCCGCCCGCAATGTGTATGGGTCATGGGTTGAACATCCGCAAGTGATTCCGATTGGGAGCTGATGTAGATCCAAGAGTCACCGTACATCAACAGCGGTGACCAATTCCAGCTTGTTGACGGGGTTCTGCGCAGCGCGGCCACAGCGATGACTGCGAAATCACTGCATTGACTGTGACCAGCAACGTCCGGACCGTGAGTGCAGCTCGCCAATGCGGGCGGCCTTAGCGCCGGAGCAGGGAACCGCATGACGATATTTCAATTCGGCCAATGTAGCGAAGGGCTCGGGCGTGCTGCTATAGTGCTGCGAAGGCCGAGCAGTGCTATCCTACAGGATGTGATTCAGCGGTACGGTCGGATCACTGGGATCCGGGTCCAGCTCCGATTACTGTCGGAGGGTCCCAGGGGGGAATATTTCCGTGCATGACTTTCCGCCACGCATCCTCCGTCAACAAGGCCGCCAATGGCCAGGCCGCAACATCTGCCCCGATCCCGCGGTGTGGCTGATTCAGGAGCTGCTGCCCGAGTTACAAAAGCGTCTGTTGGTTCCAGGAACCGCTGGAGGATTGTGGAAAAAGTGATTGATTCCGAGATCCTGGATCCTGTCAACCAGTCCTCCTGCTTCCGACGGGGGGCATATGAGTCGGAGGAAGACAGAGGTGAAATCATCTGAACAGAAATAGCGAAGAGCTTGACCATGTTTAGTCCAGAAAATCTCGGTTCTGAGGGGAGCGGAGAAGGCGAAAAGCGCCAGATGGCGTCAGTCGTGACAGTGCACTGCGGTTAGCCGCCCGTCCACCTACAATGCAGCTTGCCATCCTTGGCCACGGCGCTTAGGAGGTCAGAAACAGGGAGAAGCTTTGGAGACTTGCCAAAACATCTGGCCTGAAAATAGGGTCACAACTCGTCTGCAGGCTTCTAGAGAGGTGTAGAACATGTAAGAGATGCGTTTGACAGGATATCCCGGACATTGGTGATCATCGTGAGGTGGTGTTGCGTGGCAAAACGCGTTTGTCGTGAAGCTTAGCTCGAGTTGAGGCTTGGCGTTGGGGGTGTGCCCCCCAAGCACCCGCCACATCTTGACACCGTTCGCACAGCCACTGGAGCGCCACTGTTTTAGCGCACCCGTCAAAAAATGTCACAGCCAGTGACGAAGTTGTCACGAAGTTAGGAACCTGGAGCTCCGATGGCAATTGAGCGCGACGATGGCGATTAAGGCGGGCGTGTGAACGACAGATCGACGATGCGACCGCCGATATCCGGGCTCCGACCCAAGGTTTTCGAAAATGCCTGCTGGCAATGCACACAGCGCGCCCTGCTACGGCAGCAGGTCTCGCCGCGGCCCAGATTCTTCACGAAGCCATCGCTCCCACGCGCCTCGGCCGCGGCCATAACAACATCATCCCAGCAACGGTTCCGTGCCGGCTACTTTCTCTCCAATAGCTTGCTCGCCCGGGTCAATGGCTCCAACAGGGCGCAAAACGCCGCAGCTGCACCGCCGGCGGCCGCTTCGGGAGCTGCCGCGTCAATTGACTCTGCCGAAACACCGCGGTCCGCCGAATCATCAATAGCCACCGAGCCCGCGACTACAGACGGGGCCGCACCACTCCCCGATAACACACTCCTCCCACACCGCCGACGACAAGCATTGAGGAAACTCAATGCATCGACCATAGCATCAAACCCCGATGCACCGACCGCTAACCTACCGCTCGATGCATCCGCTCAGCTGGCCAGCGCTGCGGCCCGGCACCCCGCCTCCTCCCTCCGACGAATACTCTCAGCATTGCTCTCGCTCACGAAGCCCCGACTGACTGTGCTCGTCGTTCTCTCCGCTATGGTGCCCTATGCGCTCTACCCAGTTCCCGCCTTCCTCTCCGCCTCGGCCCTCGATCCCGCCCTTGCGCCCTCCCTCTCCCCGCTTACGCTCCTCTTCCTCACGGCAGGCACCACCCTTTGCTCGGCGTCGGCCAACTCGCTCAACATGCTCTACGAGCCCGACACTGACGCCAAGATGAGCCGCACCCGAACAAGGCCGCTGGTCCGCCGGTTGCTGACGTCCCGTGCCGCCGCCTTCTTCGCCATAGCCTGCGCCTTCTCAGGCACGGCCGCGCTCTACCTCGGCGTCAACCCAACGGTCGCCTTCCTCGGCGCTCTTAACATCGCCCTATACGCGGGCGCATACACCCCGCTGAAGCGGCTGTCCGCTGTCAACACATGGGTCGGTGCAGTCGTCGGCGGTATCCCGCCCCTGATGGGCTGGGCCGCCGCCGCAGGCGAGAGCGCCACGGCCGATGGCACCTGGCGCGAGCTCCTCTTCGCCGCCGACGGGTCGAGTGCCGGCGGCTGGTTGTTTGCGGGTCTACTATTCGCATGGCAGTTCCCGCACTTCATGCCACTATCATGGGGTATCCGGGAGGAATACAAGGCTGCTGGTCTACGCATGCTTGCCTGGGTCAACCCCGCGCGAAACGCCCGCGTTGCGCTTCGATACAGCCTTGTGTTCATCCCGCTGTGTGTCGGCCTTTGCGCGGTTGGTGTGACGGAGTGGACCTTTGCTGTCACGAGCATGCCGGTCAACTTGTGGTTGGTGCGCGAGGCGGTGAAGTTTTACCGTCATGAGGGGTACAAGGGGAGCGCGAAGAGCCTGTTTTGGGCTAGTGTGTGGCATTTGCCCGTGGTGATGGTGTTGGCGCTGGCGCAGAAGAAGGGCATGTGGCAACGGGTGTGGAGGAGCGTGGTTGGGGCACCAGAGGAGGAGGAAGAGTGGGAGGATGATGATGACGAGTTACCTGTGAAGGGGGCTGTTGTTAAAGCCTAAGAAACATCTTTTTGTCCGGGATTTAGGTTAGATCTGGGAAGACCGATCACTGCATTGCATATCATAGAGGCGGCGGGGGCAGTTTTGCGCCGTGTAAAGCTTTGGAACAGAGGTTTCCTCCCGCTCGAGAACAGCTGCCAGTTTGACTAGGCAGTTGGCCGATGTAGGAATACAGTGTATTGGTATTTGTCATGTACACTAACACCGTTTTGGATCGGCCAGACACCCAGTCTATCTTTTTCCTTGGTTGGCTGTCGTTTTTGTTGGAGTTCCCTGGCATCTGAGTCGAGTCGTGGCATGTGGCACAGCTGCTGCTGCTGCCTCATCCGAGTTATCAACAACATTGCAGCAGCAGGATTCACGCCCCCAAGGCTGGAGAGAAAGTTTTCTTTGTACTTTTGTATTTGCGTTCTTTGATGTATCATTTACCCTTGACCCGTTTTTGTCCAAATTCGAGTCATGTCTGCCTCCCTCTCGCTCTTCTGCCAATGTGGTATCATCCTTTCAGGGCGTCGTATCCAGCCCCCCGTTCGAGATCAGTCATAATGGTACAAAATGCTGCGTCCTCCTCTTTGAACCCCACCCCTGCGCGATGTCGCTCTGCTTGCCCATTATGATGATGTAGCAGCAACTAGATGAAAAAGAAAAAATTGTCCTCCGCTCTAAATCGGACCAAAAACACCAAAAAAATGAATGCTTATTCCCACTTCGCATGGGTTACCGGGGATTGACCCGACCCGACCCGACCAATGACCCTTTGAAGTTCGATTCCACCCCCCCTCCCCAAGCTGGCGGGTAACACCAGATCCAGATTGAGACGGGAGGACGTGGGTGGTGGTTGGAAGCGCGCCCACCCCTCTCCCCCCCCTGTCGATGTCTTGCGCGAAAGCCCAAACAACGCCGATTTGCAGGGATTCACACGGAACCAAACAACGCCAAGACAAGCAACCAATGAAAACGTCAGACCAAACGCCTGTAAGTCCCCACTCCGAACACCAGACCAGACCGGTGTAAGTCAAAAAAGAAAGAAAAAGAAGAAGAAAAAAATGTCTCATGCGATTCGTTAACGTGCCCACCCAGACCGACTCCGATGATTTTTGTTGGAAGACCGAGAAGGTGGAAAAGGGTTCGTGATGATAAAGGGAGCGACGAAAAGGAGATATTAAAGTGGTAGAATAAGGAGTGTAAATGACTTGGTGACAAGTATGCGACTTGTTGGGTATATAATTGACCAAGGAAAAGAGCGTTTATTGCCCGCGGTTGATGAGCGAGTTGATGCCCATCTCGCCCACGCTAGGCAGGCGGTTGTTGTGGCCCATGTAGGGGCTTGTGCCCTGGCTGGAGGGAGCCTGGGGTTGGCCGTAGCCCGCCGTCCCAGTGCTGGAGATGCTGTTGCTGTAGCCGTGCTGCGGCTGGTAGCTCGGGTAGCTTTGGTAGCTGTGTTGGTTCTGGTGCATGCCGCCGAAGGATGTGTGGTGGGTAGACCCAGCATTGGAGCTTCCACCTGGGGTGGAATGCGCCCCAGAGGCCGACTCGGGGCTGCTGTATGGCTGTTCAGGTGCGTCGTCGATAGGCGTCAGGCCGATGCCCGAGATGCCGCTGTCATCCTCGTATCCCGTGAGAGACTGGCCGGACTCGAGGCGTTCCCGCCGAGCGTAGGCCCGCGCATGGGCTTGGATGTTCTTGAGGCCATTGGACATGCACTGTAGTTGGTTTATGTTAGGCACTGAGTCTTCGCCAATGGGAAGGGATGGATGGGGATGGATGGGCAGCAACGCACCTGTGCCTCGACAACGTTCCACTTCTCGCCGCAGCGTTGGGCAAGCGGTGTCCAGATCTCCTTGCGCATGCTCATGTAGTCTTTGCTGAGTCGTTCGAGCTTGCGATTGTCAAAGTCATTCTGACCTCGGCGCTCCATGAGGCGCTCATGCCGTTTCCGGCACGCATTGCCAGTCTTGCCAGGGAAGGCCTCGCGTTGAATCTGGTTCCAGTTCTTGCCCATGGCCCGAAGGGCTAGCAATGCCCGATCATCCTCCTGGTTCCATGCACCGGACGAAGCGCGGTGTTGGGCAGGAAGCGGGGGGCCGACGGGGCCGCCCATACCGGTGTTGGCGGTGGGGATCTGCAGCGGAGGGCCGGGGTTGACGGCATAGGCATCGTACGAGGGCATGGCCATCGGGGCAGCGGCCGATGAGGCGAGTGGGTCGTGGTAGAAGGAGACCTGTTGCCGTTGAGGATAGTACGACATGGTGGTGGCGGTCTGGGCGAGGGACACGGGGAGCGAAGGTTGGTACTGATGATGACTCGGCGGACGAGTCAACTTCGGCATGTTCTAGTGAAAGGCGGCTCAGGAACTGAGCTTTTTGTCCTCCTCCCGGTTGGAGAGATGCAGTAAAGCGGGGCGAAGACGAAAAACGAGCGTCGTAGTGGGCTCGGCAGAGCGAGTCTCGGTCGAATTACAAAAGGCGATTACCTATTAGAGAGAGGCGAGAGCGGAAAGGGCTCCGAGTGCTCCGGTGTCCGGGTATAACCTCGCCAGGAGATCGAGGACGTGGACAGGTATGGCAATGGTTGTACAGCCGGCGTTTCGTATCAAACGAAGGGCGGGCCAAACGAGAGGTCGTAAAGGAATATGATAGACGAAGAGAGAAAGAAAACTAAAGAGGAGTGGAGGGATGATTGGGTCGGGAGGCGGCGGGTCTGTGGGCTTGAGGACTGAAAGAGAGGCTGGTTGTGAGTCGGACGGGGAAGGTCGACTTATAGAGGTCTTTCGGATGCAGGAGGTGAAGACCAAGATAGAAACAAATCCTGTGGGTTCGATGGTGAAGCTCCCCAGTTCCTCGGATGCAGGTGGGCCAGGGTTTGCGATCTGAAACAAGGGTAGTGTTGACAACAAACAGTCGTCCCGAAACTGAGAAGTGTATCTGAAAATGCTCATGGAGCAGGAAGCGGCCTCTGTGGATGGCTGACGGGTTTCGGAATGGCGTCTGTCTGGAGGCGGGCGGCTACAAAGAAGGCCTTCGCAAGTGGGGACGGTGGTTGTCCAAAGATGGCCTCGCTGGAGGGCGGCTAGCATATAAGAGTAGCGGGAGCTGGTACCGGCAGGGGGTCCAGCTCTGGCGGCCAAGCCCGGGGGACGTGGACGTAGCGATGGATACCAGCACCAGACTGCCGGCAAAAGCAGCAACGCAGCATCCAGACGGGCGGCAACACCCCATAGCACTGAACGGGGCAGACGAGGAAATTACCAGCAGCCCCGGACCCCAAGACCCATCACGGCGTGGATGCGATCTGGCGTTGCACTGTCGCTTCGGGGGCATGGCGAGCGGCGATTCGTACTGTGCAATGACCTCGACAGCCAGCGAGGACGGGCGCAGCAATGAGGTACCGCGCGGGCAGCAAGACAGTGAGTGGGTGGAGAGCACAGCTGCCGTCGTGAAGGGATACCCCAATGCGGGAGCGCGGGAGCGGAAGACATGCAGGGGTGGCAAAAATAGCAGAGGGCGACCAAGCAAGCGGCTCGTAGGAGGGCTAGCCGCCGCCAGCCTTGTGCGGTAACAACACCAAGGGTGGCCTTGCCGCACGACATATGGCCGTGCTCACAATAGCAACTGTGGCTCTTGTTGTTTGCGGGGCAGCGCCATGCTGCCGTGCTTGGGGCTTTGAGGCCAGCGTGGTCTCGGGAGAGCGCAACCCGATGGCTGCCGTAGGGCCCGCCCAGTGGAAACACCAAGGGAGCACAAAGAAACAAAGCATCAGAAAGCCAGTTCTCGAGGCCCCGGCAGGGTGCACTCGCGATGCAGCCCGGGCATCGCCCACGCTGCGCTCCGAGTGGCCGCCCAGCGGGCGAGACCAACCTCTGCTAGGCCTCGCCCGGGATAGTTCCACCGACCCGACAGACTGGCACTCGGCAAACGATTGAAACATTAGGAAACATCGAGACGTGAGATGGAGATGTGCAAACGTGCAAGACGGAGGCGCTGAGCGGTGGGCAGCGTCTCGCGACGACGGCAGAAATCGCCAACGAAATTATGAAGGCTCTGTACAGCGCAAGCCTAAGGGGCAAGAATACAGCCAACATCCCAAAATGAAAGCTGGTGAGTACATATGCCACAAGGGTTAGCTATGGGGCAACATGGAAGGAGATTGCTCTGTTGTGGACGACGGGTCGGGTGAAGCCTGAATGGACGAGGTCCGCGAGGGTTGGAAGTAGAAATGCGGGATGCCGGAAGTGGATGGAAGCGACGGCAGAGCGTAACCGCGGGGTGGATGGCAACTAGCCTTGTGCGAGCGCTAACTGAGCGCTCACTGGACGGCTGGTGCGGTGCGGACACTTTTAGTCCCAGCGTCAACTTCAAACTTGCCCCGAGATGAGCTTGCCCACAGTCAAATGGCAGCACGCGTCCCAAAGCAGGCAAATAAGATGAAACGGGGCAAATTAGGAAACTTAGCATCGTTGGGAACTCCCGAAGCGTGCAATTGGCTGCTCCACACCATGGACGGAGAAGAGGAAGCTGGGTGAAGGACGTGTCTTGTCGCCCAGGAAAGATCTGGACGCGCGCGTCAACTTTTTCTCGCTCATTTGAGGGCGTCAAGCGGCTGGATCTCGCCTGCTAATTTTGGGCCTACGCACGTGCGCTAGGTCCCCCGCCATTCCCATTGGTCAGGGCGGGGCGATCCTGCTTCTCGAACCCAGGCTCCTTCTCACCTGTTCTCGCCCGAACAGTACCTTTGTCGTCCGAAACACACCTTCCGCCATGCCAGGTACGGCTGCAAAGCAGATCATCTTCGTTGCCGCGCCGTTGGAGGCAGTGGGGTGCTTGGGGCTTGGGGTTGCTCGTTCCTCATTCGCCCATTGCACCCAAATGGCAAATCTGGAACGAGGTAAAGTGCAGATGGCAGATTGCTTCAGATGGCAGCTGCAAGCAGAGACATTTTGAAATGTTTCGAATCTTGCATCCTTCCTCTCACGGCAGCACGCGGGCCTTTGGCGCGCCGCCACCGAGGCGTGTCGCCCGTTCAGCAAGCCGGCTTCCAATGCGTTCTAATTGAAGACCACCACAAGGCTCACATCTGGCATCATCGTCACCAACATCACCAACATCACCAACACCATCTACGTTACCACATGGAGCTCCTTTTCGTTTCAGGGCTTGACTCCTGGCGTAATTATTCTTAGATTCCTCGCTACTTTGACGAAGACGAACGGTGACAGCGCTTGTCATCCTCACGCCCTCACGTCCCCGACAGAACGCCCACTGTCTTGCGATATGGCAGCCGACAATGTCCAGAGCAAACCGAGTGGCGTTGAAAGTATCGACATAGATGCGGGATACTGGGAGCGTGGTTCCAAAGTTGCAGTGCTAGGCCGCCATCGTCGGCGGACTTCCGCTTTCCGGGGCGGAGACCCGTTTCGCCAAGCGGCCAGTTCGAAACACCGCAGGGCCGCTTCGGAGGCATCCGGTGCCCCACCAGGCCCGGCCCGGGCAAGCTTCGGTAAGCTCAACAGACTCGTCTTGGCCGGTGCTGCATCGGCCTGCCCTCCAACACCGGCCCCACCCGTCACGGCCAGGTCATTTTCCCCCGTACGCCTCAAGCAACCAATGCTGTAACCAGTGGCCAACATGTTGTGGTTCTAACACACACCGCGTGCCTTTCTTGAGTCTTCTGCTTTACCCTCACACTCAATTTATTGCCATGTCATCTTCATCGGGCCCTTCATCCATGCGCTCCGTCCACAGTTACTTTGCGCATAACCGCCTATATTCCATCGCACTTACCATCAACGACTCGGACTCTACGCAAGAATGTACATCAAGAATTTTGGTATTTGAGGCGCGGAAGTAGTGCTGAGTCGTCATCGCACACTTTGTGAATGGCCACCTCGCAATGTGCTTATGGCATTCGGATGCGAATCGCTTTTGTCATTGTCGAGCCATGGATATGCCGTTCGCACTCCCCAAAATGCGGGGTGCAGACTGGCAAGCAGCGCCGGCCCGGCAGCCACTCCTCCCAGTTGTTCTTTGAGGGCAACACTTGTCTCTCGACACACCGCCTCGGAAACATGGTTCTTCCAGTCTCTGCTCCGGGTGACCCCGCAACGAAAAGCGGAACACCGGCTGAGGCAGCCGAGTTGCTCCCGCCAGCAGCAGTACGAGCAGGAGCCCAGGCACTTCATGCACGTTCAGGACTTGTTTGCAACAGTGCCTGATTTCTAGCGCTCGAACAACGGAAGTGAACATCACAAAACGGCCAGTTAACGCTATCCGTACATCCTGTCTCCCTATTGATGACCTGGGCTTCGGCTATGACCTTCCCCGGCGGCCCCTTGGTGGGGTGTGGACTTTTCCCCAGCCCATCATACATACGCGGTGTCGCCCGGCTTAACACCGCTCGCCGTTTGCAGGCGTGGGAACCTTCTCCAACTCCCCGGGTCCGGTTTACCAGCATCAAGGATTTCCACCTTCCTGCAGGGTCATCTTTCTGGATTCCGCTGTGGACCCACGAGACGATATTTGGGTCGTTCTGGGTCCCAGAGTGGTGGTCTCGATCTTCAAGATGCAGCGTCGTGCAGAGGGTATCCCACGCCCCAAATTTCCGAGCGATATCCTGGGGATGTTAGATTTTAATTAACGTTAAAAGACGAGGGGCTGCTTCAGTCTGGGGCCCGCACTCGCTTTATCCTATCAGTATTGCCAACATTACAGCACTCAAGACCGCAATGACAACAAACTGTGGCTTGGTCATCAAATTGACCTCGCAAGCTCAACAGCCAATGCTTGGCTCGGGGAATTTAGAGAGCCAAGCGCGCCAATTGACGCCTCCACGCACGCCGAGCCAGCCACCAAGCCACCACACATGGCAGCGCCCGCGACGGCAACCCCCGACCTCTTCGCAACTCGATAGCCGACAATAGGCCCGATACGGCTCGCCTTGTGGCTCTTCCTCCCGCAAAATCCACCTCCGATCAGCCAGTCCTCCTCAAAGGCGAACCAATAGGCACCCGCGAACCACTGGACGGTTCGCGGAAGCGGAACCAAGCATTCAGCCTGTATGCATGAGCGCTGCGAATGCGACTCTACACTAGCACTCCCGACTTGGCTCTACCTGCCATATTGCAAGCGCGCGAGTGAAGATCTTCACTCCGATACTTGGCATCGAGGTTTCGATGGCAAGCGACGGTCCCCATTTTTTATAAGCCGTAACTCTTATGTGGAGGATTTAGTACCCGGGTTTAACTCCCCCGAGGGAGTCAAACGATAAGATCGAACCATGTTCAACGATTGGGAAGGTATCATGCTGTCCATCAACTAGCTGGCGTGGGCTGCAAACAGCTGCCGGGGCTATAATATCCCGGCCACCATTTCAACCGGATGTACGTGGAGTTTAAACAGGACGACTGTGAGCTGGGATCAGGGATTATTGCTTACCCCTCATCCCGTTCTAGGTTACGTTGACAGGTTGCGAGGGTCCTCGGCGTGCTTATGACCGACTACTACTGGGGTCTCAGCGGCCCGACCGCCTGTCGTCGATCTGATTCGTGCGGGATCTCGGTCGAGTTTAAGCAAAAAGATGGGGAAGAAGGCAAGCTCTCTTCGGTTCCACAGCCAGATTGGTATGTGACCTGTCGTGTACCCGTATCAACACGACGGTCCAGGCTCTGCTACATGCTGCTCATGGTACCGAGCAATCGGACCTGAGCGTGCGGGATAGAGTGCGAGCAGGGTTGGATCGACGGGACTTGATAGATGAGGGGGTTCCCTGTGCCCTTGGATGGACAGTCAAAACAAACCTTTCGTCCACGTTTTCTCCTCTCCGTGTCACGTCTCCCTTCGCCCCTTTCTTTCTGGAGTGCTCGATACCATACACGATACCCTGAGGCCGAGGCATATCGCGTGCATCTTGCACACCTTCGATCTTAGTATCTCCCCATCCTAACTTGCTCATCAAGGAAACATGGGTGGAGCCGACGCCGGCGTGGCGGGCATCTATGATGCCGCCCTTCACAAGCGCCAGGCCCTGATGGGCAAGAGCGGGCCATCCGCGTTGTGGAAGAACTTCAAGGTCTTCAGGATCGCGGCGTTCGCCTGCATTGGTGGTGTCCTCTACGGCTACAATCAGGGCATGTTCTCGGGTGTCCTCGCCATGCCTGCTTTCCAAAGGCGTAAGTACCTTTGATCGATACACGAGCGACTTCGTGCCACGATCCTAATCTTCAACCGCGCATAGACATGGGCGAATACACTAGTAACACGACCTTGAAGGGTTGGCTGACGTCCATTCTTGAGCTTGGCGCTTGGCTCGGCACGTTGCTTTCAAGTTTTATGGCTGAGACGCTATCGAGAAAGTACAGTGTGCTCGTGGCATGCGCCGTTTTCATGCTCGGCGTCATCATCCAGGCGACTGCTATCACGGGAGTTGGACACAACGCCATCTTGGCCGGTCGATTCATCACGTTAGTCCCCACCGCTGCTGATTTCGGCATGGTACCGTATCTAACTTGAAATTTTCAGCGGTATGGGAGTCGGAAGCTTGGCTATGATCATCCCCATCTATAACTCTGAGGTCGCGCCCCCTGAGGTTCGCGGTGCTCTCGTTGCTACGCAGCAGCTGGCTATTTGCTTTGGTATCATGATCAGTTTCTGGATCGACTAGTAGGCTCCTTCATAATTCTTGCGAGACTAAAGACGAAAGACTAACGGCCCCACAGCGGAACCAATTTCATCGGCGGAACTGAAGAGACGCAAGCCGACGCGGCCTGGCTCACTCCCATCTGCCTGCAGCTCGCCCCTGCCGTGATCCTCTTCGTCGGCATGATCTTCATGCCCTTTTCCCCGCGTTGGTTGGTCCACCACGGTCGCGAGGATGAAGCACTCAAGGTGCTGTCCAGTCTGCGTGGTCTGGATGAGGACCACGAGCTGGTGAAGCTTGAGTTCCTTGAGATCAAGGCACAGTCGCTGTTCGAGAAGCGCTCCGTCGCCCTGATGTTCCCCCACCTGCAAGAGCCGACGGCCTGGAACACCTTCAAGCTGCAGTTCGTTGCCATCAAGAAGCTGTTCCAGACGAGGGCCATGTTCAAGCGTGTCGTCATTGCTACCGTGACCATGTTCTTCCAACAGGTGCGTTTGAATTCGAAACGGGTTTTAGGCGGTCAGCTAACCAGTTGGTGACTGATAGTGGAGCGGTATCAACGCCGTGCTATACTATGCGCCGTCGATCTTTGAGCAGCTCGGTCTCACGAAAACCACGACATCCCTCCTGGCCACCGGCGTAGTAGGAATTGTCATGTTCCTCGCCACGATCCCCTCCGTCCTGTGGATTGATCGCGTCGGACGCAAACCGGTGCTGACAATTGGAGCCATCGGCATGGCAACCTGCCACATCATCATCGCCGTGATTTTGGCCAAGAACATCGACAACTGGGGCGAGAATCAGGCAGCCGGCTGGGCGGCCATCTGCATGGTTTGGCTGTTCGTCGTCCACTTTGGTTACTCGTGGGGACCTTGCGCGTGGATCATTGTTGCCGAAATCTGGCCCCTCAGCACCCGACCGTATGGTGTTGCGCTCGGCGCTTCCAGCAATTGGATGAACAACTTCATCGTCGGCCAGGTCACCCCTGACATGCTAAAGCACATCACCTACGGAACGTATATTCTTTTCGGTCTTCTGACATACATGGGCGCTGCGTTCATCTGGTTCTTTGTTCCCGAGACTAAGCGTCTTACCCTTGAGGAGATGGTGAGAACGTCCTTTTCTTTTCTTTTTCTTCTCCCGATAAGGGGTGAATATGGCTAACAACTGGTTTGTCTAGGACGTCATCTTTGGTTCCGAGGGTACCGCTCAGGCCGACTTCGAGCGCATGGAGGGCATCAACCACGAGATTGGCCTCGCCCAGATGTTGCGTGGCGACAGCGGCCACGTGAGCGGCGAGGAGAAGGCCAGTGTTCCCATCACCGAGGAGAAGAGGGTTAACGAGCACCATGAGAACGTTTGAATGATCGAAGACGAGGAGGACGCTACGCGAGCAATACCTAGTTGAAGGGACTTGGGCCGGCGGGATGCTGGGAATTTGGAGGAAACGGAAACCGATATCAGACTCTTATGTTTGGCCGCTTTTTCAACGTTGTAATTCAGACTGCCATTGGCTCAGGGGGGCATTGGATATACCGATGCTCTCATTCAAATATATTCTTCTGAGCAAAACATGATTGGGGATTGGAGATTGTTTTGAATGGGTCTCGTGGGTTGCTAGTGGTGGTGCATTATGTACCTTTAGCATGTGAGACAAAGGGGGATCTTCCAAAACTGTCTGTGTCGGTATGGATCTCTTTGCCACAGACAACTGCCTCGTCCCCTTTTAAACCCAAAAATTTGAGGATTTGCACGCAAATAAATACCAAAGCTGGGTGTATACAAGAAATGGATGGCATCGTCCTTCTTTTGTTTCGAGGCAGGAACCGCTGCTGCCGTTGTGTAGGTATCTAGGTATCTAGGTATCTAACAAAGGTGGCTGTGCTATGCACTCCGCCCCGAAGGAAAACTACCTAGGTAGTCTGCCACGGAAAATAAGTAAGCCCCGCCTAAAAATGGTTAGCCCAAAATCAGGCTCGCTTCACCTTCGGCTCACCCTTGGCTCACCATTGCTCACCCCTAGCTCACCATACCACAAATTGTTAACTTTACGTGACGAAGGGACAAGCATCATAACCCAGGTCACAACATTGGGCCGCGGGTGCCTGGGGCACCCACGGCGGACCAGTTATGAAGGGACAAGCCTGTAGGGCTGACAGGACCAATAAGAGAACGTACCCTGTGATCTGTGTGCTCTGTCACAGAGCAGATAGAGCACCCGGTCTTGACATCCGGAGGAGCCTTGGCACGTAGCTTCTACAGCGTAGATAGTTTCCTATATAGATAGAGACGTCCGACGTCTGGTGTAAGGAACGGTTCTTGTTCCTTACGTAAGCAATTACATATTCACGTCTACAATCTTATTCACACCTTCTCAAGCTCTTTGTAGAACACCCTGTTAGGATAGTGGACGACCCTATCTGGACCTTGCGCAACCTTTGTTCTACTTACTGTTAATAACCCCGCGGCGTACTGCCTTGCAGTCTAACCCACTTGGTTGCAGGTTGTAACAGCTACCTGGAAATAAACTTAGCTAATATCGTTATGGCCCTATATATAACGGCCGGCCTACTGCCACCCAAGGCAGCAGCGACAGACTTATCAAACTCCTACGCGTTGAAAAAGTGCCACGAAGGCACTAGGGTATGTAAGATGCGGTCCCGGGATATTATAAGTATTACTTAAAGTTGCCTAGAACAAAAAAACTAGCAGGGGTAATAACGGGGATCGGAGCTAGTGGGCGTTCTACCTGGGAGTGGCGGGGGGTTAATTAGTCAGTTTTGCCTTGCTTATACATTTAGACTAATATCACTACTGTTTAAGTATTACAGATATAGACCCGGGACGCAAGTGTGGCTCGAGTGCCAAAATTGCGAGGTTTGTTGACGGTTTGTCGCCACGATCTGATACTACTGGGAGCACGTATTCAATCCCCTCTCCTCGCAACATCATGAACTCGCTTTGAAAGCCTCTATCTTTGATCGAGTTTGCTAGGATAACTCGGAAATCTATGTAGAAAGTTCTCTCCCCGCCCCCTCTCGCTGGTGACGCGGTGCCGTCTGGTCCCGGGGGGTACGAAGCGGCAACCCCGACGCTTGTTTCAACCGGGCCAACATTTCGCAGTACAATTTCATCGGATGTGCCCTCACATTTCCCCATAAGACATTCTCGACAGCGTTGTCGGCTTCCACCGCCTCAATCTGGTCCTCATCGCCATCTGGATTTTTGTCGAAGAGCAGGATCAACTTCCCGGCATTACGCAGCTCTGGCTCTTCGAATTGCAGAGTTGGCACCGCCGTCATAGCGGCACCGCCGGCGCTGTAGATCTCGAGGATTTTGCGAACGTACGGTCTGTCTGCGCGGACCACGACGTCCCCCTGAACGGCAAAAGCTAGAAACCTGCCTTTGGCTTCGTCCTCTGCGCTCGTCACAGGGAAGCAACTTTGCGAGATATCCGTACGCGACAAAACGGGTGGGGCCGCAAATGTAACGCAATGGACGGGAATACCTAAAAGCAAACTAGTTAGGCAAATTACCCCATTGATATGACGGCTTGTCAGCTCACCTAGCGGGTTGGTTAGTTGCAGCCTTGCGTAGAGCAAGGCAGCCACTGCACCCCCAGCGGAGTGTCCTGTCAAGAGGACACTACCGGCTTCAGCTTGACGAGGTTTGATTGCTGCGACTATTGGATCGCACATGTTTTGGGCAGCGAATAGAAAGCCGCTATGAGCTTTCACATCAGGAATACCAGGAAGGAACTAGGCAATCTAGGTTAGTCGAGAAACCATACTAGCCTTGGAGAATATTCACGCACTAGCTACCTACCTCCGTTGCATCATCAGGCACCCCGTTGGAGTTGGTAAGCCAATCGATAGGTGACGTTTTCCTGGTCCCTCTGATAGCGACGACGAATGTCTTGCTTGATTTGTGCAGTTTGACGGCCGTCGCCTTGAACGCTCCAGACTGGCTCGCGGCTAACTCCCAAATCTCGGCGTAGTCGCTGGCGTCCAATGTCACTCCTGGAATCATCGTCTTGGGGTTGTGATTGTATATAGCCTCGGCGCAATCTGCTGCGAGGCACACCATGCTCAGCGTGTCATCGTCGCTATGAGCTACGTCAGTCGTCTTTCGAGGCCGTCACATATTATCAATATCATCTGCTCCCAAGTGCTGCACTCACTATAGCCACGGCTGCAACCCGTCCGGGATGCGACTTTCAGGATACATGTCACACAACCTCCTCAGGCGATCCGCAACATTCTCCTCCGCGATCGTGAGACGTTCTGTCAAACACTGGGCTCAGCACGATGGTCACAGAGAGCGGATTGCATCAGAGCATACCTTCCTCGGTAAGGCGGTTGAGAAGAGGGTCGAGGTTGTGGGATATCTCGGCTAGGTTTGTTGATGCACCGGCGGAGTTGGCGGCGGATGCACTGGGAAGACTGCCGACGCTCGCCGCAGAAGCCGAGGCTGCTCCTTCTGCGGCTTTACGCGTCAGCTGCGATTTGATGAAGTGCTTCATTCTTCACGTTATGGTAGCCTGCTTTCGGCAAATGCGTAATGATTGCTTCAGAAGTGGAGCCGTAAGACCTTCAGCTCTGCAAACGGTGAGATTGAAGAGTGAAAACAACAGAGGACGAATGCCAGTTGGAAAGCACCCGAAGAACTGCCGGCCAATACCAACGCCATACCCAAACTAAACACGCACTAACCCTATGGAGTCTAGGCCCTTGGAGTACAAGATAAGATGCCGGATCTCGCTCAGGTCACACCGCTATTCGCTTCAAACTGGAGCTGAAACAACAGTTGAAAATGACAACTTGGCTCAATCCAAACTCCCCGTTGTCTGGATGGACTAGCGTTCCGTCCGAGAATCTTCAAGCTGTCTTAAATTCCTTGTACTGGGAGTCTTTGACTAGGGAATTATGTTCGACCGTCCTGTCCCTGCAACGTCTCATGGACGTACCACCCATTCCCGAGGAAGAAGATGTCGCTCAAAGACTTGCCGGCGAAGCAGCCTATTTTGCCTCTGTGTGGAGTAAGTATTAACGCGCCTGCCTCAGATACCTTTACCTAACAAGGCATTTCCTCAGGTCCGTTTAACTTGAACGAGCCTGAAACGGATGCTCTCTGGGAATGCGCTGCTACAGACATGGCCGGTGGGTCGAGCTTACTATCAACTCGACATATGTCCACAGCTAAGGCTTCACGGCCTCAAGAGAGGCAGCAACAGCAACTCCAGTATCGTCGCGCCCGTATGCTCTTAGCCGGACTCGGACTCCTCGATGTACGGGAGCTCATCGAGTTCCGGAATGCACCACTGAAATGTCTTGAAGGCAAAGCCCAAGGTTAGTAGTCATCCGGGAAGAATCCCTGGCTCTTAATATCAGGAACATCTGTACTATCATACATGATGCCCGTCTAGTCAATATCGCCCAAGTCCCCGCCGGCGAGCCAAGCATTCTCGTCCACACTTTGGGCTGCTGCGACTGCCGTCGGCCCATACGGACTCACTTTTACAACTGCCACGAGGGCTGCATCCACCACGACAAAGGCAGCCAGTCATTTTGCGCATTTGCGAAGCATCAGTACAACGTCTGCCTGAGCTGCTACCGAGAAAGTCAGCACCCCAAGCAACATCTAAAGAAAATCCGCCCTTACGACCCCTTGGCCGACAACATAGTCGAGGGAATGGATGGATCGACCATAAAAAGGCTTGCCAGGGACGTCAAGCGTCTACAGGATCACGAGGATAAACGAGAGGCCCAACGAGACGGCCAAGAGGCCCTACATATTCTCTACCACGCGACGCCTGAAATGGCCAGAAAACGGCTGCTGCCCTTTGGCAACGTCCACAGCTCGGTGATGTTTGGCCCACTGGTGTTCGAGATAGGCGTGCCTCAGTAAGTTCCGACCGCGGTAATCGTCTGCTCGGCAAACTCGACCTGACAGACTTGCCTCGACAGTTCGCAGGGAGGTGCCCTCATCTCCCACCGGCAGACTCCCGACTTGGCTTACTCCGAGACGTGGAAGTTCACCGAAGCAGAGATGACCACGCCTGCCGTAGCGGTGTCCCCAGACAGGCACGCGTTCACGAGTGTTCGCAAGACTGTTCTCAGGTCCGTCCACGCCACCCTGATGCGTGTGATGGGTGGACTGTTCTCGGGTCACAACCCCAACTGGAGACGAATGGAGCACAAGATTGTGGAGACTCTCATCTTCGAAAGTGGCCGTTACCGGGAGCGACCGGCGAAGAGTCGTGAATTCAACGAAAGGAGCCTTAGGGAGGCTGCGTTCCGTATTGTAACTGTCATCAAGGAGGCAGTCGGCGACGAGGTGTCCACGTACCTGCGCCACTTTTCCTCCCGCCTCTCAAACCCCAGGACGGATCTGAAGGTCGACGCGCTCAAGGTCACAAACAACTGCCAGACCTTCTGTAGGAACCTCCTGGTCGGCCCCGACCCGCTCTTCACAAGCATACTATCGAGAGCTCGACCGCTCGACGACACGAACAATATTGCCCCTCGATATATGCTGAGCTTTACGACCGATCGTATCGGATCCTTGTACGATTCAGAGGCGTTCCAGACGACGCCATCCGCGGCGTATCTCCGAGAGTTCCACACTGGGGAAGACATTCTTGAATACTTCGACACGTGGCCACATATTCCCAGAACCAACGCCTGCGCCCAGATCTTGTGCTGGCCGTGTTTAAGCGAGAGCGGCTGTTCGATTGCCCGTCATATGTGGCAGATGCCGCACGAAACCACGTCCGTTATCGCCTTCCACACAATGAGGAACCGGGCAGACTATCGCCATGCCTACCGGACCACCGATCCGAAGGAAGACGAGCCACGGCAGTTGACGGACGCAGAGTGGTTCCAAAACCGCCTGCGAGTTCTGCTCGCACTAGACACCTTCTTGGTATCAGCAGGTGCCGTCATAGCATCGTATCAGATGCTAGATGATGTGGCGGACGGTGGAGAGGCGCGGAGGCTTTGGAAGCCGGCTTCTGCCGCAGAACGGGGCACACTGATACTTCCGGGCAGTGACGAAGAGGGCACGCAGAATTTCTCGATTCGGAATGCCGAAAAATCGATTCTTCCCGTGTGGTTTTCGAAGGATCGGAAGCTGGAGAAGCATATAGCCAAGACTGCCAAGTAAGCGGGAGATCCACTAAGGGCAAAGTGTGGACTCTGCCAGCATTTGTATCACGAACTCGTACTGGGGTTGAGAAGGGGAGGGGGGGATTGCATGCGAAACTCTGCAGCGATCAGAGAGAACCAGGAAGTGAAGACGGCGCGTCTGTAGACAAGGTAGGCTATGGGTCTCTTATCGAGTCCGAAGCAATATCGTACTATATTGACTTCCAAGGGAATAAACGACTCTGTCTAAACCTTGCGTAATCTTTATTCCCCCACTGTCAGCAACCCACGGCGTACTTCCTTATAGTCTGTCCCCTCTAGAGCACAGGTTGTAATAAATAGCTAACCCTCGCGGCCACCAACATGGCAAACTTTAACGTAAATAAGTTTTCTGGGCGCCTACTCGGCAGGCACTATAGGTTTATGTCTTTACAACGGTAATTGCCAAATAACTGTTTGTTATATCGCTCTATTGATCGGCCGCAAGGGCCTCTTTACCTGTTTCGTAATTAGGTCTTCGCGCGGGCTACTCGCTGTTTCGCGGTCAGCCGCCGGATGAAATCGGCATTACAGCTACGCGGCTGTGGCTAGCAACGTACTGGCATGGTGATGGCGTTGAGTGTTTGGGCTTGGGTATCTGTAGATACGAGTATCCGGAATTGAGTATCGAGGGCGACCAGCTCTGAATAGCGATGGTGCTCAATATACCGGGAACGAGAGAGACGCCCTTAATTAGAGGGCAGATCCGCCAGGTTAACGGTGATACTCCGGTGGAACAAAAAAATGGTTCTTACGTAGCGAGGGAAACTGACCGTTATGTGTAATGGACCGGTCCTAAAACTTGGCCCTCCCTGCAAATATAGTCATAGCAACTATAGCCGGGACAAGTTTCTGGACCCACTGGGGCTCAGGCGGCCCTCAGTACGGCTCACCCCTAGCTCAGGATTTGCGACTAATAGGGACTCGGACAGAAAAAATTGTCGGGTGAGACTATAGAGGTACAGCTACCTACCTACCTACCTAAGGTAGGAACGCCTCACTCCGCCCAACACACAATGGCTGCTATAAGGCAAGGAAGAAACCACTAGTTGAAATAAAGTTTAAGCCCACAGTTGAAAGGGCATTATTTAGGCAGGCCGAGGCAGCCACCCAGATCAGCTCAATCAAGCATCCTTACAACCACTCTTCACTGCCTAGTCGAGCAGCTTTGACGTTTGCTCAGACGCGCTGCTTTTTGTTTCTTCGGACGTCTCATCTTCATACACGATAGAATGCCTAAACTGCAAAAACTCGGCGGCATTGTCCGACAGGGCATTCGGTCTATACTTCACAAGGAGCCGCCTAATAAAAACACAATGAGAAAGTCGGAATGTGCGGAATGCCTCGGACAGGGTATTGACTGCATCATATGCCAACGCAGCTCGCACGCCAATTCAAAGCTCTGAAGCGGCTGTCAACACTGCGACGACTTAACACACATGCTTTGTTGCCGATACCAGGACTATGCAGCTATCCCTTATGGTTACTTGACTATTGAATCCAAGTTGGACCCCAGCGCCGCGGCGAGTCTCCGGGACTTCATCTACAAGGAGGCACATAAAAGCCTCTTCTCGGACGTATCGGAGCGCTTTGGTTTCCGCCCGTGGAGCGATTTCTCCCAGGCAACGAGTTGCATCTTGTGCCGAGCTGTTGGCGAACTGAGCCGCACACAGTTCGCCAACGTTCCGTTTCTCGACACACCTGGTGTCGCTCTCGCGATTGGCTTGCCGTTTCCATCGGTATACTATGATGCGAAGGCTCGATCAGGGAGTGAAACTTTCACCATCAACTGCGTTGTCCCCATCCTTGCTGCAACCAAAGCGGCCGATGGCAGCGACTACCTCATCACCCTCGTCCTGGAAATGAGGCTTCGGTACGAAAGCCAAGGTTGCGGCCTCAGAGATATCAAACCCTGGAATCGCTCTACCATTGATATCGGGCCTATTCAAAGTTGGCTCACCAACTGCCAGAATCACCACGACGACAATTGCACAGCGAAACTCGACAACACAACACCTCTCCCGCCGGCCTTCCGGCTCATCGATACCGCCAACTGGTGCATCACCTTCGCCCCGCCCGACGCCAGCTACCTGGCCCTAAGCTACGTCTGGGCTTCTGCCTCCCCCCCTCCACAGACACAAATTCACCCTTTCCAACTACAGCAACCAACCAATCCCCTCTCTCTCAACCCAACTCCCGGTGGGACACGCGCGGGTGGACCTACCAGGAACGCACCCTCTCGCGGTGGCATCTCTTCCTCACGGACGGTGCCGTCTACCTGAACTGCTTCAACAGCAGGGGATCCGAGGGGCGGGTGCACGAGGCCCCTGGAGTGGGGTATGAGAAGGGGATTCGGGAGCTGGTCAACGCGCCGGGGAATTCTAGGGAGACGGCGGTGGATTCTACGTTTGTGCGGTATACCACTGCCATGGAGGACTATACGCGGAGGAGTCTGACGTTTGATTCGGACGTGCTGCATGCGTTTGGGGGGGTTGGGAGGTTTTTTGCGAAGCGGCAGGGGACGGAGATGCTTGTGGGGCTTGCCGGAGAAGTATTTCACGCAGGCGTTGCTGTGGCATCATGATGGGGGGGTGGGATTTGGAGAGCGGAGGGACGTGGGTGGGGAGGTGGCGGTTCCGACGTGGAGTTGGGCGGCGTGGAAGGGGCCGATAGCCTATCGGTATGATAGTTGGTTCTTTGGGGGCGTTGAAAGGTCGGTTGAGGCGAGTAGTCCTCGGCATACCAACCGGATTGTTGATTTCTACTACTCCGATCCATCGTCTGGTGTGCTTAGACCTGTTTCTGAAGAGGCGGCGGTCAGGGATTGGGAGGGCTATTTATCGGCGCCTTTTGGAGATGCAAGCCCACAGAGTCGAGAGCCATCGCGGGAAGGCCAAAGCATCGCACGAGGCCTAGCTAACGCTCAACCGACCGCGGGCTCATGAAGACAAGATCGGACGAGCTATTTTTGATATTGTCGCCATTTATGGTAGGAGATGTAGAAAGGGGCCGGGAGATGCCTCTTGTAGTCGGTCGTGAGTATACGGCTGCGGTTGTCGCGGGCTGCCGCTCAAACTACAAGGTTATGAGGACGTCTGGCAATAATCAGGAGAACATATGGGGTTTAACTGTTGCGATTATGGATCGGAACGGCAGCAGCCCGGGAGTTTGTCGTTGGGTGGCTATGGGAGGTGTTGACCCGGTGGCGTGGGCGGGAACCAGCCCAAGATGGGAATATGTGGCGTGGGGATGAGAACGGTGGCTACCTAAGGTACCTTAGGTGGCAGGGATTGTTATTACATGTGGTATGTGATGAGAGAAATGCTCAAGGTGGAAGGCCAGGCTCTATTTGCAGAATTTTGATATAGAATTTGATGGCGGTATATATCAACCGTCTTCAAGGACAGCACACTGTGCAGACTCAATAAACAGAGATAGGGGGTTTTGCGAGGAAATATCCCCACACCCCTAATTAGTTGATTACTACAAACAATCCCGATCGGACTAGGCGTCCTACGCACGAGGTGCGCACATAAACCTGCGTCTGCCTGGCTGAGATTTACCAAAGAAGGGAGAGCAGCTCTGTGAAGAAAGAAATCATCAACATTCATTGCCGCGACCCGCCACCATCAATCCAACTTCACCTTTACAAGTGATGGAGGCACCAATACTACCCAACAGAAAGGCCGTCCTACGCCGTCCAAACCGGGCAACGTTGATGCGCCACCCACTGATTCCAAACCTCGCAGTTTGGATTCTAGGACGTTCAAACATACTTCTTATTAATGTCAACTTGCCATTCTAGCTGGTAAAACCATTTGTAAGAAACTAATTAGGTGAATGAGAGGAGACGGTAAGCTTAGGGATACATCCGAGTGCTACCAAATAGAAACAATCGGCGTTCATTAGGCACTCAGTCGTCCGTACCAATAGTCATCATGACACCTTCACTTCGTCAAAGTCATAACGTCATCGAAAGTCAGAATCCTAGTACAAGTCCAAAGCGTTACCGGTTTCCCGCCGGTTTCTCTCCTTCTGGGCCCTTGATTCGCCCTGCACTGTCTCACAGTCGGTCTTCCATATTGCATACTCCGGGCTGAAGAGCATACTCGACACTGACCTCTGCGAAGTCAAAGACCGGGTAAGATGGTTCAAGACACGCTGAGCTGCCTCTACCTCGTTGTGGCCGTAGGCTACGGCAAGCTTTTCGGCTGCTCGGTCCGGAAAAGAGGAAGACCGGAGCGAGGCTCGATGAAGGCGAGGGCGTGGAACCGTATTCGGACGAAGGGACAACGGTGGCTGTGATTGCGGCCGCTGTACGTAACTCGTTCCTACGGGGATGAGGGGTGGGAATTTTGGTGCCACCTGAGCTGAGCTTGGTCTAGTTTCCCGGATGGAGGGACCTTCGTCTTCCTCTTCTTCGCCGCCCATCTCAGCCTCGGGATGGCCACGATCAATATCACGGCCCCACGTCTCTTGATGCCTCTCCAATGCAGCTCGCAGACTGCTTGAGATCAAGGCGTGGCTCCCGAGCAATTCTGACATCTGCTTGTTGCCATTGACGCAGAGCCACAACTTCTCGTTCACCCTCGCCGGATCAGCTCCACAGCTCAGCAGCATATCCATGGTTTCGGTCCGTCCATAACGGGCCGTCATGTGCAAAGGTGTTCTGCCAAGCCGGTCTACAGCGTCCACCTCAGCACCGTGGAAGAGGATAAATGACCGGGCAATGGCCGTCTCGCCCGCCTCGGCTGCTATATGCAATGGCGTGCAGCCGACAGAATCCCGCGAGCCCAGTAGCTCGTGAGCATGGCCGCCAGCACTGCACAGGCGACTGAGGAATGCCTGGGCAAGCCATGGTTCGGGCCCACGTAGCGCCTCATGGACTGGTGTGGTAGTCTGGACGGCCTGGTGCTGGTTGCCGCCGACCTGTGCCCCTACATCAAGCAGGGCGAGAATGAGGCGGTGGTGGCCAAGCAGCGCGGCCTTGTTTAAGGCGTGGGCGAAGCTCGTCGGTTGGGGGCCCCAGGAACGACGCCATGGAAAGCGGGAGAAGATGTTGCTGAGATGGGCGAGCTCAGCACCGCGGGACAAGGCTGGAGCCGAGGGCGACTGGGACTGGTCGTTGGGCTGGTAGTCCGGAGGAGGCTCGGAGGGAGTTGGCAGGGGCACCTCTGATGGCGTAGTAGACATGGCAGTCTCGAGGGCCGGCAAGAGATCCTCAGCAGGTGGCGAGTAGGGAGGAAGGGCCTCGACGGCGGCAGGTGGCATAAAGTGTACGCTGTTAGCCGTGTTTGGCGTACCGTCATGACCATTGTGGTGCTGTGGAAGAGTCGACCTCGGCCAGTGGCGACGAAGCCATCCGCCGACTCGGTGCTCGTGAGCCATGGTGCGAAGCGGTTCCTGTGGAATGTTTTTGGGTCTGAACGAGCAGCACGGAAAATACGTGCGCGACCCCCCAGGCTTGGAGCACTTCAGGTCATGTAGCGGGTAGAATATATGCCTGGAAAATAAGCTGTGGTGAAGGTATTTTGGTCGCGTGAGTACCGTGAGACTGTGATGATGCGGGGGAAGTCGGCCTGGTGCCTGCCCCACATCGTGATTCGCGACTGCACAAGGCCTCTACCGCTGAGCCACGCATTGCTGAGCGGTTTTTCCCGCTTGTTGGCTCTGGTCGTGAATGGTATCCTGAATCGCTTGCTAGCCTCGAGCCTCACCTATAGAGCGGGCGTGAATTCATCTCAGAGGGTTGCTGGCATGTGCACCTTGGCTGACAATTGCGTCACGGTGATGGAGGCGGCAAATGAATGAAGGGTTTTGGCCGAAAAGAGGGTTGGAGCTCTAACACCGGTGGAAAATAAATGCTTTGGAATGCCTATGAGGCAGTTCTACGAAGCATGCTCAAGAGGTCCTACTGTATCGGTCAAGGGCGCAGTCGATGTAATGCATCACTGTTAGGCATGTGCGAGGAAGTTGAACACCCTTTTCGCATCAAGACTCTCTGGAGTTGACGGTCGCTTGGGTTAGGGTTGCATGTCGCGATTGGACTGCGGCATCACGTGAATGATTGCGCTAGTGAAGGAATGGTTAGCTTGGCACTGCGCGCCACAAGCCTCGAAGGAGGCTGATGAAGCAACATTTTGGCGAGGCAGCTCAACCGCATCGCGACGCAACACCGAATTTGTGCTTCTCGAGACTGACAGCGCTTCAATCAGCAGGCGCGCATACTAAACTTGGCATTCCCGGCCCGACCAAATCCTACCGCAGTTATTCCCGAGGCGTTTGCAAACCCGGAGAAGATGGGCAAGAAGAAGCGTGGCCATCCCGATGTCGAGGACATCCTCGCGCGCCCGTGGTGCTACTACTGTCAGTTCCCCGGTGCCGAGCAATGCGATTCTGGCTGACCCGTGTGCGTGTGCAGGCGAGCGCGACTTCGAAGACCTGAAGCTCCTCATATCTCACCAGAAAGCGAAACACTTCAAATGCGACCGATGTGGCAAGCGACTAAACACGGCAGGAGGTACACTTGACAACCCCCCAATTGGCGTTTGCGACGGACTGCTGACCAGGCCGTCTCGCTAGGTCTTTCGGTCCATATGAATCAGGTTCACAAGGAAACTCTCAACAGCGTCGAGAATGCGCTGCCAAACAGACAGGGCCTCGACATTGAGATCTTCGGAATGGAGGGTGTACCCGAGGACATCTTGCAGCAACACCACCAGCGCATCATCACAAATTTCTACACCGCCCAAGCCGAGCGCCACGCCGCTACAGGGAATCCGCCGCCAGGTCAGTCTGGAGGACAGGGCCCTGCGAAGAAGATCAAGATTGAGTCATCCGATGAGATCAAGAAGCGCCTGGCGGAGCACCGTGCGAAGGTCGCAGCCCAAAAGGCCGCTGGCATAAACGGTCCAGTGGTTAGCGCGCCGGCAGATGGACACAGCCCGGCCCAGGGCGTAAGTACTTTCTCTCCCCCAACAGCTGGTCGTAGCTCACCATATCGTTTGCAGGCGTCCCCGTTCCCCCCTCCGCAGGCGGGATTCTCATACCCTCCAGCTGGCGCTGCTGGCGCCACTCCGTTCCCACCCGCCCATGCCTACCCCCCAGCCTTCCCACCAGGACCTTCGCCGCCCCCCGGCGCCCCGTCTGCCTTCAACCTCCCAGCGCGACCTCCCAGTGGGGCCCCAGCTGCGGTGGCTCTGCCGCAGAGACCGCCATACTACTACAACGGAGCCGGCGCAGCGCCGCCTGGCTTTCCCGGCAACCCTTCAACTGTCGATGAGTTGGTTGCTGGTGCGGCACGCCAGGGTGATGACATCGACCAGCTGATAAGAATGGCGGAGAAGGGCATCAAACCAGGGCAGAGTGCAACACCAACGGAAGACGCAGGCGAGAAGAAAAGCAAAAAGGACAAGGAGAAGAATATGCGGATGGTGTATGCCGATACAGAAATCAGCCCTGAGGAGAAGATGGCGCTTCTACCAAAGTACAGATTTGCGATCGAGGCATGAATGGGGTGGAATTAGGTGGAGAACTGTTATGCGCGGTTTGGCGACAGGCCGTCTTGTTGACCGGCCTTGGGTTTCTGGATCTAGGTGGAGGGTTACAGGTTCTGGACTTCGGTTGTATTATACGAACTGTGAGGCGGAAGTCCAAGCGGTTTCAGGCATGTTTCCTGCCTGTGCAAGTACTTGAATGGGAAAAGGCCCGGACAAATTGCCATGGTGTTGCACCGAATACGTTAACGTATGGGTATCTCATCATACTTCTAACGGGATCTAAGGGTCCCCCAAGGATAATAGGATACCAGTAATCCGTATGTCTTCATACGTGCTCCTTTCTTCAAGATCGTCTGCTTTGATGGCTCGACTGCAGCCGTCCTGGATTCGGTATCTGGCTTGCCAAGACTTGGAGCAAAGGCCCCACACATTCAAATACGGTTCTCATTGCACCTCCCTGTGTCTTGTTTCTCAGTCCAGGTCTCAACCAATGCAACAATCGAGCTCGATCAGACGAGCTCAGCATGGGCCAATGGAACACCATCCGCCCCCTTCTCTATTGGTGGAATTTCTCAACATGAACTTGCTCGACCACAACTCCGGCTTGTCCTTGCCATGTCCGCCGGCTGCAACCCCGTGCTGGGTCCACGTCGAGAGTTTTACCCGGTGCCTTACGACCGGCGGTGGAAAGGCAGCACCGCAAACTCCATTTCTCATGCGACGGGAACCCGGATTACCTGGGTTTTGCGATGTTGCACCGTAGTGTGTTTTCCAGGTACTGTCAAGGCTGGTGGACTAGGTTATTTGGCGGGCTGCACTGCGATATTTGTGTGCCAATTGACACCCGATGATATGCAGACCGAGATGCGGAGGCGGCTACAAGGTGCTAATGATGAGCACGCCGCCGCCAGGACCTTACGGACGTCGGCAAGAGATGGGTTTTATGTCGCTCACCCTCACGCGCCGCAGCTTACCGCACATGCCACTTGAATCAGGGCCCGACAACACGGGCTGATAAAGTGGCCCGCAGTTCGCGAGCAACGACAGCTTGCGTTTGGGTTGCTGGCTCTCTGGAGCCTGTCCACATGCCATCGCTTTGAGCACTGTTTCCGGGATGCGATCGTCACAGTTAAAAGCCCCGAACGATGACAACCCATCAACCGATTTTACATCCACAATGACAAGCACTCGGTGGTTGAACTACGCCCATTATTCTCGGATATGTTCTCCAGTCCTGGTGCTTGGTGGAGGCCAAGCCTAGGTTCTTTGCCGGTTAAACGCCATTTTTAACGCGGTGATGCGACCTCGCTCCGGTGCTCCCGCGTCGCCTGTTTGCGGTACCACAACATTAGCTGCCAAGAGCTCCCTTTGTCAACCGCTGTGGACTGTTATGCAACCCCAATCGACCGTCTAAAAGGTCAATGGAGAAGCATCAACCTGCGTCCAGCTTCTCCTCTGCAGTACTGGGTCTGTCGATACTCACGCAAAAATTGGTGGCCGTTATGATGGAGTTGAGGCTCCTCTCATCCTGCAGACACTCTAGGGGTTTGCGGACGATCCCCACCAAGGTGCAGGAAGAATCTGGAAGATCACACCTCATGCGGGGAAGCATGCGCGGTAGGGCAACGGTTTTGTTCTGGCTCCAAAGAACAACGACAACCCTTCCTTGCCAAGCCGAGGCCATCCCGGCAGTCCCTACCTCAACCTCGCAACGGACGGCATGAACCCGTCAACAGACCGCTTTGACAGCTCTGGGAGACCCGGGAACCACGCTCCGCCCAAGATCCCTTTATCCGTGGGCCGGCCGCTATCCGGCCCCAAATGGACGGACCCCAGTTCCTGGCTGCTGGGCGTGCGCCTGCCGATCGAGTTTGTTGGAGGAAGGGACTTCGGCATTGCCATCCAACCTCCGGAGCCCCAATACGACCATGGGATTTAATCTGGCTGCCTTAATCTACATCCCGATGGCAGCTGGCCAGCGCCCTCGCCTCGGGATGCCATGCAACCCCTCACTGGAAGCTGTTCCTGCATATCCAAACTGCTGGATATATTACATGACGAAGCTGTCGCGCCGCAGTGAAAATGTGATTCTTGTTTGTCCCTCTTGCTGTCGCGACGCGCCCAATCGTCGAGACAGATCAAATCACGCAGTCGGCTGGTGCTGTAAGTCGTAGTCGTCCTTCAAAGATGGTTGCGTTCAGCGGTAGAGCGGCGGCCGTCTGGCTTGCCTTGACCACCGTGGTCGCGGGCCTCGGCCAAGAGCGTATTGTCTCAATAAACGCCACTGCTGGGGCGTTCCAGGTCGCAGGAGGCCCCGTATCCAAGGGCCAGATTCTTGTGTCGGAGAATGAGTACTGGGGCGTCATTCGAGCTGCTGGCGACCTCGCTCTCGACTTTGGCAGGGTTACGGGCATCAACTATACGCTCAGTAATGGCAAGACCAGCTCGGTTGCGGCCAACTATGCCTACCGTCCTGTTAACAACATGAACAACACTTTCGTGAGTTCTGCTCTAAGGGCTCCCTGTGCGAGGGGCGAACTTTGCTGATACAGAATAGTACGCGACGACTGGAACATCAAACTTCTCTGGACCGGCCTTCGCCGACCCCTCTCCGTCTGACGTTGTCATCATTGCTGGAACCATCGGCCACTCAACCATCATCGACAACCTGATTGCTGCAGGGAAGATCGATGTCTCGGCGACCAAGGGCAAGTGGGAGTCGTTCACGAGCCAGCTTGTCGAGAACCCGGTAAACGGCACTGCAAAGGCCCTGGTCATTGCGGGGAGTGACCCTCGTGGCTCCATCTACGGCATTTACGACATCAGCGAGCAGATTGGTGTCAGCCCGTGGTATTTCTGGACCGATACGCCCCCGAAGCAGAGCAAGAACCATTATGTTATTCTCAACAAGAAGGTTCAGGGGCCGCCGAGCGTCAAGTACCGCGGCTTCTTCCTCAACGATGAGCAGCCGGCTCTCACCAACTGGGTAGCGTAAGTGGATTTGTAACTGAGATATCTGGGAGTTTGTGGCTTACACATTTTGCAGAACACGATGGCCTGATACCCCGTACGGCGCCGGATATGGCGTTGAGTTCCACAAACTCATCTTCGAGGTCCTCCTCCGTCTCCGCGCAAACTACCTCTGGCCCACGCTCTGGGCCAGCATGTTTGAGGTCGACGACCCTGGCAACCAGCCCCTCGCCGACGCCTATGAGATCGTGCTCGGGACGTCGCATACCGAGCCCCTGATGCGCGCTCAGAACGAATTCGGCAAGTTCTACCAAGGCCCTTGGGCATACAACCTCAACAACAAGACGATCGATGACTACTTCCGCTTCGGCATCCAGCGCGCCAAGCCATACGCTCGCAACAGCTTGTGGACGGTGGGTATGCGCGGCACCGGCGACACGGCCATCGAGGGTCTTGGAGTTGATCACATTGTCGAGATGCTGCAGACTCTCGTCAAGAACCAGCGCCAGCTCATGGCTGAGGGTCTTGGTGTCTCAGATATCACGACCGTTCCTCAGGCATGGTGCCTTTACAAGGAGGTCATGTCCTACCTTGAGCACGGCCTCGAGGTCCCTGACGATGTGACGCTGCTCTGGGCTGACGACAACTGGGGAAATGTACGCCGTCTACCGCGTCTGAGCGAGAAGAGTCGCCAGGGTGGTGCTGGTGTTTACTACCACTTTGACTACGTCGGTGACGTTCGCGACTACAAATGGATCAATACCATCCAGCTCGCCAAAACGGCCGAACAGATGCACATGGCGTACTCGCGCGGGGCCGACAGAATCTGGATCGTCAACGTCGGTGACATGAAGGCTCTCGAGCTCCCGATCAACCATTTCTTCGATCTGGCTTACGATACCAAGCGCTGGGGCGTGGACAGCACCGCGGAGTGGACGCGGTTGTGGGCGACTCGCGAGTTTGCACCGGCCTTCGCAGCCGAGATTTCCGAGGTCGTGCAGACATACAGCATGTACGCCTCCCGACGCAAGTTTGAGCTGGTCGAGCCGTATGTCTACTCCCTCATCAACTACAACGAAGGCGAGGCCGTTCTGAAGCAGTGGTCCGACCTTGTTGTTGCCGCCAAGGCTATCTATGACAAGCTTCCGGCGGCTCTGCAGCCCACTTTCTTCCAGACCGTTCTCCATCCTACGTTGGCTGGTGAGATCGTGCATAGGATCAACATTGGCGGAGCGAAGCAGAATCTTTACGCTGGACAGAAGAGGAACTCGGCCAATGACCTGATCAACTATGTCTTGTCTGTATCGGACGAGGATGCTGCGTTAACGGAGCGATGGGACGCGCTGCTGGGTGGGAAGTGGCAGCACTTTATGGACCGTAAGTCGAGAGCTCTCTTCGGCGTAGTTGCTGTAACTTGTTCTAACACTGTTCAGAAACGCATCTTGGATATGAAGGGTACTGGCAACAGCCGATGAGAAACACCCTTCCCGCCATGATTCACGTTCAGACGAAGTTCCCTTCTCTTGCCGGTCACGTCGGCATCGGCGTCGAGGGCTCCAACGCAACCGTCCAGGGCGACGACAAGTACCACGGAAACTCCAACAACAACCTCGCCATACCGCCTATCGACCCATATGGCCCGTCCACGCGTTACTTTGAGATCTTCTCGCGTGGCACAAAGGAGTGCGAATGGGAAGCTACCCCCTGGCAGCCATGGATCAAACTCTCCCAATACAAGGGCACCGTCGGCGCCAAGGGCTCTGACACCCGCGTGTTCGTATCAGTCGACTGGGCTACCGCTCCCGCAGCTCCGTACTCCGCAACTATCAACATCAACGTCACAACCCCTTGCCGCGGCCTCGACCGCTACGGCTTCCGCCTCCCAATGGTCCAAGTCCCCGTCATCAACCGCGGCGCGCCCTCCACCTTCACCAGCGGCTTCGTCGAATCCGACGGTGTTGTCTCCATCACAGGAACCAACTACCAAGCTCTCATCCCAGCCTCCAAGCCCACCGGCAACGCCACCTATCACAAATTCGCAAACTACGGCCGCACCGGCAGCGGCATCGGTCTTCTTCCTCAAAATCTCGAGAAGCTCACCGTCGACGCTGCCCCCGCCCTCGAATATGACATCTATCTCTTCTCCAACCACTCCGCCGCAAACGTAACCCTCCTCATCTCCCCCGTCCTCAACTACCTAGGCGACGCTGACCCCATCGAATACGCCGTCGCCCTCTACCCCAAGGGAGACACCCCCAAGCCAACACTCGTCCGGCCCGTCGGCCCCAGCGTAGGAGGGAACATGCCTGACGGGTGGGGCGCCGCCGTGGCAGATAGTGTCTGGGGCAGAGTGGGCAGCTACACGAAGAGTAGCTTCCGCGTGCCGAAGGAGGGCGCATATACCTTGCGCGTGTGGGCGCTGATGCCGGGGATTATTGTGCAGAAGGCCATCGTGGATTTGGGCGGCGTGAGGGCGAGTTTCTTTGGGCCGCCGGAGAGCTTCTTGGTTGGGAGGGACACCAAGGGGGCGTATAAGACTTTGAGTTATGGGGATGAGGTTGGGACGTTGGCGGTTGGGAAGACGCCGAAATGAGTGTGAGAGGGAAAGGGGGATGGGGATAAAACGGAAGTAAATTCTAGTACATAGTTTTTAATGATTTGTGTTTATGACTTGGAGCTTTGGATCTCTGTAGGTTTTGAGGAGAATGTGATATTTAGAACTGAGCGCCTTACTTGACTTTCAGGGCCTTCCGGTGGGAGGAATCGCCGTCTGGGCCTTTCTATTGCGTTGGGGCATTTTCTGGATGTTCGCGCAGATCAGGAGTAAACACGGACAGCCCCGGATTCTGTTGGGAGCAATGCTTTTCGTACTCAATACTTGCAGCTACATTATCGAATGCGTGATAATGACGGGTCCGCCCTACAGAGAATAATCCCGAACCTCATCGCACGGCTTCGACCAGCTCGGGCCGGTCGTTGACGGGGATGTGTGCAACGCCAAGTTTCCGAGGTGACATCGACAAGAGATCGCCTGTTTGTTTGGACGGCGCTGACGGCTGATGACAGCTGCGCGATAAGTGCGTGTTTTGCTTTCGCGACTCCAAATTTCAGGGTGCGAAGTGGGGCCAGAATCGCGGTCGCTGCGGAGACCACGGGCAGTTGCAACCAAAACAGCCAAGCCACCAATCCCAGTCCGGGACGGGGGAGCGTCTTGAGAAAATCAAGCAACGTCATCCTCAACTTGTTTTGTACCCCTTCAGCTCGCCTGCTGGCTTGATTGTCTTCGAGACACTTTATTACGACCCAACATTTTCTTCGGTCCCACGACTTATCAGACTGGGACAGCGCGGACGGCACTCTCCAGGCGGACCCTATTGTTTGCGTTTGTTGACTTTCGTCCGCCTGCCACCGATTTGTGGTTCCGACCGGCCACACACCACTTTACGAGGAGGGAAAACGGCGAAACCCGGAGCGTAGAATAAATGCTTAAGGCGCAATGGCGATAGACCCGAATGCGTCCTCCATCACGGTAGCAGGTACGAGAGCCGAGGGCGCATTCGCCGGTCGTAGGAGCACCCCGTTTGCTAACCTAGCCATTTCTAGTCCGAGTGCGACCGTTTACAATTAGAGAGGCCGCTCAACTGTAAGGCACCCGTACCGAGCCCACTTCCATCTTGGGAATCGGGATAGCTAACTTTGTTAGCAGATCCAGGACGGACGATGGGACCCTCTTTCTCGGCGATGGCTCGCTCGCCGCTGCGCCCGCACCGAAGCTACACCAACGCGGCATCAGATCCGTGATCAAAGTGGTGGATGACAGATCTTTGTACGTACCGTGTATAGCTGGGCGATAGGTTGTTTGACGACTTGCTTACCAGCATTGCAGGGTGTTTGACCCCCCAGAAGACAGCCCCGTCCAGAAGTTCTCGCGATCTGTTGTGCCCATGGGCAAGAAGGTCAAGGACCAAATCTTTGGTTTTGATCGGATCTTTGACGAAAATGCCAACCAAGTCGACGTATACGAGGGAACAACAAAGAAGCTACTCGATAGCGTGCTCGACGGTTACAATGCCACAGTCTTCGCCTACGGCGCAACAGGATGCGGCAAGACCCATACGATTACGGGCACGGCGCAGCATCCGGGCATTATCTTCCTAACGATGCAGGAGCTGTTCGAGAAGATTGGGGAGCGGAGCGACGAGAAACAAACCGAGGTTTCGCTGTCCTATTTGGAGATCTACAACGAGACAATCCGGGATTTGCTGGTCCCAGGCGGAAGCAAACAAGGATTGATGCTCAGGGAAGATTTCAACCAGGCAGTCACTGTCGCAGGCCTCTCAAGTCATCACCCGAAAGATGTCCAAGAAGTCATGGATATGATTGTACAGGGCAACGAATTTCGGACGGTTTCGCCAACTGCTGCAAACGCCGTCTCCTCGCGGTCCCATGCCGTGCTGCAGATCAACATCGCACAAAAGGACCGTAACGCCGATGTCAACGAGCCGCATACCATGGCCACGCTCAGCATCATTGACTTGGCAGGTAGCGAGCGAGCGAGCGCCACGAAGAACAGGGGGGAGAGATTGCTCGAAGGTGCAAACATCAACAAGTCATTACTGGCACTCGGTAGCTGTATCAATGCGTTGTGTGACCCGCGGAAGACCAACCATGTCCCGTACCGAAACAGCAAACTCACCCGACTCCTGAAGTTCTCACTCGGAGGCAATTGCAAGACGGTCATGATTGTCTGCGTAAGTCCGTCGAGTGAACACTTCGACGAGACACAGAACACGCTTCGCTATGCAAACCGGGCCAAGAATATCCAGACAAAGGTCACACGCAACGTGTTCAATGTCAACCGTCACGTCAAGGACTTTCTTGTCAAGATCGACGAGCAAATTGCTCTGATCAACGAACTCAAGGCGCAGCAGAAGGACGCCGAGAAGATATCTTTTGCCAAGTTCCAGAAGCAAAACGACAAGAGGGACGCCGCGTTGAGGGAGGGTATGCTGAGGCTCCGCGCAGCCTTCGATAACTCAGCCACCGAACGGCAAGAAAAGGTTTACAACATGAAGCGGCTGAAAGCCTTCGAGAGGAGGATCAGTCTCCTCTCTGCCTGGATCGCGGCCTTCGACGCTGTATGCGACTCTCGGGAGAATGAGAACGGGATGCCATCAAACCTGTTGGCCATGCGGAAAACAGCGCAGGGCATTCTAGCAGAACTGGAAGGCAGCCGGCAGCATCTGCACCAAAGACTTGAGAAGTCGAACTGGGAACGGGCGCTCGATACCGCATTGCACCACAGTCTTGGTCTGCTCCAAGGGGTGGACGGGGCCGCCGATGCTTCCGACCAAGATACTTTGGCGAGAGAAGTCGAGGCTTTGAAGACAACTTTCATGCGAGATGCTTATCGGGAAGTTGTGGAGCAAGACAAGGCTGGTGATTCAGCTATCTTGCAAGTGTTGTTAACCGCCCAGTTTGACATCCTGGCATCTCTCTCTGAGACCCTCGGTATGAATGAGGAGGAGGCCGTGGCACATGCTAAATCCATCATCAAACGCCTCCTTGAGACCGGTTATTCGGCAGCATCGCATGTTGTCAAGCCTGACGGCTCGATGATGCCACTTGAGCTATTCCCTCCCACCAAGAGGGGTACACCAAAGAGGAAGAAGTCCATCAATGTCAACGCAAAGCCACTGGCAATGCCGGTCCTGGCGACGATGTCAGCCGCTCAGCAGCAAGCTATCACTTCGCCGGTAAAGGCGTCCCCACGGCGCCGTAAGGCTGGCGTTGCACGAAAGGGTATTTCTTTTACACCGAAGAAGAAGAACTCTGTTCGATGGCGCGACGATGAAACCGAGACGGGAACGTTGGCCGACTTCGAGAAGACACCCTTAAAATTTCCTTCTCCAAATGAGAACGCAGCTGAGACATCGATTCCCACTCGCCCACCACCGCCGCCCAAGTACCTCAATCACACAAACTCTCCACAGAGCTCCAGTCCATCCCTTACTCCTCCGGATATGACGAGCCTCTACATTGGCAAGCCCAACCGATTTCAAGCAGGGTTCTTGTCCAAGGGACGGCCATCCCAAGGCGGATCTCCGACCCCACCGACAATGACCCTTAACCTGGTATCGTCATCGGATAACGAAGACCGCCCCAGCCCACTCCGCAGTATACCTGTAAGTCGAGCCGCCAACACTTTCTCGCCGCCTCGAAACGGCAGTCCCCATTCCTCCCAAATCCTTTGCACGTTGGACGAGAACGAGCCCCCGCGGCCCAGTTCCACCTCTGAAGGCGTCTCGGGATCTGGATCTGGCTCCGACTCAGAGAACACCTCCATCGACCCGCTAAAATTGCGGTCAGCACTGCACTTGGCCAAAAATCGCAATCGGCTTTCCTCCATGTCGGGGACCGTGACGGCGCAGGCAAAACGGCTTTCCTCTGCTGGCTCCAACCCGGGCCACGGCCACCACCGTGGCTCGGCGAGCTACTCGGGTCCGCTCGCTAGCTCAACCAACGGCATCTCCCGCCACCGGCGGGGGAGCTCCGAGCGCCGCAAATCCCCGCCTATCACTTGTTCCCCTCCGTCTGTCTTCATGATCAACAATGACTCATTCACCGGAGGATCGAGATCTTTAACACCAGGACAGGCACGACGGATGAACATGGGCGGCAGCGTACGACTGGAGAGTAATATCAGCCCGCAGCGCGGTGAGCGCCTCGATGGGAAAGCTAGAAGAATCACGATCGGTAGCGCGGGTATGGCAGCTGCTGGGTCCGGCGGCGCGATCAGACCACCTCGCCCTAGTGTGGCGGCGTGGCGATAGGCAGCGCTGGAATGTGGCATGTTGTTTGATGGATTGGTTAGGAGTTGTGGATGATGACTGGACATGGGATGGGCTGGAATATGGAACCCTTGCATACCGCTCGCGATAGCCCGCCATGACTTTCTACGTACGGTTGGAGTTGCGTGTTACTGTTTTCTAATCCGCCATCTATTGGCGAGAGGGGCTGGACTTTCTGGCTTTTTGCCTACTTCTTGCGGGACATTGGTTTGGTTCCGCTCTGTCATTGTTACATAGGAAATGTTTGGTCATGACGGGTTCAGGCTCATGGGATATTGAGTTCTGTGTACACTTATGAGGAGGAACATGATATTAAGGATGTTTACATTACCATGATTCGTTGTTTTCGATACTGGTTTGAGGCTTCAGACAGCGCCGTGGAGACTGTAACCAGCACCACGAGTGACGAGACGGAGAGTTAATAAGGTGGGATTAATTTCCTCACCTAGAAGCTACCTAACAAAACAGATTCCGTCTGAATGTGACTCCTTGAGAAACGCAAACGGCGGACGAACAATCGTGGAGATCATTTTCTGGCTCAAGAACGATCAACGCAGCCTCGGACAGTATGAGACATCGACGTCAGCTGTCCAATAGCTGGGCCTCCCAAACATGATGGACCGACGTCTGCTCCCCTCGTCCGCTACCCCCTACCCGGATCATAACACCAAATGCTAAAAATATACCCCTTCAGACCAAAAAGCGCCGACCCAGATATCCTCCATTTTTAGTTTCGTCAAATCGTTGGTGTTCCCAGTATACCGTGGTCGTGTCAATGGCCCCGCTTACCACTGTTTATCCGTCCTCTTGTTCTCCATAACAAGTATGGTCTCGTGAAAATGAAAGAGATCCTTCACTTAACTGAGCTCTGCTGAGACGTTCACCTTGAACTTCACCTCAAGTTGGTCTACAACTGCATCCAGCACATCCAGCTCGTCCCCGTTCAGCCCAGGTCCCTTGGGGGCACGGTGTATCGGAAAAGTGTAGTTCCCGAAAGAGTCCCTCTCACGTGTCAGCTCCGGGAATTTGCCGTCACGGCCTACAACCTCTGCCAACTGCGCGGTAAACATGTTGAGAGGCTCATCACCCAGCGCCCTGAACTCCCGAAAAGTGAGGCCGCCAGTGGCGATCGAATCGATCCAATCCGAGGCATGGTTCGAGACGACTGTACTGACCACACTTTTCAGGGTTTCGTATCGTGCGCCAAGAACTGCGGCCCACTCGCTAAGTGGGAGCGCGACGTGCTTGTTGGAAGCGGTGAAGTGAAGTCGGTCGAGGGAGTGCTGCAAAGCATCCTTGAGTAGATAAAGATCACGACGGAGGTTCCAGATGCGGTCGCTGGTATCCTTATCGAAGGGTTGTTTGGCGGTCGTGTCAGTAGGGACAGGTATGGGCTGTGGGGGAGGGAGAGGGAGAGGGACGCTGGCGGAGTAGAAGAGAGAACGCCGGGGGATGTTGATTGGGGCGGATGGTGATTGACAAGCGGCGGACTTCTCTTGGCGTTGGGGATGGGTGCCGCAGTCAACAAAGGATTGGAAGCCCAGAACGTTGCTTGGATGAAGTGAAGGATATTTGGGTGGCGACTTGGTGGCCGGAAAAGCGAGGTGCTGGGTGTGGAAATCGTCGAAGTCACTGTTGCGTTGTTAGCACTACCCTTTAGGTGATGGCGGAAGGAAAAGGCTGGTACTCACGCCTGTAGGATGGGCAAGAATTCGTGCATCCTGTTTTTGTACTCGGCTAACTCGTCCCAGATCCGCTCAAGGTCTGATCTCCGGCCATAGACATCAACGTACCACGGGACTTTGGGCTTCCGGTGGCTCTGCTGGGGCACTGGCTCCCTGCTGAGTCTCTGCGTCTCCGCAAGAAGACCCAAGACTTTGACGCGTACCGCTGAAAGCCACTCGCCCAAACCTGAATCGAGTGGAATGTTGATTTCATCTTTGGAGGTCCTGACGTATCCAGCTATTATTGGGTGAATGCGCGACAACTGTGACCGCAACTCCATGCAAATATTGACGGACGGATTGGTCAGCTCCTCTCCCAGGATGGGCGTTCCCTTGACAATGCGGACCGTGTCCTCGATAATGCCACAGACGGACTGATGTGTCTTGCTCAGAAACACAGGATCGGTATCCCGCGAACCACTTTCGAGGATTTCATCGACCGATTCGGTGGCTTCGCCAGCCTCGTCTCCTTGTCCGTCGCTGATATTGTCTGAAGGGGGGTCCTGAAAGGGATCCTCAAGATGCTCAGCGGCCCCTTTCTGCGTCACTTTATTCCCCCTCGCTACACCTCGCGAGCTCGACCCGACACCAGTGTTGACATCGGGACCATTGTAGATATCAAGAGGGTCGTGGGGGTTGGGGGACTTGGAGGTGGATTTGGTCTCCGCTTGCTTCTTAACCGCGGACAGGGATGTGTCTGGGGCAGATGTGGAGGTGCCGAGCTCGGGGGTTTCTTGCGCTTTGGTGCTTTCGGTCTCGGACAAGGGGAGTGAGACAACGGAGAGGTTGTCGTCGCCGATATCCTCCCAATCCTCGGAAATGAGGTTGTCACGAGACGCCATTGTGTTGAACGCAGGCTGTGAGGAATTCGATGACGGAACTCAGGTGTTTCGATGAAGATGTTGTATCGGAGAAAGGATGGAAGAAATGGAAAAGCCGTCTGCCTATTTTAATTATTATTAGCTTTTACAACCTGGCCAGATATGGGAACGGAAGCAAACCTTGTCAATCTGTTAGCAGATAGAAGCCTTCTGACAGACTTGTTGGAGGGCCAGGTACCATTGATGCCCCGCTCTCTTCTGCCGACGATCCACCCAAAGCACTGCGCTTCTCCTATCCGAACCAACGTACCAAACTCCGACCACCAGGGCGCTGCTTCTATGGGACTTTCCAGGTTGATGAGAGGCAAGCTAAACAAGGCGTGTCGCGAAGCCTTGGAGTTGCACAGCGTCGAGACACACACGGCAGAGCCTGAAGGGACTCGAACGTAGGGAAGACAACCGAGACGTACAGACTAGATGCAGGGAAGAAGGAGGACGGGCACCCGGGTCAAGGGTGACCTAGCTCTTCTCGTTCTGATCCCAACAGTCAACTGTCGCCTTTTTTGCAAACTCGGAGGCCCCGCCACAGGCACCAGCTGCTCAGCTTGAGCTGACCCAACGGGGTCGAGGATAAAGTGGGGGATGGTGTCTGATCGTTGCACTTGCCTTCCGCGTAGACGAACAAGTTTCAACCCAACGTAGCAGAAGACAAAGTTATTATTGTGGCTAAACCATAGAAACAAAATCTGGAGCCTTCAAAGGATGCGATGATCGAAACGGAAGCAGACGACCATCAGCTGCACTGCGCCGGAGAATCGGCAACCTCCTTCAACGCTTATCTGCAGCCCTGTGCCTCGTAAGGTGGGCGGCCTTGGCATCATCACCCCGCACCTGCTCAGCCAAGCCGGGCAAGAGCGCACGGCCCTGGGTCCACTGGTGGGCAAGGGCGGCAGGGGTACGCGCCGGAGGGTTAGGGTCAGCTGGATCGACAACCACTTCGATCCGGATTCGCATTATTTGCATTGCATTCGTGCTATGAACAAAGAAACACCAGAAGGATTGCCCCTGCCTTGACTCCAGGCTCCATACATCAGACTCCTCCCCAAAACATTACTCAAGTTACACGACCTCTTCCTCATCCAAGAAGCCCAAACCACTATCGTACCTCCTCCGCTTCTTCCCTCTGCCCCTCTTCGCCAACTCGCCCGAGAGCAATCCAGCCGTGCTCGACTCTGTCTCTTCCCCAGGAGTGGCTACTGCGCTGATTTCATCCTCATCTCCCAGGCCACTATCTCGCCTCAAATTGCCAAGCCCTGAACTTCTCCTCGGCTTCTTGGGCGTCCCGACCAGAAAACCTTCACTCATCCGCACGACCCTCTCCAGCTCCGCCTTCATCGAGTCCATCACCTCCTTAGCCTTTCGCCTGTCCACCTCCCTCTTGGACCCCAATTCGACATTATCGGCAGTGAGCTTATCGTTTAGGCCTGTGAGCCGTCCGTTCTCAACCCGCAACTGTCGGATCGTCTCATGTGCCGTCCGCAGCGACTCGTTGACACGGTCAATCTCCAAACGCAGCTCCGCTACGCGCGCGTCCCTGAGGGCGAGGGCCTGGCCTTGTGTCTTGCTCAGCTTCGCGGCGTCTGAGTTGTTGCTCGAACGCATGTCCTCAAGCGCCTTGGCGTGCGCTGTCTGCATTGTGCCGAGTTGACTCTGAAGAGATGATGTTTGCTCAACAGCGGCAAGGAGTTTGGCCTCGAGATCAGTGATGGTGGATGTCTTTTGCTCTATCTCCTCTGCCCGCTGCTTGGAGGCTTCCTCATGGGCAGCCTGATCTTGGTTTCGCCCCGTGTTGGAAGTTTCAAGTTCGGTCTCCATGCGCTGGACGAGCGACTCAAGCTCTGATACGTCACGGGTATATCGCTGCACCGCTCCCTTGAGACGTTCCAACCCAACCTCGAGCTCGGCGATACGAGCGTCTTTTTGAAGAACTTCGGATTCCATGCGGTGGACCTCCGTGTCGAGTATCCCCATAGCATCGACGCGAGCGCTTAGTTGCTGCCGGAGTGACAGCTCGATTGAGTGGTACTCGTCGATTGAGTCATCGGCCTCGCGGTTCCTCTTGGCGAGGTCTCGGAGCCTGTCGAGGATGAGGTCTAGGACTGCTGCACCGGCCGAGGTGAGAGGCAGTGTTACCTCACCCGGCGCGAGATATTCCAGCTCGAGTCGTGCAGCCCGGAAAGCGGATGAAAGTGATGTGACGATCTCTGATGCGTCTGATCCTGGGAAACCGAGACCGCTAAGAGACTTATTAAGGTCGAGAAGGGCTGCGGTGCGGTCTGACAGTGTCTGGAGCACCATGGCAAGTCGGCCATCGATGTCGGAGTGTGAACTTGAGAAGTTCGCTGAGGATACTGCCACTGGAGCTAGTGGTGTGTACGGAGACAGCTTATCCGACAGACGTGACGCCAACGACGTGTAGGACTCCAGCCTAGTAGTGAGCTTGCATACTTCAAGCTGAAGCGATGCAAGCTCGTCTTCCATCTCCTGTTTCTCGGGATCGGGAAGCGACGCCTGAACGCCAATATGCGAGCAAGGGGTAGAAGGCAAGTGGAAGTGTCGCGAGCATGGGGTCAGCGGTGCGGCCGCCGGGCTCGTCGTGGGTGGTGTAGGGAATGATGCGCGAGCTTTACGGCTTGGGGTGCTGCAGGCAAGGTCGGCAATGGTGGTTTGGCCGAATACGTCATCAGCTTCGTCGGCATCCAGATCCATGAAGTCGTCGGAGAAGGGATCCCGTGCCGCCATCGTCCAGTTGCAACTGGGGCTGCTGGGAATCATCTGCTGTTGCATCCCAGCACGAGCGGCCAGCTCGTTTTTGAGGGCGTTGACTTGCTGCTCGAGGTCCCATACTCTGTCTGTATCGACCTCGATCGTCTCGTCGTGAAGGCGGTGGATCTCCTCGTCCTTTTCCGCCAGCTCTCTCTTCAGTCGGTCTATCTCGTTTTTGGTTTCTTGCGCCCTCTTCTTCCTCTCTGTATAGATGACGTTCATCTCCTCGCTTAGTCCATTACGCCTGATGCGACGCTTGACTCGTCCGTCGAGGACCTGGCGGAGAGGGAGAAAACGGATCTGGGTAGACGGTGAGATCGGGTCGTCAAAGCCATCATCAACAGGCCCAAGACGCGACAACCGGGCCGGTGTCGAATGTCGTCTGGAGCTCTTGGGTATCAGCGACGTCCGCCGAATCATTGGTGTAAGGCCGGTTGAGAGTTCATCGTCCAGGTTGGTGATAGCCGGTCCTGGGTCTGAGAAGCGCACCCTCTTCCTAGACTTCGACTTCCGTCCGGGCGTGGAAGAAGAAGCAGAAAAATCCCCTGGTGCCGCGGTATCCCGGCTGACGTCCGTCTGCTGTGTATGCAGCCCAACACCGCTTCTTCGGGTGCGCCGCAAAGCAAGGGGGAGCTGCGATTCGTCCGACATCTTGCTTTGTCGCCAAAAGTCCAAACCAAACAAAGCATCAAAACAAAATGTTGGGAGCTCGACACTTTTTATCGAAATGTACAATCGCGATGCAGCATTCACACAGCAAACAATCCCAGGACGGGGCCGTTGTCATCCCCACCAAAATGCCCTCCAATGTTTATTTATTTCCGCTTTGGGCAAGTGGGGGGGCCGTCTCGACGCGACCTCCCTGGCGTTGCACGGATTCGACGCTCGAGATCCAATCATTTCGGGCGAACCGGGATTCTTCCAAACCACCATCCCGCCACCCCAATGCTGCATCATTTCGTCTTTTCTTTTGTCGATGAGTCAACGGATCAGGCGAACGCTTCCAGCGCACTTGGCAAGGGTGGATCGGACGGAGGCAGCGCGATACGACTTCTTTGGGCATTTCCAGCGGTGAGAGGCCTAAAATTGCAGGGGATATCCACCGTGAATGCGCCCGCAGTTCAACCACCGTAATTTTCACATACTCTGGGTTGGAAGCTTGGGAGCTCTTTTACGATAGGACTTGGCGCGAGCGCCCTTGAACTCGCTCTGGATGGCACCAAGAAGCAGCCCGTTGGGGGCATCCCTTTGCATTTGTCACGGAGTTGCAGGCTCCCACGTCTCAACCTCCTTTCTCAACCCCCGTTCTCACCACGCGACGCATCATGCCAGTTCCCATACCTGACTCAACCCCATTGCCCCGACAGCCCAATAAAACGGGAAACTTGATGGACCTGGTGTCATACCTATGCAATTACACACCCCATTTGAAGGAACTCAGCGCTGCTGATAATTCTCCCACATCCTTAACATCAGGCAAACTCAAGTGTTTGCACGCTTTGTTGGCTTGTTCCCTAGGCGACAAGACATATTTCGTGTATTTCACATCAGTCAGAGTGCCCATGTTTAACCCAAGCATCCATGCCATTCAACCAGCTAATAATGGGACACATTCTTAGACAATGGAGCCCAATACATCATACCTATGTATTGAGCCCAAGTCAAATACGGCGATCGTTGTGTGCCTACATTCTGTCTGACATCATGGTTAGCTCGCGATTACTGAGAAGATCATCTCTGTGACCTCCAGGTTAAAGGGGCTTTTTGACACGCACATCCATCTGGGTATTCGCTCCAAAACACATTAACAAACTCTTCCATTTCCTGTTGACTACGATACAATCTCACCGAAGGTAGTCTAATGCGGTATCCGCTTCGCTACTCCTACTCCCCACCAAATTTCAGAATTCCTGCTCATAGACTCAGTCACGTCGACCGAGAAGGTGGTTTATCAGGTACAGAGTGACAGCTCTTTCACAAAGTACACACTAAGCGGTTTCAAAGCACAAAATTGCTACAAAAACCTAAATGACTTCACGACACAGGGGTTAAAGGGCGTGATCCAGCAGCATTTGATCTAGGCCGCTCGTCCAACACCTGAAATTGTCACACCATTCATCTCTGTGTTCGGAAATCTAGGTAGGTTTTTACATCCGGCCTTTTGTTGCTTAGGTAGTTCAAAGTGGCTTCTATGGCTCTATGACCCTTGCCTATAACACGCGAATGCAGGTGATGCTCTCACGCGAGCATCCCAATTGCGTGACCTAGGACACACCGGTATTCATTGCTGAATTCAAACTTCCACGTCCAGAAGAAAATTTTCTGCCGTTGAGGTAATTCAATGGCGGTCGGTTGATGAAGGGGAGAGCCGGGGAAGGAGCCATCACGCCGAATGGCTTGCCGTTCATGAGATCCCACGCGAGCTGATCACCAATACCTATCTTGCTGGAGGGCTACCATGAATTCGCCTGCTTTTACGAAGTCTCTTTGTGGGAGCTTCTAGCCCTGATATGGTGGATCTCTCATCTGACTTTTGTTTCTTTTTCAAACTTCATCATGTTGCAAATCATTCAACATACACGCGCATCTGTGATTGCGTCGTTTGTTTAAGAGTTATGGGAGATGCAGGTACCTAATATACAAATGCAATTTCCAAAAGTCAGTCACCAGCCCCTCTCACTTGAAAGCATGCACACAGACATAAACGCCTCCCCACATGCCACGACAGTCATCTAGCACCCCCGGATTCAGCGCATAAAACTGCGCCATAGTCAGCCCGTTCTTCTTGAGCAAGTCCGAGCATGACTCGCCGTTGCTGACGAGGTAGAACTTGTCGCAGTTTGGCGTCATGCTGCCCGGCTGTGTTGGTGTGGGCGTGCTGATTCCATTCCCCTTTGTGGTTGTAGTACTAGAAGTAGTAGTGGTTTTGGTTGGCGAAGCAGTAGTAGGGGGTTTGGTGGTGGTCTGCCCAATCAGACCGACGCAGTACCACGTGTCGGCCCACATGTTGCTGCAGGTCTCGCCGATGCCCTTGTTCCAAGCGTAGAAGTCTGGGAGGGTGATGCCGTTCTCATTGGTGACGTCGAAGCAGCCCTGTCCTTGCTTGGTCTTGTAGAATTTGGCGCAGTTGGTGACCATACCGGATTGGGTGGGTAAGGGCGTGGTGACGCCGTTGCCGGTGGTGGTGGTGGTGGTGCCGGTGGTAGTTTTTGTGCCCGTGGAGGCAACGGTGGTGCTGGTGGTGCCGCCGATGATGCCGATCTGTGGCAGGTTGTTAATTTGAAGGAAAGTGAGACGATGCGCAGGGAATGAGCGAGTTAATACGTACGCAATAATAGGTATTAGCCCACAGATGCTCGCAGTTGTCGCCGACCCCCTTGTTCCAGGCGTAAAAGTCCGGCAGGGAGATGCCGGCATTGTTCGCAACGTCCCAGCAGCCACCGCCAGTGACGAGGACGAACTTGTTGCAGTTTCCCACCATACCGGATTGCGTGGGAAGGGGCGTTGTGACGCCGTTGCCTCCAGTGGGAGTCGGGGCCGTGCTCGTGGTTGTCACGGGCGGAGCCGCACCCCAGTTACGCTCCACGCAGTAGGACTGCCCCGTCTTCATCTTGCATGCCAAGCCGAGCGAGGGGTTGTACACATCCTGGAAGTCGGAGAGAGTGATGAAGTTCGCCGAGGCCACAGCAGCACAGGTGTCGCCCGAAGAGGCGACGATCCAGGCCGAGCAGTCCGACACCGTCGTGGAATCAGCCGTCGTCGGGGGATCCACGAGGTACCCCGTCACCAAGACTGGGAGCCCGAGGACAACGGCACCGGCCACCGGACAGGTCGGGATTTTCATGGCTGCGTTGATAATGGGTAAATTGAGCAATTTCAACCAAATCAAAGACTTATGTGATTACAGCGAACAGAACAAAACCGCAACTTGCAGAATCAACGGGGCTGGTAATAAACCTGGAACCCAAGGGACTGGCCTACGAGCCGTGTCTTAATATCTAGGTATGTACGCGTCCTATCTCTGCTAGCCACCAACGAGCATTCGTCAGCTGGACCAGCGAGTATATGTTCCCCAGGTTGGCCCAACAGTCACTGCGATAGAGACAACCCCGGAGTGCATCGAAGAAGTACGCGGCAGTGAGCCTTGCAATCTTCGAGCGCTTACCTACCTACCTTAGGTAGTGAAGATACGACCTCGTATGTGGGCGCGGCTCGGCTGGACTATCGAAATCGTCGCCAACAAAATTGTCATTGACACGATCCGTGTACCATTCCGGCATCGTAGGATGCGGCGCACGCACTTTGAGTAATAGCTCGTGCGACACCACGCTCTGGCTAATATCAATTCCGCGCACATGATGACAGAGCCAACCATCTGGACTGCGGCGCAGGTAAATTATGTATTCCAACGATTTATTTCCTTTGATAGCTGATCGCCTTATCATTGGGGGGGCATGGTTGAACCAACAACTCGCGACCTGCCTGTCTAAGGTAGGTCGCGCAAACCTCGGGAAAGACGGCAATACACCGTGCCGGCAACAAGGCAGCTTGTCTGGCCACTGGCAATTCCTGTCCCGGCCCTCATCGGGCGCTCTTTCCTCGCATGACTGAAAGTGCAACTCACAACTAGACCACCATTTTCATTCGTTTGACTTTCTTTCCGTCTTCTTCCTGGCTTTTTGTTCTCATCCCGGATGTTCGCCGGACGTTCGCCATGAGAGGACTGCTCACGCTCAGCGTCCTGGCAGGGGCTTGCTTTGCCCTGGGCCAGGCCCAACTATCACAGGAGCCGCCACATGTGTTTCGTCGCGGTCCTGAGCCCAGTTTTGACGGTACAGCGCTAGAGTACTCCTCTCAGGGGGTCGTCATCAAACGAGACACTGGTAACATAGCGTCGAGCAGCCTCTTCAACAAGCGCCAACTCGCAGTTACACGCACTAAGCGTCAAGGACACACCAAGCGGCAGGGACTAGGACCTCCTGACCCGGGCGCGGATCCGAGTGATGCTGATATGAGTTTTGGGGCGCCATTGAATCCGAATCCGGACTGTTTCACGTGCCCTAGCGGTCCTGATGATTTCAAAAGTGCCAAAGATATTCTCAAGGTTTTCACCACGGAATACTTTAAAGGGCACGGAAAATGTGAGTAGCCCCAATCCGCATCTTCCGTGACATGGACTAGATTTTGCCTGTGTGATGTAGCTAACACCGACGTCAAGTGAAGTATGGGCAACTAAAAGACAAGTGCGTCTTCTACACCAGGGGGCTGCAAAGAGACGGCCCCATTCAGCTCAGCAAGAAGGCAACGCAGGTAGCGTGCAGACATAGCAAGTACTCAATCTGGCATCTCTGGACGAACAAAATCGACGAGGGTGCAGACCCAAAGAACAGAATCAATCATTATGGCCCATACCTGGATGGTAACAGACTTCGCCCCCTTACCACGACGGAGGTCGACGACCCACCGCCGGGACAGCTCAAGAGACGACCGTACGTCATCGAGTACTTTGAGAACATGAGTCGGGCCCTGGCGCAGATGTGCACGGGTACCATCTACCTTTACACCACCGAGCCGACAAACCTGGAGATCTTTTATAGCTGGTTTGAGCTGGACCCGGGAGGCAGACCCCTTTGGCCCAACATTTGGGCAACAACCGAGTCCACGGAACTACTCACCAGAATCAAACGAGATATCGGAGACCTGATCACCATCGACGCCAAATCTAATGCGAATACGCCGCCGGCTTACAGGATTGAGTGGGACAGCTGGAACAATCTGGGTGATGGCCACCTTCGCCGAGACCAAGTGGGAAACTACTCGGATGGCAGCCTGCCACCTGGCGTGGTCCCATATGACCTGAGTGCGGAGCTCTGGGGGCCCAAGACAGAAGAAGAGACCGCCAGCCTTGCACGCCGAGCTGTTGATTTCTGCCTTCCATTCGAGCCTGAGGAGCCTGACGGTATCAACTTCTTTGCGTGAGCACAAAAGGGTTTCCCAGGGGTATTTCTACCCAACCCGTGATAGTTACATGTAGAAATCTTTTCAGGCAGCTTGTATATTTTTGCGTTGGCGTAGCTGGTTCGTAATTTAGTCTTTCTATTCCCACAGCTTGAATACCTAGATAAATTCGCATCAGGGCAATTCAAAGTTCTTATGCAGTGTCACACAAACCATGGGCAATGCAGGTGTGAGCCGTTTAAAACTCCGCGCATTCAGTATTGAAACTATGTTGATGGATATATCATCGGTCCATACCTACCCCCTTCGACTCAGCCGCCCCATCTCACTCTCAATACGCTCAGCGACTGCCACATGTCCATATTCCCGCGCTATCTGGCTAGGAAGCTTCCCTCCATGCCCATGCATGTTGCCCTGCGCACCAAACTCAAGCAGCAACTCGACCATCTCCATGTCCCCGCGCTCAGCCGCGATCCACAAGACGGTGCCATCTTGGTACCGCGAGTAGGGCGTGCGTTCGCCCCACTGGCTCATCCAAGCGCGCGAATTGACGTAGCAGCCGTGGTCAAGCACGAGGCGCATGACCTTCACTCGGTCCGCATACCCCGGCGCAGAGGCTTCGACCATGGCGAGCGGCATTAGGATGGAGGTGGCGTTGCGGTCCTTGAAGCCGCTGGGGGGGAAGCACGTTTTGATGATCATCTCGGCCGTGGCGAGACTGCAGGGGATGGCCCGGTAGGTCTCAAAACCGTACTGCGCACCGTCGATTGTGGTTAGTAGTTGTGCGATTGTGCGCGCCTTAAGAGCGATGTCCATGTCGCTGAAGGCGGTTAGTAGGTCTGCGACCGTGGTTGAGGACCGGAGCGCCTCGTCGTGGGGCGTCCAGTCTTCAAGAAGGCGTATCACCGCAAGGCGCAGGTCCCAGTATCGGTCCGGGTCTGCGGCAGCATCGGCGGAGCCCGGCGTCGGACGATGCAGGTGAGCCCAGCCGTTGGTGCTGCTGCGCAGGATGGCGGCCCACATCCGAATGAGCGTGAGGCGGGTGTTGCCGTTAGTGAATTCGAGAGGAGACTTTAAGGGGGACCGGAAGCTGGCAAAACTGTCGAAGGATGGGATTTCTGGTGCGGTGTACGTTGCGACGAGGTATTCGAGGGTCGCGACGTGGTGGCGGACATAGGCGACGACAGCGAGAAGATCGATCCATTCGGGCGCGAGGGAGGGGGTGGTGTTGGTGAGTTCGGTGCGGAGGGTGTCGACGTCGTCTCCGTTGTACACCTGGAGACAGAGTCGCTTGAGATTGGGAGCGTCTGCAGCCAACAAGCATCGGTGTTAGGATCCGAGCTTGGTCGGGGATCAGATCGCAGTGGGGGTTGTTCGGAGATAGGGGTAAAACGGAAATAATATTGGAACTTGCCTAACGTCTCGAATGGCTTGAGATCGTCGTTCTGGAGCCGGAATTCTACAACGCTGGGGATGGGGTCGGTCACGTCGCCTTCGCCTTCGACTGCGGTAGCACCGAGGGCGGAACCATGCCCGTTTGCACGGGCCTCGAGCTGACCGACAAGCCGGGAGAAGTACTGTTCTGGATCGTTGATTCGGAGCATGGCCGGTAATCTCGGGATGTGTTTCTGGATCAGTGAGAATGCCTTGTAGAGCGAAGGATTACACAAAGGGAATGGGGGGGTAAGCAGTAAAAGTCTGCGGAATAAATCCGCACAAAATATGAGCACTTGAGTACCTCAATGCATGAAAGGGAGTACTGGGAAAATCCTACGGGTATTGGTCTGACCAACAACCTGGAAGCGTCTTGTTGGACGTGTTGGTATTACTAGGCAAAATCCACGGAAAGCAACCCGGCGGCACAGCCACACACCCGCATCCAACGATCTTGCGTAGCTGTAACTACCGCCTGCGTCTTCTGATCTGACTCTTCCACTATGTTGAGCAACACGGGATGGATGCCTTAGGCAGCAATTTGCACCTTCCTCCTTTGGTCACTGGGCCTTGATTTCATGCAACCCCACAGATCGATGAATCAAGCCTCGTTGAAACCAACTCCCGCTTTATCTCCCTAATCACCACCTACCGATTGGACAGTTCGCCAAAACTACGTACCCGCGCGGCGGGATATCAAGGGAACCCAGGATGGAAGCTCGGTATCCCAACACACAGGTCGTAGCCCCTTACGGCGCCGGTGCCTGCCCCTGCGTTAGCCTGCAATCCAACTGTGCGATTTGGACGGGAACTTACAGTTAGACCCCAGCGAGGGATTCCACGCCACGAACCGCGCGTGTTCCAACTTGTACTTTGCCTCGAACGTCGGACAGAGTGATACTGTCGTTGGCAATGGTATCAGCTGGGTACTCTCCCGTCCCCAACGAAGACGATAAAGAAGGATGGCAAAGGTAAGAAAAGAAAACTCACGGTCAGCCCTGTCTGCCGTGGCCCAGTACGCGCAGTTCCCCGTGGTATCCGGGCTCTTGAAGTGGCTCGCAGCAACGCAGTATGACGTACCGGTGCCGTACCCTGAGCACGATGTGGCGTTCACACCCGAGTTCCATGCAGCAAGCGCCGCGGTGGTGATATTGTACGCGCCGGCAAATTCTTTGCACGAGCCGAACCGCGGCTCGGCGACGGCCGTCATGGAGCAGTTGGTCACGATGCCCGTCGCGTTTTGGAAGGTCGGCTGTACGCAGTACTTCTGGCTGCTGAGCATTACGCACGGCGACGCCGTCCCGCTCGTGGCGTTGATATCAGGGTTCCAATCCAGAAGATTTGTGACGGTTATGCCATACGCCTTCGCCACGTCCTCGCACGAGTAGCTCCACGTGCCATTGTGAGGGTCGAGCAGCACCGGTGGTGTGGCGTACACATGGCAGTCCATGCGGGATCCGTTTGCGAACGGCGTGGTATATCCCAGGTTGGGGAACGGGTCGTTCTCCAGAGGCATTCCCGCCGTAGCCGAGGGCAGGTTTGAGAAGGCCGTGCCCGTCATGGTGAAGATGGTATCGATCTTGGAAGTGCTTGTCGAGGTGACGGGGAACGGGTCCACCCACGCACCGCCGGGTGCGGATATGCAGAGGACCATGGCCTTGTCGATTACCTTCGCGATATTGCCGCAAAGCTCGCCGACCTCGGGGTTCCACGAGACAATCTGCGCAAAGGATACCTCGTTGGCGGCTGCAATCCTGTTGCATGTGTCTCCGAGCCGCGGTGCGTACGGCTTGCATTTAAGACGGTCCGGGATGCATATGGTCGACCCGGCCTTGGGGAAGGACCGGCAATAGGCCACCAGGCTGTTGGCCTCGAGCAGCTGCGTCGTGCTGAAACCTTGCGCCATGGCGATTGACTGGCATGTGTCTCCGGATTTGATGGTGTAAGTTTTTCCTTGGCAGCCGGTAGCGGGGGGTGTGGTTGATGCGCTGGCGACCGGTCAGTTCAATGTTGTGAGAGAGACGGATCAGCACTTGGAAAGGGCAGCTCTCACGGGATAGACCATGTCGTCTTGGTCGGCGACGTCACGGCGATGGTCGTCTTACATGTCACCTGCAGTTTTGACAGGACGGTCGAGGACTCGGGCGCCGATGAGTAGGGCATCCCCAGCACCTGCGCGAGACTTGAAAAGAAGCACCCGTCGCACATCGCCGTGGCCGGCAGCTCCGGCAGTCCACTTGACCGTGTCTGGCCGATGGGATCAATACCCAGCGCATCACGCATCACGGCATTGCAGTACTTCCCTGCCGAGTTCTTCAAGCACATGCTCTGGAACTTTTCGTAGACGGGCTCGATGTTATACAGCGGGAGGTAAAGCAGCCCGTTTCCTCCATCATATCTCGATGTCCCACATGCTCCTGTCACCCGGCGCAGGTATGTAGACCAAGCGTTGGTGCAGGTGGTCCCGCAGACAGAGGCAAGCGTATCATCGCTCTGCGAGTTGTCGCTGTCGACGCTCAGGAGCATCGGATCACAGGCAATGGCTTGGTTGAGAACCTGAATACATGTCGACGACAGGCCATCGATGGGTGTGGTGATGTTGAAGATGTAAAGCTGCTGCTGGGTTTGAGCGGTGACGCCCAGGGCCCACAGGAAGGGCAATAGAAGGACTGCTCTGACTGAAGCCATTGCCGATGTGTCATTGAGGTCCCAAGATACGGACAAGAAGGAAAGCGAGACCGATAATGAGCGCAAAGAACGAGAGTGAGACCACAGTCGAGGGAAGTTAGCACGGATCCCGCGCTTCTCCTCTCGAAGCCACTGGGAGACTAGCACAGAGGGCATGAGGAGAAACAATCAACCCGGGAAACACAGGAGCTGGGAAGCGAATCCATCGCCGGCAGAACGAAATTGAAATGCCCAACCTGAAAAATTGGGGATTCGGTTCGAAATACGCCGTGGTTAAAAGCCACCCAACGGCCTTGTATCAATATGTAGCACTGTTACACGAGCTCCCACACGGCAGACTTTTAATGCCACCCCGCCTGTGGATGCAACCGTGTAAGTGAAAATGCCTGTCAGGGGCACATACTCGGATTGAGGTATCTCTGGACACCCTCACTTCTGCCCCCTTTCCCATCCCAATTGCTTCCGCACGGTCTGCAGCAGTTTGCGCAAGATCTACCCCCCTTTCCTTATCGATTGAAGCCCGGTTTGCCCTTCGTTACTGTCCATCGTTGACTCCCTCTTTTGTGCCAGTGCTTTATTTACTGCAAGTGGTAAGTAGCCGCAACAGAGACACATCGCCGCCACTATGGCGCAGCCATCATCAGGGACAGGAACCCGACTGCTGTACTTGTTGATATCCATCATCTGCCTTCACGCCACTTTTGACCGAAATGCCCTTGTGCATGCAGCGGACGAGGAATGCGGCAAACAGGCTGGCGGGAAGTTATGCCCCCTCAATGTTTGTTGCTCAGAGTGGGGGTTCTGCGGAACGTGAGTACTGCCTGCCTGGAATTGTTCTTCTTTCAATCCGTGGCATTGAGGGGAAAACCGCTGGGCTGATGCTGATACGCGGATACAGACTCTCTGATTTCTGTTCCAAGACCAAAAACTGCCAGTCCAACTGCGGTACCGACTTCAAGGCAGCGCATCCCTGGAAGTACGATGCGCGTAGCACTGTCATTGGTTACTTTCAGACTTGGACCTTGGCGGGTGAAAAATGTGCGAAAAAGACCACCGAGACGAACATCAGGCTCGGTGCCGTTTCGCACGTCAATGCGGCCTTCGCATACATTAAGCCCGATACCTATGTGATCCATGGGATCCAGGAAGGAAAGAAACCGCCGCTCGAAGACAAGTACTACCAGGCGGTTACGAATATTAAAACACGCGCGCCCAAGGTCAAGGTGTGGCTGTCGCTCGGTGGATGGACGTTCAGCGACAACGACACGGTCACACAGCCTGTTTGGAGTGATCTGTCAAGCACGGAAGTCAAGCGGGCGCGTTTCATCAGAGAGCTCGACACATATATGGTCAGCCATGGCTTCGACGGTGTCGATCTCGATTGGGAGTATCCCGGGGCCCCTGACCGGCGCGGCAAGCCCGAGGACACGGCCAACTACGTGCTGCTCTGTAAGGACATCAACCGACACTTCCAGAATCGCGGCCGGGGCTGGGGGCTGTCTTTCACGGCCCCCGCGTCGTATTGGTACATGAAGTGGTTCGACATCGAAAATATGGCCGCAGAGGTCGATTTCGTGAATCTCATGACGTACGACATGCACGGCAGCTGGGACGACCGCTCCAACTGGATCGGAAACAAGGTGTATACACATACGAACATGACCGAGATCAAAGACGCGCTGCAGCTGCTATGGCGCAACAACGTGCCAGCAGAGAAGGTGAACATGGGGTTGGGCTTCTATGGCCGAAGCTATACGCTCAAGGATCCCAAGTGCGACAAGCCGGGATGTCTGTTCAGTGGACCAGGGAAAGCGGGAACGTGTACGGGCCAAGAGGGCTATCTGTCGTACCAGGAGATCAAAGATATTTTGAAGAGCACCGGTGCCAAGCCCGTACACGATAAAGAGACGATGACGAAGTACGTGCGCTTCAATAACGACCAATGGGTCGGGTATGACGACCCCGAGACGATCAAGGCAAAAGTCAAGTACGCCAACGAAGTAGGGTAAGAAAATGCCTTCCGTCTTTTTTCTTTTCGTTTCTTACTTATTTCTTGTCACCAGGTTTCGCGGACTCTTCATCTGGGCTATCGACCAGGACACAGCAGACTTCGAGCTCCTGTCAGCAGTGCTTGGCGACAAGGGGCTCGATTACTTTGGCGGGGTCGGTAGCGGCTCTGACTGGGACACATTCACAGCGAGCGGATGCCAATTCTCAGACTGCGGAAAAGCCTGCGGTCCCGGCATGCAAAAGGTCACGGATGTACGCTGCGCCGATGGGAGCGGCAAGCTGCGTAAAGACCTCTGCTGTCCGCTTGACGGCTCACCAGATCCGGACTTCTGCACCTGGCGAGGGTATAATCTGGGTGTTAGCTGCAACACCAACAGTGATAGCCAGTGCAACACCGACGAGGTACTTGTTGTCAAGGATAAGTACTACACATTCAACGGCGGTGACGCGGCTTGCTCAAGAGGCAAGGCCTCATATTGCTGCAAGACGGAAGAAGTGGGCGAGAAGCTTTGCAACTGGGCCGGTGACGGCAGCGTGTGCGTCAACTTCAACACCAAGGATGGGTGCGAAGCCGGGCAGAAGTGGGTGACATGGCGTCAGGGGAATTGCGGCCGCACCAAAGTCAACCCCTATTGCTGCTCGTCAAGCGTCGACATCGACAAGCTCGCCTGCCACTGGACTATTGGCGGTAGGCCAAACTGCGCCCCCGGACAGTGCAGCGGCAGCGAGGTCAAGCTCGGCACGCACGAGGGCGGCGGTGGCACGCTCCCGTGCATCCTCCCTCCCCCGGCTTTCCAGAAGGGCTGCAGCCCCGAATGCGTCGGCTCGACTGAGGTCCAACCGACCCTCTGTTGTAATATCGACGCACTCAAGGTGTCGGTTAAAAAGCTACCGGTGCCGGTGGCGAACCTGTTCTTCCCGGAAGACCTCAAAAACTTGCCGCCCGACAGCGTCACAGATTTCGCGCTGATGACAGACAACACCATGGGCGGACGGCAGCAGGACAAGGGAAACAGCGACCCTAACAGCAACAGTTTTGCGTGGTATCTCATTGATGGCCCAGCTAACGAAGTGACAACACTTGATAAGCGTCAGGGGTCCGGTTGGGAGGTGTACGACTGCGATACAGAGCTCCACGAGGAGCGCCAGACGGCCCGCATGGTGTGCACCGACGACAGGGACTCGTCCGACTCCAACTGCCACCACATCTTCCTCGGTGAGGTCTCGGCTACTGTCATCAGGATGCCTGCCGGATGTGGACCGGGAAAGTACGCCATGGCCGTCTCTGTGGAACCGGTCTACGATGAGCTACCGCCTCCGCACATCAACATCCGGAACGTCCGCCGCGGCGTCAAGAATCCCCCTGTGTACAAACTCACCTTCGACTATGACTTTTCCATCCTCCAGAAGCGGGACTCCAAGGCCCTGATCCGCATCGACTACAGCGATAACCCTGGATACTGGTCCGCTGTTGTCTGTGAGTTCTCTTTTTAACCTAGCCCTAACCATAGGCCCTTTTTGTCACATCGCGAATCTACCTACTAATCAAATGCTGCAGCTGCCCCGGGAGTGACAAAGCGCAGCATGGAGGACATCAAGCGCGAGATTCATGAGGATCATGGGGGTGACTGGACGTCATGGCTCGACCATACCTACCACATGGAGCGCCGGGCGACGCCTGATCACGAACTGCATAAGTTACACGAGCGCTGGTTCTCCATCACGCTCGACAACTGGATCACCAAGATGAAGGACGTGGAAACAAACCACACGCTGCTACGCCATGAAGTTAACGACATTTACGAGTACACGCTTTTCAACGAGCGCCGCGACTGCCAGTTGACTCCGGGCGTGCCCACTACTCTGTCGGCCAAGCTAAAGGTCGCAACGAATATTAAGATGCAGACTTCAGCTCAGCTCACCCTCATCGGCAGCCTGGGAGACCTCAGTTCCTTCAAACAGTCGCACGTTACCCTGCGTAACAAGGGGTTTATCACTGTGCTGCTCGACTTTGAAGCTTTTGGTCAGCTGAGATTTGGCAGTTTGGAGAATGAGATCCTCAACGTCGCCCCGCTCGGAGCCAGTATTTCCATCCCCGGTATCGTAACCATTGGGCCCCAGTTCAAGATTAAGGTCGGCCTGGAAGGCGTCATGGAGGTGCATGCGTAAGTCCAGTCTTTAATCCGAACTTTGAAATCACACGACACATTCTCTAACCTTGTACACCTCATGTACATGTAGCAACGCCAAACTGCAGGTCACATTAAACGCGTGGGACTACTCACAGAGCTACCCGTACAGAGGCGATGATCCCTCTGATGGGGACGACCTAGGCAGCAAGTTCGGAGACGACAGCGGGAACAACGCGATCGGCAATAAAACGAAGGGACCGCAGTTCAGCTACGATATCGGCGCGTCCGGCATGATCGAGGCGCATTTCACACCTATGGTGACCTTTGGTATTGTGTGGAACGAGAAACTACAAGTAGCAAACGCCGCAGTAAGTAGTTCACCTCTACCCCGACACTCCTGGGCGGTCGATGGCGCAGAGAGGGGAAATGCGCCCGAAGCTAACAGAGCTGTAGATCGACTTCGGTGTCGACACATACGGCCGCATGTTCGCCGACATCAGCTACCAGTCCGGCAACGGCCTGTCCTACTGCTATGGCGCCGACGTAGGATACAAAGCTTTTGTCCGAGCCTACGCTCCGTCGTTATTCGGAGGTAGACTCGATAGAACCTGGATTGTTCACGAAGCCGTGGTAAGAACTGGACCGCCGTCTCTCCCTCTCTCTTACTTGGATCCACCAGAACTTGCTAACATCACATTTCCCTTCACCTGCAGAAAAACGTCATCGAGGCCCCAACCACCTGCAATGGCGGGAAGACCTCAAAGCGTGGATTGGGTGAAACACAGATGCCTGGAGCGTGGATGGACATGTCGCCGAATCCCGCGATGATGGGACTCGGCGTGTTTGGGCTCGCTGGCAAGTCGAATTACTACTACCAGCATGGACCGCCTGTTCGTGTGGAGGGATGATTTAAGCCGGGTCTCAAAGGCACTAGTGTAGCCATAGCGCTTGAGATGAGATTCGTCTCGCAATACAAGATATCTGACAAATTACAGCTTATTGGATAGGTCTAAACCGCATTCTTCGCTCGCTCCCGAAACCCTGCTCTAGTTACCTATCAAAAAAGCCGCCTAATTCTCAAACTCTTGCAACCGAAAGCAGAAGAAAGCCATGAGTGACCGAGGCATATTGCCCGAAGCCTGAAGACTCCGATCCCTTTATCCGGAAACGCCACCGCCCATGCTACCAATAAATGCTAGATATACTCCTACAAAATCCTTCAACGACTAGGGCATGAGTCCGGAACCTGAATCTTCCCCACGCTGAAGGAAATAAACCTGTTGAAACCGAAACTTCAACTGTCTTTTTCCAGCGTTCTGGAATGCTAGCCGTCGAAAGTTGAGAGGAGCCGAAAGAAGTTGAAAGCCTTTTGTAATCGGACCAACCTGGAATCTGACCCGGCGGTGCGAGAAGAAGAATACGAGAACCAAGAGCGCAATGCTAGATTTGAAGCAGGCCCAGTTGCCTCCCTTAACGCTGAGCGCCAGGATGGCCCTCTCGAACTGGTATCAGTATCTTGATCTCAAGATCTTGCGCCTGCTCCAAGGACATCCGCAAAATTCTTCGGTCGCCGTTCAACCCCGAGTCATCGCTGAGTCCCAAATCTTCATCATCCTCTGACACATCATCGTCCTCAGAACCGTCTTCAATTCCGATCCCGATTCTTCATTGTCATCGTCAACCTCGGAATGGTCATCATCGGACTCAGGCTCAGACTCGGATCCGGATCCAGACTCAGATTCAGAATCGGAGCCAAAGGCTTGTACCTCGAGGTCCAGGGAGCAAGCGGCAGGGAAGAAAATTCGGTCGCTGGGTGCTTTCAAAGTCTGCTGCTGCCTCTAGGGACCGACGGCTTTCCGAGAGCTCAATGTATGGGCGGTCCATATCGTAGAATAGTTCAAGGCCCAGGACCTCGCGGCGGAAGGGGTGGGCTGGGGGAGTGTCAGTGTGAGTCGGATGAGAGGGAGGGTTGGTAACTTGCCGGCGAAGAAGAGATCTGCGTACAAGTCGAAGGGAGCCTGGGATCTCGCGTCGTCCTCTGGAAGCAGGACGATATAAAGGACTTAAGGCCAGGGAAGCAATCTGCAAACCCAGCCAGCTCCCACGAGCAGATTTTGAACCCTTGGCTTTGAAAGATGTTAGCTTTGGGTAAGCGGATGTGAATTTGCCTAGAAAATGGCGAAGAGTCGGGAGATAGCAACGGGCTAGGCGAGTGTGAAAGCGCTCGGCAACTAGCAAAGCCAGAGACAAGCGCGTGGCACCTTAGGCTCTACGCGACGTAGTGACAGCAGAATTTCAAAGGCTCTCAGCAGCCAAAAAGCAAAGAGTGCTCAGTGGTGAGGTGATAGAGACAAGACTTACGATGAAACTCGGTGACCCAATTCCAGGGTCCAAAGGCGTTAGGCCCATCCCCTTGGGAGGAACCCTGATGAACAGGAGGTCGTCCTCCTTGTCCATCTTTGTGTCTGGCGGCAGGGCGGGGTGCTGCAGCTTCGGTTGCACGGCGCACAACCTGGTGTGCACCCCTACAAACCGACTCCACCGCCGCGAGGAGGTGGAACCCGGACCTATCACCAGCATATGTGGCGCTCACCGGATGGAGCGCGAGCTCCCATCCGGCTGCTGCCGTGGGCTGTCTACGGCGTGTGGCCCGGCAATGGTGCATGTTAGGCTGCCGGAGAGCCTGTCCGAAGACGAGGGCTTGGACCTCCAGCGGGAACCCCCGAAACGGCTCGAACCGACCGGCGCTGGGACCCGCGAGGGTGTTCGTGGTACCGGCGGCCGGGAGGGGTTGGGCCGCAGCCCCCTCCGAGCTGCCTTGGGCCGTGGACATGGTGTTTTGGTCTGGAGAAAAATGTTGTTAGACAGAATCATCCGACGGATACAGGGTCAAGGACTACTTACGAAGCTGCCAGAGAAAGATTGGAGGGAGCTTTTTATGGCCTAGAGGGCCTGTCAGCTTGAGACGAAAGAGTGATTTAGATGTGAAGTTTGGACTGAAGGTGTAAGGCGTGCTCGGACGGAAGGCGCAAGCGCGATGCCTCAAATGGGCGGAGGGGCAGAGCCGAGCCTGGGGTGAGAGTACGTGAAGCTGACGATGGACGTAAAAAAAAGCACAAGGAGGGTGACTTGTGAAGGTGAAAGTGATGGTGGCCAACACAGTCATGTTGTTAGACTTACCGATCAATGGAGCCGGAGGAACTGGCTCTGGGGGTATCACCAGAAGGATGGCTTGCTGTTGGGAGGAGAGGAAGAAAAAGAAGGCAGAGGAGCAGGATCGAGGCTGAAGTATTTTTCATGCACCTTCTCTCAGGCAGCGAGGCAGCGAGGCAGCGAGGCAACGGGGCGAGGGGCATAGCTGAGGTCACAATAGGATGAAGTATACCGGGCCACGAGTCTGGCGGGACATACACATTGGTCGGTTCTCCCTTGAATGGAACTCAAGTCAACCTGAAGACATTGCTATTGGTTAGCCTTATTTTACCGGGACCCGCGGGGCGGATTGAAAATTTCTGGGATCGCGAAGAAATATCCTAATCCTAATCGTCATCATGGAGGCGTTCAAATTTGGAATATGGGCATGTTATAGCTGTCTAGGTACCTAGTATCAATAATCAGCTTATATAATGAGTCAATTTTCGCTTTGAATGACACTATGTGAGCAGTACTGGTGGATGTTTTTGGCGAGGGCTCGTAGCCTGAAGCCCAAGATCCTCACAATGATAGTTCCAGTGAACAAGAGCCACCCAGTACGGTCGACTGCCAAAATTGCGATGATGGTCAAGAACCAATAATCTTTTCCATTTCTTTCCAGCCACTTCGACGCAGGCCCTCCGGAAAAATTAGGTCAAATTCACTGAAACGCTCATTTTCCCAACCCCGTCACAGATTCAGGACATGGAAGCAATCGCCCAGTCCACATGCAAGAGTCCAAAAACCAAGAACAACAGCCAGGAACACATACAAAACTGGGACAAGAGAAGCAACCAAAAGGTAGCATGTTCATTCTCCCGAATTTTTACTCTCCCTGCTATTAGCTGACCAGTGCAGGCGCAGGACATGGGATCACGTCTTTGTACAGATCGAGCCTGCGCCTTCAATGCCGGAACCCCACGCCGACCACCACCGCTTTGGCGGCGCAACCGTGACAATCCTGAAAGCAACAAAAAAGCCCATGAAGATTTCGCACACACCATACAGCCAGATACACGTCATTTGCACCCGCTGCACCGAACCCGGCGCTGAGGTGGGATTTTGCCTTTGCCCGACATCTGCGACACTGCACTGCAGCCTCAACAAAAACAACAAAATAATGCCCCCATTCAGCAGCACACCTCAACACCAAGACCGAAGCACAGCGCAGTTCACAACATCCGCATGTGACGTGACCCCCTTGGTCTGTTTACAACTCAGGGGCCCAGGGGCGAAGCTATTCCAACCCCTGACAGCTGGTCCGTGCGTCAACTCGCCCCTATGCTTCCTCAGCCTGTGGATGTATAAGGGGCATAACATCTAGTGGTCGAGTATAGGACTTCCCCCACGTGACTTTCCATATGTCTAGCCGTACAGTTAGGTTGCTGATTGTTGCTTCCATAGCTCTGCTGGCCTCAGGACTCATAGAGTATAGACCGGGAGCTTCCCCTCCCGTCCTGTCAGCCAGAGGGCACAGTAAGTATGCAGTTCTTCAGCACAAAATTGTTGGAGCTATAGCCAATGGTAATGTGGGCGATGAAGGCTTCGCTGGGGTATAATGGTACATGGACTGCAGTGCTGTATTCGTCTTGTTGTTGCCTATGCATAGGGAGATGGCAATTTTCGCTCCCACTTGAAGAACCTGTCTACAATTGGCCAACGATTAAGCCCAGTAGTGTACACATATAATTGCGCCCAAACTAGGAGTGCCTCCAACCTACTTGTTCTCCATTCTCTTGCTGGCCTCCTCGGCCCTGGCGATGCTATCTCATCGCCGACGTATTCTCGCAAGCCCTGGAAACACTCTCGAGGCTGACAACTGACAAAACGAGGCCATAGCCCCTGTGATCAATCTCTCTTCCATCTCGCATCCCATTCCTCATCCCCTCCCTGGCCGTATATCCGGGGGCGGATGCCCACCCACCGGTGGCTCATCTCCCCATCCCTCCCTCTGCTGAAGGAAGAACTTCACCCTATCCTCCTTACTCAACCCGGCGCTCATCGTCTGCCTCTGCCGTATAACCTTGCTCGCCCTGACATGCTCCTCCTCTCGTATATCCATCAACTTCGCCGCGTTCGTCCCCGCCCTGTTGACATGTCCCCACCCCCCAATCAGCGCCAGCAGCGCAACAATCCCCACGAAGCCCCCGTTTGACACGAATATCGGCGCTTGTTTCTCCCTGCCGTCACGGCGCTCGTACCATTGTTCCCAGTCCTCCCATGTGGCGTTCATGCTGGCGTTGTTCGGCTTGCGGCGCCACGCGCGGTCCGCCGAGCGGAGGGTATCACCATCGTTTCCGTAGGGTGGGGAGGAGGAGGGAGGTGGGCCCTCCCAGCCGGCGCCGTACCGGTCGTAGAGCTTGCGGCGCTCCGGGTCGCAGAGGATAGAGTTAGCCGCTACGACGAGGCGGTAGCGCTCGAGCTTGGTGCGATGGGGGATGGTATCGTGGGAAGTGTGGTGATGGCGGTCGGGGTGGTAGAGCTTGACGAGCTCGAGAAAGCGCAGCTTGCTGTAGGGGGCCGCGGCGGACTGGGAGAAGATCTCGTAGGGGGTCGGGTGCAGGGCGGTCGGCCAGGGGGTGTCGGAGCCGTGGGAAGGGCTTGCCCCTGAGCCTGAAGGGTGAGGTCGCTCATCGCGGGCGGAGGAGACGGAGGCGAGGGCCCGCGACTGGGGGCGAGAGGTGCTCGCGCGACCCCGCGATCGACATGGTGACGTGATGGCGGCCGACAGGGGCGAGAACAGCGAGGGGCCGCTGCTGTGGCAGATTGCAGTCGTTGATTTCTGGATGATCATGATGGCAGGCCAAAAGGGGTTGTATCGCGGTGGTCCCGGCGAAGCTGAGGGCCCATGATGGCGGACAATGGCCGTGACGACGGATGATGCGAATGGCGGATGGGTCCGTCGTTGGCGGCAACTTTGTGATCAAAGTTGGGGACGGGTCCTGCAGCCGCGACCCTTGGCGCTGGAATCGGATAATTCCGCTAGCTCTTGAGCGAACTGCGTTCTTCGGTGTTGCAGCTCCCTGCCTCACACGGACCACATGCTGCCACCGAAGCCCCCCCAGACGCCGCACGTGATGTCGAAAACCTCTGTTCGGCGGGCTGGAGATTTTGACAACCTCGCAAAAGCTGTTCCAGCCCACCTTGTTGCCAAACCACAACCTCACGCCCCGCATCTTCTGCAAAAACACCACAACCCACGAGTAGGTGTGTCCCACGATATCCTCGAACCGAACGAATCGAGCACTCCATCCCCGAACCCCCGTACCAATCTGTCCTCCACTTGCGACTTCCGCGCACCAAACCACCAAAGCTTTCTCTCCCCTTCCGCGTCCGCACCCAAGCGACCAGCAAGCGCCACCGCCTGCTAGGGACTGGAGCCGCTCCCATTCTCCTCTGCGACATACCCCATAATTTGTCGCCAACACGTTATGCGACGAATGCTGCCATAGCGCATACCGAATACATCACCATCTCAAAGTGTCTTGTGCCGCACGAGACACCCTCCAGATCCGCGCGGTCTGATACTTCCACGACCGACCACTCGCCCACACACCAGTCTCACTCCCCACTACAATCAAAATGTCAGACGGTCTCACTGAGAAACTCAGGGCAACCACATTGAGGTTTGTCGTCCCGTTTCGGCAGAGCGAAACTGACTGCAGTTGGAATGGACATTGGCTTACAAAAGCAGCGATGGCTCAGGCTCTGAGGACTGGAAGAAATCTCTAAAACTCCCCGCCAAGGACACAAGGCATCAGACAGAGGTATGCGATTGACTTTATACGGTTGGTCTCATTGTGTAGCTTGGACTGACTGGCTGTGTGTGCAGGATGTGACGAACACAAAGGGCTTCGAGTTTGAGGACTTCGGTCTCAAGCGCGATCTGCTCATGGGAATTTTTGAGGCTGGTTTCGAGAAGCCGTCTCCGATTCAGGAGGAGAGCATCCCCGTCGCTCTCACCGGCCAGGACATTCTTGCGCGTGCCAAGAATGGAACCGGCAAGACGGCCGCTTTTGTTATCCCGGCACTGGAGAAGATCAATCCCAAGGTCTCCAAGATCCAATGCCTGATCCTCGTCCCTACCCGAGAACTCGCCATGCAGACCTCGCAGGTGTGCAAGACACTGGGAAAGCATCTCGGCATCAATGTCATGGTCACCACCGGCGGTACTGGACTGCGTGATGACATTGTTCGCCTCCAGGACCCCGTCCACATAGTAGTGGGCACCCCTGGCAGAATCCTCGACCTGGCTGGCAAGCAGGTCGCTGATTTGAGCGAATGCCCCATGTTCATCATGGACGAGGCCGACAAGCTCCTCTCCGTTGAGTTTACACCCGTCATCGAGCAACTGCTCCAGTTTCACCCCAAGGACCGTCAGGTCATGCTCTTCTCGGCAACTTTCCCTATTTCGGTAAAGCATTTCTCGGATAAGAATATGGCCAACCCATATGAGATCAACCTGATGGATGAGCTCACTCTGCGGGGTATCACTCAGTACTACGCCTTTGTCGAGGAGAAGCAAAAGGTCCACTGCCTCAACACACTGTTCTCCAAGCTTCAGATCAACCAGTCCATCATCTTCTGCAACTCCACCAACCGTGTCGAGCTTCTTGCGAAGAAGATCACCGAGTTGGGCTACTCCTGCTTCTACAGTCACGCCAAGATGGCTCAGCAGGCCCGTAACCGGGTCTTCCACGACTTCCGCAACGGCGTCTGTCGTAACCTGGTCTGCTCTGACCTCCTCACCCGTGGTATCGACATTCAGGCTGTGAACGTCGTTATCAATTTCGACTTCCCGAAGAATGCTGAGACCTATCTTCATCGTATCGGTCGCTCTGGCCGCTACGGCCATCTTGGACTGGCTATCAACCTCATCAACTGGGACGACCGCTTCAACCTCTACAACATCGAGCGCGACCTTGGCACGGAGATCCAGGCTATCCCCCAGAATATTGACAAGAGTCTCTACGTCTACGAAAACCCCGAGTCGATTCCTCGCCCCATCTCTAACTTCCGCACGGGCAACCAACCGCCCCAGCAGCAACAACTGCAACAGCAGCCCACGAACCCCCCTTCCCAGCAGTCCCAGTCTCCGGCACCCCAGCCCCGGGGTCCCCTGCCTGGACAGGGAGAGTACCAAACTCAGAACGGTCGTCAGAACAACCCCGGCGGCCCCTCCAACCAGGGCCGCGGTGGCTTCAACAACCGGGGCGGACCTTCGCGTGGCGGTCGCGGTCGCGGCTTTCAGGGACAGAATCCACGACAGAACTTCGGCGGCCCACGCGGTGGTCGTAGTCAGGGACAAGGACAGGGCCAGCCCCAGCCGGGCCCTGCCCAGCAGTCCTAAACCTCCTCTCATCTCCATTTTTTTTGATGAGGGGGGTGTGATGGGGTGTTTTGTGCTTTTCATTCTTTTTGTTTTCTGTCTGACTGTACATACGATTCCCCTTCATCCCCTCTGGCCGTGCCACCGACGAAGTCCACTGAGCACACCACTCATACGATCAAGCCGCTATCCAAAGCACCTCTAGCTCGAAGCTGGTCGTGCTCTCTTCTAGATATGCGCCACATGCGAACTCTTCGACATGGTCGGTTGTATCATACCTAATTTCTTCTGCGGTTTTCCCCACATTCGCCTGCCGTTTCTTCGATACGATGGCTCTATTTCCGCATTTACACGGCATAGACGGAGCACCGAAGTTTTTCCGCCATATACAGGCCCGTATTCCACGCGGATCACTGTTGTGGTGCCTTCTCTCGCTCTATACGGCACTTCTCTTCGCCGCTTCTACGATGCATCGGCGGCACAGGGATAAAACAAAGGATAACGCACGGTTCTCATGGTTGAGGTCATCGGGGCCTTGGAGGGTCCGAAGGGGGATTGATTGGTATTTGGCTTAATTTTCATATACAGGCGTTTGCGGGCGCCGCGGACGGTCGACGGCTATGGAGTCGTCTGGCGTACGGGCATGAAAGACACGCTATTGATGGCGTTTCATATGCGCTTTCGGGAATGGAGAGCCTGCCACGAACTTTGAGAGATGGGGAAGATGATTCCGCGTCTCCAATTCAGGACGGCGGAGAGGTGGTTGATGAAACGGGTGGAATGAGACACGCGTTTGCCAGGCCGCGTTATACTATGTCACGGGCGACATGGCGATGGGCAGGCATTGGGATGGCTTTTGTTATGGGAGTTTGGTTTGGGACGAAGCTGGCTGGCGACCTGGCACCACCTTCGAGGCTGTGGTTACCGGCTCCCGACTACCTCTTCACGACTCTCGGAAACTTGATATCCTCGCCAGCTTGGACTTTGGTTCATAGCTGGGCAGGATGACGATATCGAAACTTACGGCGTGCCAGCTGTTTTAGCCTTCGCCCGGCGAACAGCATCAAATGGTAGCCTTACGATCAAACACTTTTGGAGCTTTGGTACAGACAAGAGATGCTGCAAGGCAAACTCTTCTAACAGCTTGGCATCGCTCTTGGCCTGGACGGATCAAGCTCACAGCAACGGCTGCTTCATTTAAGTATGGCAGACCGCGAGCCGAACAGGAATTGGAACGAGAGGCCGGATGCCAAAATATCCGACGAAAAAAAAACTTTCTTTTTTTCGGACGCAGAACCGCAGGAGAGCCAATAGTTCTTGGACGAAGATGGCCGTTCAGACTTTAGACATCGGACGGCAGATCTTAGTGGGCTGTTAGTTTCTCCGGGCAAAGTTAGATGATAATATTATTACATGTTCTCCTCTGATTGTTCGTCCTGCTTTGACTTGTGATTTGAGCTGACGCGATGGAATTGGTGAATCCCTTGTTGCCTGTGGATGTGAGGGTGCGGTCTTTGGATGTCTTCATGCATCTACCAGCTCACCAGCGGGCGCCGCGGCGATATCTCAAAAGATACCCAAACTTCTCTTCCCAGCACGATGTAGAGACTTCAAGTGGGCGGGAATTCTCGATGCACAACATAGACGCGAATTAGAGGGAGGATCAGCTATCCCGGTAACCTCCACGTGGCTGTCTATTCAAGTCTGTTCACCCAAATGACCACCGGAGGATTGTTGCCTTCGCCATCTCTTTATGAAAACAGACAATGGGCTACATGGAAGGTTTGTTTACCTTCCGATGACAGGCCACACGGAGTCACTGCGGTGTGAGTTTTGAGTTTTGAGTCTTGGCATTCATTTCTATTCTTGTCCTCTCGATCATGGGACGATACCGGGGCTTGACGAGCGATTGTTCTCGGTGGCTTTGTTTGGACGGAATGGGTAAATCTTTCGCCATTGGTGTTTCGTTCCTCATAGGAGTATAAGGGGGTATTGGGCATCACTTCTTTCTCTAGGCCGCGCAGGCGGCGGGGATTGAGTAGTTAACCTCTGGGGATCCAAACAGCCAGCGTCTTGTTGCTTTGCCTCGTCATGAGCACGATTAGCCAAATGCTTGTAAGAGGAGGGAGATGTCATATTCCTGACCCTAGATAGGTACTTGAGAATACAAAAACAAGTGAGTAGGCTGTGTTCCGTCTCAAGCAGCTTGGGGAAGCCTCAATGCCCTCGATTGCCTCCTCGGGAGATGCAGCTTGGCGGGGGCCAGCGTGTTAGTGCAAGGTTGCCTTGTACGTTTGTTCGACCAGCTGCGGAGGGGAGAATTAAGGTAACAAGATGATGATCCGTCAAGTCTGCTGCCGGTTGAGCTTGATAGGCTGGGGGATGTGACACGCAGGCGTCCACTGCCCCCGCCTAATGCAACCCGAGCAGTTGGCTGGCCTTTCTCAGTGTCAGCTATTTGGGGTTCCTCGGAACAGCTGTGCTCCGAAAAGGCGGGTTTGTGTTTGAATGCCAGTTATTACGCGCGTTGCGTCGGTTGCCTGTCCACAAATGGCGGAGACGGACAGCATTGATAGGGGCAGGTGCTACCATGGTCACGACCCGCTCTTTCACGGATCCATGGCCGCAGCGGCTTGTTTGAGAAGCAAACCGCTGTGCAGACCAGACAATTGTTTCCATCCTCACCGGGAATTTCACCTGCATCAAAGGTATTCGGCGACGGCTTGGGCTATCCAGTGGACTTGAGTTTCCGAACTTTTGGTAGGGTGTTTACATCTTATTTTCTTATTTTCTTTCTCTGCCAATAATGGAGCACTGCTACCATTATCGAGATCACTCTTCCATATCCTTCAGAAAGGATAGACTCCCTGGTCTCGTCATCAAGCAGCCCCTCGTGGCAAATCGACATCCCCACAGTTGCCGACCTGGCTTTCAAGATTGGCGCTGCAGGACTGAAGAAGTTCTAGCTCAGAGGCGTTGATCTGCATACCGTGGCTTGCTTTCTCGGCCTGGGGGAGGTCACGCCCCCGTCAAACGCTTTCAGAATGAAGCTCAAGCGTTGTCGAGAGGAGCAACAATCTCGCAGATGGCTCATCGAGAGTGTGCTTGAGTTTGGTTCCGCCACGAATTGTGTGTGTTGTCGACCAGTTTCTCACCACACGGGCGGGAGAGAATTTCCTCTCACTGCTCGTTGCGACCTCTTCTATACTCAACAGCGGAGCCATTAAAACACTGAACATGGTCTTCGATCAGCTTGAGATCTCATACGACCACACGCCATGGATCACACAGATTCAAAAAACCAGGTCAACTTTTCTTCCACTTGTGCGGATGTTAGATTTCAACGCCTCCATCTACCGTGACGATGCCTTGCACAACCTTCAAAAGACCCTGAACGCGTTTGGCGTACCGAGTCAGCTGGTGTATTTGGAAAGCTGAAGAGACACTCACTTCAAGATCACTGGTGCCACAACAGCCAAAATATTCTGGATGCTAAATCTAGGGCCATTCCCCCATCTGAAAGTCGCCGAGCAATGCTTGTCGGAGGAGGAAGAGACTTGCGACGACTGTCCTCCTGGGACACCACATCTGTATCCCGAGGAGCTAAATCGTCCTTTGTTTTGCGTCCGGTGTGGACTTGAAAACGCAATTATTACAATTGCTCATTTATCAGCCCTTTTATCGTTTACGGACTGAGCCGATCACAACAGAAAGATCGTTCTCCCGAACCTCGACACTGCCCGGCTTGCAGCTGGACTTTTGGATAGTGGAAAGCAGCGCGACGGCTGGCCAATGTCTCAGGACAATTTGTCCGATGAAATTCTACACTTATTCGCAAATCATATCCTCGATATCATATCAGACGGCAGTATACATCATATGGCGGGAATAGGATGGGACATTGACGGGAAACTCCTCATTACACACCGTGCTCTTAATCTCACCTTGAAACCGGGACCGTTGCTCATCATTCGAGACGGGCAGTTCCTGCTTAACGGGGAGCGTACTTGAAACAGCAGCGGCACTAATGTTTGTTGATTATTTCCTGGTCTGAAGCAATCAGCTGGGAAGTTGTCTGGCAGTTTCCCATTTGCAATTTAATAATTGCTTTAGGGGTAAGAATGTGGTGAATATTTTGCAGCTGGGACGCTGCTTGGAGTGCACAGTTGAGCAGGCCAGATTTTCTGCTCAATACAAAACAGGGGCTCCAGATTGCGTGGTGGTCGCCTGGGGTGCCTCGCTACAAGAGGGAATGGGTAACATGTTTCAAAAGTGTGTCTAGGGAGCCTGTAGGAATTCTTGGGCATGCCAAAGTCGGTGCGTTGATGGTATTCGAACCCGGAACGTAAAGTACATTGGTATTATTAGACTTCGAAATCTCAAAAATCAAAGGTAATCGCGACGGCGAGGCCGGCCTTCCGAACCACAATGTCAGAAATGTCTGTCTTAGACCGGCAATGTTCCGGAGCCATTCACGCCAGGCTGGCTCCAGGACTTGGTTTCTGAAGGTTGCAAGCATGCAAATAAGAGAAAAGGCCTCTGTTGAAACTCAAGGTCATCTTAATCTCAGGGGAAGAAAACAACTGCGACGTGCCAGTGAATAGCATTGGCCGGACTGGGAGCAACTGTCACTGACGTTCTTTTATCTCAAATCTCACCACCACCGCCCCCTCCATACCCCGGCCTCGACGCAATCAAAGCAATCCCAAAGATCACCAGCCCGAGCATAACCCACGACACGGACAAAACCCACATCGGCATCAAAGCCAGAGCCCAAGCCAGCGTCCCAACATGGGCAACCAGCATGCCGATGAGTAGACCATCAAGATGCCCCCTTCCCTAGATAATATGAAAGTCCTCAGTCAGCCCCTTGCCCAGCCATTAAAGTCAGAAAAAGAAGAGGGAAAGAAAGACCGCAACTCACCCAAGTAAACCCCAAAACCCTCCTCTTCCCCTCGGCCGCCCCGATAACAGCCAAACACCCCGCCACAGCCCAAAACCCCAACACCAACAGCAAAATCCCCACAACCACACCCGTGACCAAATGGTCCCCGAAGCTGCGCTCAAGGATGCACAGCAGCGAAATTGCTAAGCGCAGCAGCAGGATCAACCACATGCTCAGGCGGGCGAAGAGAGTTACTGTTTTCTGGGTCCGGGTGGGGGAGTTGGGAGAGGGGGAGGGAGAGGGAGAGAAGCGGAAGGCGGACCAGATGAAGCGGGAGCATGTTCGGGGGTTGAGGGCGGTTTTGAGGGGGGTTTTGGGGT
>Ga0247780_1000116_pt1 | contig 74605 bp, 65 predicted proteins | sample UWRJL079202R5_FD_179927 | JGI IMG/M metagenome (GOLD analysis project Ga0247780, IMG submission 179927) | Plant litter microbial communities from Arlington Agricultural Research Station in Wisconsin, United States - UWRJ-L079-202R-5 | ecosystem: Environmental > Terrestrial > Plant litter >...
GCGTGTCTGAGGTGCATTCACACCCGAGGTTTGCTCGCCCTCCCAATCGATGGCTGCAACGCCATTCTGACCGCCTGTTCGGTGAGAATCCCTTCGGTGACAAGGCTCGAGGCAGCCAAAAAAAAAGAGAGCGGCCAGAGGGGCCACGCACGTCTCGGTGGGTTGCATGGAATTCACTGCAGGTCATGCTCCAGCACCATCCGTCGGTAAAGCTGCATGCGAAGTCGGATGTGCTTGCTTGCTTGCCTGCTTCGTGGGCCGATAGCCAGATGTACGCTTGCCAGCATTCCGGGGAGTCATTGGGCCCCTTTTCTGGTGGGAGGTTCGTATTAGAGGTGGTGCATACAGTCCGTTCTCCAACCTGAGTCGACCGAGACCTTCCCCTCGCCATCCCGACACAACGGTAACGGGAACTGCCTCCGCAGTCCCGACGGATACACCGCAGCCACCATGGTTCAAATTACAGCCTGACGCTGCTGCTCGCCAAGTCCCGGCATTCTGGGCGGGGAGCCGCCTCGGGCGCGCTCGGGACCTTGCTCCTCCCCTCTGCGCTAGTTTCCAAAATTCACCATTCTCCCTCTGCCGTGCGGCAGTGTGTTCGACGGTGCGAGATACGTCCTCCGCATGCAAGATGGCCCGGGCCTGGGGGGTGATTGGCCTAGGCCGTCAACGTTTTCCACTCCACCCACCATCCCTCCCGTGGGCTGGCTTGTTGCATCCGCCCGAGATCGATTCTGATCTTTCGAGGTGCTGTTAGCTGCTTTTTTCCTGAGACGGCCGGCTCCCGTTCGTCACCGTGAACCAGGTGCTCCACCGTGTTCCCCAGAAACCCTCACATCTTTCTTTCCGCTAGCGGGTCTCGACGGCCGCCCCTCTTCTATTCTTCCCCTCACCCGCCTCTAGATACATAAGAAGCTCCACCAGCTGCAGTCTAGCTCGATGGCTTCGGGTGTATGATTCTCGTCAAATCTAGTATCTGGTTTGATAGGTCCCCGCGCTGTTCAGGCCATCTGACCGTCAAACTAGAGTCTTCTGGCTTTCGTTCACTCTTCTTCCTACCAAGGGGGCTCCGGGGGACAGGTTGGGCAGCAGTATCGCCCTTCTTTAGTAACCCGTTGCAATCTTGCCTACCCAGCTCCCTTGAGTGTTCTTACAAGTACATGAAGCCACAGCCTCCACTGTACCAGTGAGACGACCACAGCAGCCACCAGAGCTCTATCGTTGTCGCTTTGCTCATCTCCGACCCAGAGCTCCTCGTCAGACCCACAGAACAAACAATACGTCCGTTTCTGAAGCTCAGCATTTTTGTCACCATGCCAGCCGTCTTATCATCTCATGTATCTAGGCCAAATACTTCTTCGCCCATCGTAGGGAAGACGATTGTCGGTTTATGGCTCGGTAGCCATCGTGGACTGACCACCTTTCACCCAGCGGACATGGCAGACGATGGCCCACCAACCCATGTTCGAGAGGTGACATCGGACTACGAGCCGAGCCAAGACGGTTCGGTGTTTGGGTCTCTAAGCTCCAGTGTGAAGGATCATGTGTGGGAATATGGGAGGTATGCCTTAATTCAAGCGCTCGCTACGTCCAACAGTCCGCAACTGACGTTGTTTCTAGGCGATACCATATGTTCAAGTATGGTAGGTACCCCTTACCTAATGACGAGGAAGTAGGTGCAAATTGGAATGGCTTTCTCCCCTTTCTGTCCATTTTCTGCTGTCTCAGCAGAAATTCTCTCTTGACTCCTGAGACACAAACAAATTTCCCAAAAGGAGAATATAAGCTGATATTTGCTACAGGAGTTCAAGCGGGAGTCTCTCAGGCACACGTTGTTAAAAGAACTACTCAATGGAAAGCTGTATTTCTCGTCAATCGGAAACAACCCTCAAAAGATTATCGACATGGGCACTGGTTTCGGCGAGTGGGCTATTGAAGGTACCTTTGGTATATTTGGCGTCGTGTCTCTCGGAAGCTAACTTGCGGTTCCGATGGTAGCTGGCGAGGCGTTCCCAAGCGCTACCATTGTAGGGGTCGATTTATCCCCCATACAACCAGTATGGATTCCCCCCAATGTTGAATTCATTGTCGACGATATTGAAGATGACTGGGTCTATGCCAACGATTTCGACTTCGTTCACCTTCGCTTCACTGGTATAACCATCAAGGATAACAGTGGACTCCAGCAGAATATTCTCCAGTAAGGCTAGTCCCCGCTCGCTCACCGACTCGAATAGCCTGATCTGACACATTGCCAGCAGAAACCTCAGACCTGGAGGTTGGGTCGAGTATCAGGAGTTCTTCCCGGTTCCAAGCTCCGACGATGCCACAATACCGGGCGATTATGCGGTGCAGCGATTCTACGCTTTATGTACTCGCGTGTTCAAGGAAGTCTACAGCTTCGAGCTTGACTTTATACAAAAGCTACCCGAATCTCTTCGAGGCAACGGATTCGTGAACGTCCAGCAGAAGGTGTTCCATGTGCCTATCGGCGACTGGCCTCGAGACCCACGTATGAGGACCATTGGAGGCTATCTTCGGGAGGTCATAATGAACTTTGCCTCAGCGATGGCAGCGCGCCCGTTTGTCGAATTTGGTATGGAAAAAACAGAGATCGACGATCTTCTCAGCTCCGTCAGGGATGCGTTGAGTGATCGGAGTATACACGCATACATCCCGATGTATTATGTTTGGGGCCAAAAACCACAACCCTGAGGGGGCAAGCACCAGGACCTTGAGGACTGCGTCGACCGTCAGCCATGATCGACTAGCGAGTAGTGCAGCCTTGGAATGCACTTCGCGATTCCAAAATGGGCTCGTCTACCGGAGAAAGCACACATGGCCCGCCTAGGAGGGAATGCCTGGAGACAATACGTATGTGGGCGAAGATGGCGCGGATACGACGTCAGTTCTGGATGGAAATATCTTGAGGTCTGAAAACTCCAGCGGGGTTCAGATCAGGGGGGAAAGATGCAGATCGCGATAGAGTACACAAACTATACGGATGCAGTATTGGAGCAACGCTCGTCGCTGATGACCGGGGTTTAAAAGAGCGACCTGTCAGGAGAGAACAGGCGCTCAAGCAGGAAATCAATGTCCGAGAAATTAGGCCATGGAATACGAAAGGCTTCTAAACACAGTGATTTAATCAGACATGCCCTGCCATTTTGCATGATTACTTTCCCAGGGGTGCTGGGGAGAAGACGAACCTAGACCAGATATCCTGGCGCTGCACACCCTTGACCTAGAAGACGGGCCAGGCCGTTGGGATTCGGGAGTGGCGTGCATTTGCGGGGGAAGTGGAGCGCTTGGCACGGCGCCGATTCAACGCCACAACGACCGAAGAGCCAATCGCGTGGGATACCGGTCCGCTTCAACTCGACTGGAGCATTTCTCCAACCGCATCACTTGCAGCGTGAGGCAGGTACAGACACCCAACTTGAATGAAATTGGGTCTGATTCCACATCATACAGGTTTCAGTCGCACTGGAGCACGAAGATGGAAAATCCCAATGACAAACTTAAGGCAGTTTGTCTCTCCGCGGCTGAGGATATCAAAGCAGAGTGTGCTGCGATCCCCCAACAAAACAACACCTCTGGTATCCTCACTGAAGCCCCTGGAATCGCAGGATGCGGGGAGCCTTTGACGCAGCTCCTCTCGCGCCAAGCTTCGCAGCTGATTATCTTCCTTCGGGGCGAGAATTCTCCAGACCCAGGAAGAGTATCTCTCTTGCTGCGCAGGCTGGACGACATCCTTTCGGCCTCGTACTCGCGCTTCTACGCATACCTCTTCAAGGACCTCCCTGTCTGTTGGCGCCAGCTGTATACCGATGCTGCCATCCTCAAATTCGCAGTCTTGTACCTGTTTCCACACACCGGGCGACCAACCGCGGAAGAATCCGGAGATACAGCAGTCGATGAGATGGTTAAAACACTCGATCTAGCACTGATCCTTGCCGGAGCGGCGGGCGAGCGCCGAGGGAGGCGTTGGATCGATACAGCCCTTGTTTTGCTCGAGGAATCCTTCAAACCAACCAGACCCACGGATGACAGCACACCGCCGGCAAAGAAGCCCAGGCTGCTCTCACCAGCAGACGAGGACCAACAACCGCCCAGCCGCTGGCACGATGCGCCCTCCTTCTCCACCCACGAGCCATTCACCCCACCCATCTCCCGCCCCGTGAGCCGCACCCCACCGCTCTCCCTCTCAGCTTTCCAATCCTACATGGACTCCTCTCCGCCCGGCGGTCCAATCCCTCTGATAATCACCTCCCTAACCACCACCTGGCCCGCCCGCACCACCCACCCCTGGAACAAACCGTCCTACCTCCTCTCCCGCACCTTTTCCGGCCGCCGCCTCGTCCCAGTCGAAATCGGCCGCAGCTACGTTGACACCAACTGGTCGCAGCGCCTCCTCCCGTTTGCCTCCTTTTTAAGCACCTACATTGACCCTCCCCTTCCGCCACTCCCATCAGCCCCGAAGACTCAGACAGCCTACCTCGCGCAGCACCAACTCTTCACGCAGCTCCCCCAGCTGAGAAACGACATCCTCATCCCAGATTACTGCTACACCGCCCCCCCAGGACATCCGATCGACTCCTCTCTTGACCAACCTGGGCTTGACACCCCACAGCTGAATGCGTGGTTCGGTCCCGCCGGTACGATCACCCCCTTACACACGGATCCGTACCATAATTTGCTCGTGCAGGTAGTAGGGCGCAAGTATGTACGGATGTATGCGCCGAGTGAGACGACGCGGCTGCGACCGCGAGGAAAGGAAGGAGGTGTTGAGATGGGGAATACGAGTTTGTTCGATGTGGGTGTCGTTGAGGGATGGGATGAGTGTCAAGATGGGGTGGAAAGGGTTGATATCGAGGAGTTTAAGAAGATCCCGTATGTTGAGTGTATATTGGAGGAGGGCGACACATTGTATATACCTATCGGGTGGTGGCATTACGTGAGGGGGCTGAGTGTAAGTTTTAGCGTGAGTTTCTGGTGGAACTAGCAAATGACCTGATTCATGGTGATAAAGTATGAAACCGAACACCGTATTACACGAGCAGCCTCATGCGAGGCTGTAATGGGGAAGACATCAATTGGCTTGATTGATGGTAATATACCTTCCTCCCTGGTGAACGCCATTTACTACCCCAGTACCTCATCAGGCAACGCCGAAGCCATAAAGTTCAGAAGCTGAGTGTTCCCTACCAATCAAAAACAATAAACTCCTTGTCCCAGACCAGTATCCCGCTCCATAGTTGAGTCTTGCGAAACTGCCTTTAGTGAAAACCTAGGAAATAACAAAGTGTCGTTACATCATTGAGCAGCCGTCCTGGCTACTCTGTGAGAGCTCTAGGTCCCTGAGCCCGATATCTTCGAAGGTCTTTTCAAGGCTCACTGCGGCGGCCAGGACCCTCCTCGGATACGGATGTTGAGCGATTCAAGTGTGAAGCATGCGACGGCTCGTGGGTGATCGCTGTGTTACCCGTTGCACCCGTCACCTCCGAAAGCTGTTTTTCTGCCACAAATAGTTAGCGCCGGTGCAATGTTAAATAGTAACAATATTCTTACCTAAGTCTCGGATGCGGTGCTTGAGCATTTGGTTCTCCCTGATCAACATCTGCGTCTCCGCTTGATAAAAGGCGCTCTCATCACGACCGCCCAATACCATTTGCTCGCTGCTATCGCCGATCGACGTGGTCGATGTGGCCCGCATACGTGGCGATGCGCCCCTGCTCGGCGTCCTAGACCGGCGGGAGAGATCGGCGCGGGCCATGTCGAAGGAGCTGCGAGGGTAATGTGGGAAACTTGGAGATCGCGGGACAGAACTCGAGATGGGGTGTGCGGATGGTGGGGTTGAATCGTCTCCAACCGCGGAGCCAGACGGCTGGCCAGATTGCTGGCGCTGGACCTGGGTCTGCAGGCGGCGAATCTCATTGAGGAGTCGGTTCACCTGGAATTCCTGCTCATTCTCCAACTCTTGGTGCAGCTCGCCGAGGCTTGGGGCGCGGAAATGCTGCGGCTCCCCCATGTACAGCGGCTGGGGTGAGGTTGACAAATGCGGGCTAGAAGTCCGATGGCCGTGGCTTGTGATTTCTGGAATCATCTCCCCTGGGCCAGGAATGGAGGGGTCGGCAATCGACAGGTTCAGGAGAACTTGAGACCGTCGGCGGCCAGTGCTGGGTGAGCGAAGAGCACGAGAGACGGAGCTACTCGACGACCCTAACAGCTAGTCAGCCGTATATCATTATGAAAAAAGGTAGAATATCTCAAAATGGCATACGTCGGGATGGCTCCTCACGCTGGAGGCCAGCATTAAGAGTAGCCGCAGCTTGCAAAGAGGTGCTTCGAGGGGACGGAGACGGTGGTCCGTCCAGGTTGTGAGGTCTAGGAGGTTCGGCAACGAGAGACATAGTCGGGCGTGGTCGTGTATCAGAAGTTGATATGGTTGTTGTCGCTGTTGCTGTTGGTGGTGGTGGTGGTGGTGGTGGTGGGGGAGAGAGTGAGTTCAGATCGGGAGCCATCTCGACACTAATAAAGACCTCGTATGCGGGTTCTTAAGCGTGGGGAAGTCTTCAAAGGGGTTCAGACCAGGGCGGCGGTAGGCGGGACCTGGGAAGGAACAGCCCACACTGCTGCAGGTGGCTAGCTGCTTTCACGTCACAGGTTGACGGGACGATCCACTTTGTGAGGCAATGGCAGACCAAGCGAGGAAAATCAGTGGGGAGGCCTTGGGATGTGCTCAGCTGGTAGGTTCCAGACTGGGTCGGAAGTTGGTGTTAAGTCATCACTCTCACGTTGTTCATCGCATGCACTGCTGCCGATCTGTATTGTCTGCGAGCAACGAACCGGCGCCTTCCTTTGGGCGGCTCAAAGCCAGCATGCTTGGCTTGTGACTAATCGGATCAGCTGGCACCCCGCCGTTACACCCACCACTTGGCGTACGAAGGCTCAGGCCAAAAGAAAGGATCCCCTTAGGCAGTGCGAAAATACCTTCTTACTGTAAAGACCACCTCTGGCTTTCGTTACTACAGGCCTTCTCCCATTCTGAAAAGACCTATATAAATACTGAAAGGCCTTTTTGTATGTTGAAAATGTCTTCTTATATTTCAATTGGGCCTTCCTGCCTGTAATGCGATAAGCCCAGGCCTTACCGTTTCAGAGCAGGACCGTGTGAAGATTCCAAAAAGGGCATTTTTGCACTGATTAAGGGACCCTTTCTTTTCACCTGAGCCTTCGTAGGCGGCGGCGCACTACCAACCAGCGCCAGTGAGGCCACTCCTTCTGCATTCGCCTGCATTCCAAGCGACAACTCCCTGGCGGAGGACCTCATCAGCACTGGTCGATCGATCGAATAGCACTCAGCCACCATCGTCAGTGTCTCGTAGACTGGGTAATAGGTACTATAATTGTTGATGCGTTGAGATCCGACCAGAAATTGACTTTGTGCCGTCAATTCTGTGAATTTGCTGGCCAAGAGTCTCTTCGCCCATCGCCACTCAATCAGCGCGGGGACGGGGCTGGAGTCATCGGATGTTGCCAAGAATCTGAAAACAGCAAAACAAATCGGAGACGATTGAACAGCCCGGGAGCAGAAACTTCGATGGAATTCCCCTGGGCCAATTGCTGCTTTCATGGTTCAAGAAAATAATACAGCAATATTCCTCTCCATTCAAGAGGTGATATGCTCCCTGGAACCCAGAGATCCTGATGGGCGACTCGCACCTCGCTGTGATGCATGATAGTGGGGCCTGTCGGATGACCCTAGATCCCGCGACCAGCAGGAACTGCAGCTTGACCTCGCCCACGGAGGCCAAGCATCCGGACCTCTGGGCCCTCATCTGCTTCTGCCCCGGACGGACGGACACTGACTCGCAAAAGAAAAGCTGACCTGAGCTTCCCTCGTGGTGGATCGCTGCACGCCATTGGGAGCTTTCTTAAGCCCCCAATACCCGCCAAAATGCGCCCCTTGTTTCGGATCCCAGCATCAGCGCCGCTCAGGTATTGCGTGCCCCGAAGCCGCAACTACACCTTTTCTCCCTCAAGTCAGCCAAGCGCCGATTTTACCTACGTTGTCATTGGCGGGGGTGTCGTTGGTCTCGCTATTGCCCGGGAGTTGGTTCAGAAGGGCAGTCCAAGCGACAGCGTTCTGCTTCTCGAACGCCACGGTGCCGTTGGGACCGAGACATCGAGCCGCAACAGCGAGGTTATCCACGCCGGTATCTACTATGGCCGGGACAGCCTCAAGACAGAGCTCTGTCTCCGGGGCAAGGACATGCTCTACAGCCTTTGTGAGAAGCACAACATCCCCCACCGACGCACGGGCAAGTGGATTGTAGCGCAGAATGACACCCAGCTGGAGGCTCTGCATCGTATCCATGACTTCTGCGCAAACGAAATATCTGTTCCTGTCCGCTGGGTTGGGCGTGACGAGGCGGCGCGCAGGGAGCCCGAAGTTCGTGCCGAGAAGGGCGTCTTGGAGAGCCCTACCACAGGCATCATCGACAGCCACTCGCTGATGGTGTGTTTGCTGGGGTTATTCGAGGATGCCGGCGGGACTCTGGCGCTTTCTAGCACCGTTGAGGCAATCACACCACTGGGCACCTCCCCTGGCGCAGACGGCTGGGAGGTGCGGGTGCGTGATTCCACATCAGGAGAGGCCTCAACGATTACAGCCGATTCGGTCATCAACGCGGCTGGGCTTGGCGCCGTTGACGTGCACAACATGATTGTCCCCGAGGAGCGGCGTAAGAAGATGTATTACGCCAAGGGCAACTACTTCTCGTACCCGGCGTCCAGCCCAAAGGTCAGCACACTGATATACCCAGCCCCTGAACCAGGCTACGGCGGCCTGGGAACGCACTTGACGCTGGACATGGCGGGCCGCATCAAGTTCGGCCCTGATGTCGAGTGGGTTGACTCGGCGGATGACCTCGCCGTCAACGCGTCGAGGCTACCGCAGACAATCGAGGAGGTGAAGAAGTATCTTCCGGGGCTGGACGAGACACAACTCCAGCCCGACTATGCTGGCATACGCCCCAAGCTGGCCAAGGCTGGCGCTGTGGCACACGGCAAGGGGTTCGTTGATTTTGTTATTCAGAGGGAAGAGGGCTACCGAAACTTTGTCAACCTGCTCAATATCGAGAGTCCGGGTCTTACAAGCAGCCTGGCGATAGCAGAGCGAGTGAGAAATGTTTTGTACGGGAGATATCTGTAGTACTTTGCTAGTGCGTTGCGAGATTCTATACATCGAGAGGTAGGCTATGTTTCGTACCTGGTATGTAAAGAAAGAGGTACTTGCTGGATCTCTACCACAACCATAAATGATGATTATTTTCTGCCAGGTTAGTATCGATAGCTAGTGGTATCGGTCCACAGTGTGCTCTGGAGAGTTTCCTTCGAACACAGGCCAGAATATTGTCAAAGTGTGCCACATTGTTATCTGGGATCTGATATGTCCATCATCACTTTATCCACAGTCAACATTAAACGCACTTCGGAACTGTCTCGATTACGCTGCCTAAGCCGTCATAACGACAACTAAGGCTCCGAGAACTGTAGCTTATTGATCCCGTACCAGGGGTTCCTTAAATGGCAGCCTTGATAAATGCTGCTGGAGTCCCTTTTCCATAACCACGTTGTGTTAACGCATCCCAAAAGTCCCACCCCGCTTGGGCACTAATCGCGGGAAAGGGATCTGCCAAAAAGGTTACGCCTAAAGCCCATCCATCCCATTCCAGCTAACTCCATTGTGTATGCCGCAAATTTTGTTGCGAAAAACAGAAGCAAGATCCTCATTACCTGGCAGTAATTACTTTATGTTGCCTTCATCTCCATCATTTCTCATGGCAGACGGTGATCACCGCACACTGACGCTGGGGAAGAGTTTTCTCCCCAGGTGGTTCACATGTAGTTCATAAATGCCGTCATCAGCTCCCACGATCCTGTTGCCAAAGTATTAGCATTTCACACTCGGCACAGTAGCATTTGGTTGACTCACAAGGTCTGCCCGTCCGCGCTCCATGCCAGGCCCGACGTATCGTGCGGATGCGGCGGCGCGGGCTCCCCTCCGCGAGTAAAGAAGCGTTCTAGCCGCCGGCTCGGATTTTCTTCCCACTCGCGCATCAAATAGGCCGCCCGCTCTCGCCGGCGGAGGTCCCCCTCGACACTCGGTCGATATCCGTCGTAGGATGAGGGCGAGGAAGAAGACTCTCCCGCACCAGCCGCATTACCATCGCGGCCCTCACGGGCGCTGGATGAGGCCTGGCTGTAATTCGCTAGCTCTGCGTCCGAAGCGTTCCTCAATGCGCCCATGGTCGCGAGAACGGTGCTGAGGTCGCCCGAGTACGATCCCATCGCCACGCGAAGAGAACGACGCTCGCTGGGGTTCAGGCTTGCATGTATTTCCAAAGAGGATGGCATGGGAACCCGCCATGTTGACGGTGGAACGGGCGGACGGCGTCGATCGGCAGGGGCAGTGCTCTCCTCACGCATTGGGCCCCGCAACCGTTCCTGCTGTTCACGCCGTTCCAGCTGGCCACGCATGCGCTCGCGCTGGTTTCGAATATCACTCATGATATCGTCTACTGTTCGGGACGCACTAGCACTACGTTCGCCACGCGGCCGTGTACTGGTATTGGTCGAAGTCGTGCTGTCCGAAGCTCGCGCCGAGCGCGTGCTCCGCTCCGCCCAGAGAGACCGAGGGGCGTCAGTAGAGGCGCCACCTTGGGCTCGGACGCGTTGCTCCCGCTGCTCCCGCTGCTCTTGCCGTCGGCGGTGCTCTTGCAGGGCTTCCAACACGAGTGTCTCTTCCGAGGTCAACGGAGAGTAGTACCTCGCGAGAGCGTCCCGGCTATCCGGTGATATGTCCAGCGCGGAAGCAAAAGTAGAAGTTAAGGTATCGCCCCCTCGTGGTTGCAAAAGCCGAGGGTCGATTGTGCCCTTGTCGCTAATTTCAACGTGCTCATAGTCCTCCATCTTTCCGAGAGATATGATTTGTCGCGAGATATAGCCATGGCGGAGATCAGCAATGCCCACGCGGTCGCGGTCTTCTGTCCAGGCCAGGAGATCGCTGTAACCGGGCGCAAATGCCATGTCACGAACAGCGCCGTACTCTACACTCGGCCTTGACGCGCTAAATGTCGTGAGGAGCGGATCCACCCCTGGCACGGTCAGGGCGGCGACATTGAAGATGGAGATGCTGGCCGACTGCGTCCCCACGGCAAGGTACTTCCCCGTACCGGAGAAGCATGCAGCAAAACTTCCCCTGCTGCCTGTTAGCAATTCACATCATGTAAAACATACAGCACACTCCGGGGTGATCCGAACCTCACGGATGTAGGGTCGTCCGGCCGCTGGTTCCTCAGGTGGATTTTGCCGCGAGACACCCATTCGTACACGGGCTTATTTACGGACCGGAATGGGCCGGTCCCACGGGCCAACTTTGCGACTCGTTCGTGGACGTAGAGATAAGGGTCGTCGGTAACGGCGATGAGTAGCCGGCCATCTGGCGAGATGATTGCGCGGTTTACACAGTCTGGGTAGGGGATCAGCTCGTCGGCCTCAAGATCCCGGAGCCGAATTAAAGCCACAGTTTTGTCATTGTTGGACAGCACTGCCATCGGCTCGGTATATGCCCCCTCAACTGGCGGCGCCAAAGTCGGGGTGAACCACAGCGTGATGCAGTTCACAAGCTCTTTGCCGAACTTCTTGCTTTCAGCCATCAACCCCTTATTATCACGGGCATGCAGTAGCGCAATTAACGCGTCGCTCGATGTAAGGTCGTCGCCGAGAGATGGGACCGGGTCTAGAATGGTGCTCAGATGTTGACCGACCTCGCCGGTTGTCCCTGCCTCCTGAACCGCAATGGCGGCGAACTCGCCGGTCTCGCCGCCGCAACAGATCCATCCATTCTCCGCAACCAAACACCTAGGAGAGAAGGGCAGGCGTTTGATCGTTTCAGTCTCACGCGTTGTTGTATTGAGTCGCTGGACGTTTTTGTTCTGGTGGCCTGTGACGTAGTACACGAGATTGTGGTCCTCGACGCCAATTAGAGATCGCAACTGCCAATGTCTATATCCGGATTGTTAGATAATGATATGTACGACACACCGCAGATAGGCAGAAACCATCAAGGTGCCACGCGGAATTGGGATGGAAGACGACGTACATGGCGTGGACGGCAGCGCGAAAGTGTCGGCGGGGTTTGGCGAGGATAAGGTCCTCGGTGGGGACGTAGCTGTATCCGCGACCTCGTGGTCAGCACGCGAACCAGACAGATAGGCAGAGCAGCATGCTGCGATTGGGAAATCATACTCGTCGTGATCGACGGCCATTGTGCCCGCGGTTGTGGCCGGACGCTTAGCGGGATGCGACCATCAAAGGGGGGTTGGCGGGATGCGCTTCGCTGCAATTGCAATGATGAGTTTCCGTGTCGGGCATGGACAAACCCCAAGAAACAGGCGATGCAGTCTGGCACTGCGTCGATGGCGAGTTATGTTGAAGATATCGGGTGAATGCTTCGTTGGATGGGGACGTCCGTCCAAGTGCTCGTCATCGCTGTGTAGGGCGGAGCAAAGCAAAGGACTCTTGCCGTCACGCCAAAGCGACTCGCCACCAACCTGAGGCCGCTTGCAAACTGGAATTGCAACAACTTGGTAATTAGGGATCAACAAAACGTCCAGTTGGGGGACATTGACTGTGGCCAACGTCTCTGGAGACAGATTCTATATTTTATGTATGGCTCTTGCTCTCCCTGGGCAGCTCACGTTAACGTCGATGTTTGTACTGGATCGCATTCTTTGTTTGATTCCAATCGCTTGCCAATTGGCGACTTGCCGAGCAGGGTCACGTGCTTCCGAGGCTTCCGCTTTTCATGCGACTTGAACCAGAAAGAGCAAAGCTCTGGCTTTGCACAATGCCTGGCTCACTGGAATCGCGAGACCATTGCATTGGAAACGACCGTTGGAGAATACAGGCCGACCTCTTGAGTTTGAATGACACTGCGACATGCCGACTGCCTTGACGGTAAGGTACGGACCGTAGGGAGGTATCTTTCTTCCACACTGGCTTGGCGCGTGACGAACGGGTGTGCTTATGTGGGGCCGTTAGACCCGCTTCTGCTCAGCCAGTGGTCGGCAGCGAAATTCGAAAAACTTCTACGAACCGTGCTCTCGAAATTTTCTCGATACAAAAGCTTCCCTTGACCACTTTTTTCCGTCACCTTCACATCACTCGATCTTCGAGCCCATCTCATCGAATCCCGCCTGTTGAACTATTCTCCCCTTGGATCTTTTTCTATCAGACCAGGGTGCTCTCTTTATTTAATACCTATAATCACACACCGTCAAGATGATGCCCGCACGGTTTTCCCGAGCTGTAAGTGGCAACGCGACAGCTATCACGACTCGCTCTCGAGTTCAAGTTCGAAGATCAGACCACGCTGACACCATGTGCACATAGCTTCCCAGAGCTTCCCGCGCTGCGGGTATGCTTCGCACACCCATGATTCCCGCCTACAGGCGGTTCGAGTCGACGGGATCCGATGAGAAGGTCAAGGGCGCCGTCATTGGCATTGATCTCGGTAAGCCGCCTTGCAACAGCTTCTCCGGATGGACCGAGACTAATGTCATCAATTGATCAGGCACCACAAACTCCGCCGTTGCCATCATGGAGGGCAAGGTTCCCAAGATTATCGAGAACTCTGAAGGTGCACGAACAACGCCTTCCGTTGTCGCCTTCGCCGAGGATGGTGAGCGCCTGGTCGGTGTCGCTGCCAAGCGCCAGGCCGTTGTCAACCCGGAGAACACACTTTTCGCCACCAAGCGGTTAATTGGTCGCAAGTTCACCGATGTCGAGGTGCAGAGAGATATCAAGGAGGTCCCCTACAAGATCGTCCAGCACACCAACGGAGACGCGTGGGTTGAGGCCCGCGGTCAGAAGTACTCCCCATCCCAGATTGGTGGCTTCGTCCTCAACAAGATGAAGGAGACCGCCGAGGCCTACCTCGGCAAGAGCATCAAGAACGCAGTCGTCACCGTACCTGCCTACTTCAACGACTCCCAGCGCCAGGCTACCAAGGATGCTGGTCAGATCTCGGGCCTCAACGTCCTCCGTGTCGTCAACGAGCCTACCGCCGCTGCCCTTGCCTATGGTCTCGAGAAGGAGGCCGACCGCATCGTCGCTGTCTACGATCTTGGTGGTGGCACTTTCGATATCTCCGTCCTAGAGATTCAGAATGGCGTCTTCGAGGTCAAGTCTACCAACGGTGACACCCACTTGGGTGGTGAGGATTTCGACATTTACCTTGTCCGTCACCTTGTCCAGCAGTTCAAGAAGGAGTCTGGTATCGATCTGTCCAGTGACCGCATGGCCATCCAGAGAATCCGTGAGGCTGCCGAGAAGGCCAAGATTGAGCTTTCGTCTTCGCTCCAGACCGACATTAACCTTCCCTTCATCACTGCCGACTCCTCTGGACCCAAGCACATCAACCAGAAGATGACCCGCGCGCAGCTCGAGAGCATGATGGATTCTCTCATCCAGAAGACCATCGAGCCCGTTCGCAAGGCTCTCAAGGATGCCGGCCTCCAGGCCAAGGACATCCAGGAGGTCATCCTTGTTGGTGGCATGACCCGTATGCCCAAGGTTGCCCAGTCCGTCAAGAGCATCTTCGGACGCGACCCCGCCAAGTCGGTCAACCCCGATGAGGCTGTCGCCATTGGTGCTGCTATTCAGGGTGCTGTTCTGTCCGGTGAGGTCAAGGATCTCCTTCTCTTGGACGTTACCCCTCTGTCACTCGGAATTGAGACCCTCGGCGGTGTTTTCACCCGTCTAATCAACCGCAACACCACCATTCCCACCAAGAAGTCGCAGGTCTTCTCTACCGCTGCCGATTTCCAGACCGCTGTGGAGATCAAGGTCTTCCAGGGTGAGCGTGAGCTCGTCCGCGACAACAAGCTCCTGGGTAACTTCCAGCTTGTCGGTATCCCCCCCGCCCACCGCGGTGTTCCCCAGATTGAGGTCACCTTCGACATCGACGCCGACTCGATTGTGCACGTCCACGCCAAGGACAAATCTACCAACAAGGACCAGTCCATCACCATCGCTTCCGGCTCCGGTCTCTCTGATAGCGAGATCGCCTCCATGGTTGAGGAGTCTGAGAAGTATGCTGAGTCGGACAAGGAGCGCAAGTCCGCCATTGAGGCTGCCAACCGCGCCGACAGCGTCCTTAACGACACCGAGAAGGCCTTAACCGAGCATGCCGACAAGCTCGACAAGACCGAGGCCGACAGCCTTCGCGAGAAGATTGCCTCCCTCCGCGAGTTTGTTGCCAAGAGCCAGTCTGGTGAGGGTAACACTACCGCCGCCGAGCTCAAGGAGAAGACCGACGAGCTGCAGGTTGCCAGCTTGAACCTCTTCGACAAGATGCACAAGGCGCGCGCTGAGACCAGCGAGCAGCCCCAAAGCGGCAGCCAAGACACTGGCTCTGAGGGCGAGAAGAAGCCTTAAGAGCTTTTCCCACTCCACGCGATCTCCGTTATACCCCTCTACTTTCTATCATCTGTCTGACTAGCTTGGAGCGATTCTCCAGTGTATTCTTTGTATCATATCGTGTCTTTACCGGAAGGCCCTGGGAGCTTGTCCTGTGTTTAATATTGCAGACTGGCGGAAGGCGTTTCTGTGCATCAAAAACTTCTGCGTTCATGGGGAAATCATATTACGATTTTCAATGATAAGATGGGGGAGTGGGCGCGGGCCGGGAATCAGGGGGGATAGGATAGGCTGCATTGTGTGTACGTATAAATACGTTCCGTGGTCGTGGATGTGACCACAGAATCCGATATAATAGAATCCCCCCTCAAATAGAGAAGCTAGCTTTATTGCTGAGAAGATATTGTTGTGTAATCGAATCCTTGACATTCGCACTTCACTGGCGATTTCTGTTGCCCCATGGAACTTATTGTTTTCTTTGAAACTCCTAGTTCGTAATTCATGAGTACCGCGATGAGTTCTGTCGCTGTACCGTCTAGCTGGGACTCCATCTCTGCAAAGCAGGACGGAACTACCTTCCAAACCCAAACCAGCCCCTCTTCTGAGGCTTTGCCTCCGGTTCCGCCTCCGTGCCTGCTCTTTCCTGGCCTCTCTCCGCATCCTTTGAGCTAGTTTGTGGTTTCTTATCGGGATAATCAATATAGTTCCAGGCGACATCAAGAAACAGTGGCTTCACTGGGATGGGTTCCAGCTGTGGCGGGTAGGTCACAATGTTGTCGAGATTGACGCCGTTCGAAGGGTAATTGGACAGCTGAGCCGCAAGCGGCTTGGAAGCATCGCCAGACTGGGTGACAGCGCCGGGGGCCTTCTCGCTGGCGTTGAGGATCTCAACGAGAGCACGGGAATGCTGGAGCTCGCCGCTTAAAAGGGCGTGGAGGGATTGAGCATCCTTCTTCGTGACATGGATGTTCCGAGGCGTGGATCCGGAGTTGGTGTCAGGCCCGGCCGACAAAACAGGGAGGGCAGAGGATGCTTGGTCCAAAGCGTGGTCGATGAGGGCGAGAGCGTTTAATGCGTTTCCGGCAATGGAATGGGAGCGGGCGATTGCCAGACACCTGTTGGTTGGTAAGCTCTTGCGCTGGAACAGAATTTAGGAGGGGGTTAACTTACTTGAGCGCAGTGAAGTACTCGTCTATGGCTTCGAGCCGAGACGACAATTCCTCGTCGTTCGCCACACCAGGTAGTTCTGTCATAGATTCGATGCTCTGGAGTGTACTGTCGTAAAGGACGATCGTTTCCTTCAGCTTAGCAATTTGCCTACCAGGGGCCAGGTCCTGTCTTTGATCCGGTGCGGGCTCGTCATCGGGCTTCTTCTTTTTTGTCGTCTCTCCAAAATCGAGATGTGACCCATCGTCTTTGCCTATTAAAACCCTGTTGCGCCCAATTCGCCAGCTGATCATTTCGTAGTTGACGGCGGTGCGGGTAATCTGGAGGCTTTGCATGCGCGGGTCACTTTGCGGGACTCCCTCCCCCTTCAACTCATCAATAGCTTGCTTTGTCGCATCAACTGCATCCTGGCTGGCGATGAGGATGTCGTCATATGTCGCGGCCATGTCCTTCGGAAGCAATTGACCGGCTGAAGATGCCTTCTCAGATAGGGTGGCTTTTGCTGCCGCTACAGAAGCCCAGGCGACTGCAATCGCGGCATCTTCAATCTTTACCTCGCGGCCACGCCAAGACAAGGTTCTCGGTGCTTCGTCGCCCCCAGCAGAGCTCTTCTTGTCCAAGTTTCCATGCTCCAGAACGCTTGGATACTGCTCCTTAATTTGGGCCACAAGCTCGCCATCGCTGTGCAAGAACGCCTTACGAGCGATGTTCGGAACAGGCTCAGTCCGGGGGACTTTGGCTTGATATGCGGCATAGCGGATAGAGGGGTCGATCGTCTCGGAGAGTAGGTCTTTGAAGATATCGCCCTTCACGGAGGTAGCGAGCGCGGTATATATGATCCGAGCTACAGCATAGCTCTTCAGGCAACCCTCCCAGCTTTGCTTCTCGAACAGGGCGGCGCCCTTCAACAATGCGGCGTACGCGCGAGCTTCGAGAACGTCTGTGGGAGTAGCACCACTGGCAGCGCTCAGCGCAAGAGCGTCTGCTAGGGCTTCGGCTGTCCTGGCGCCCTTTTTGAGCCTAGAGACAATGTGCGACCGCGCTTTGCTATTCATCCCCTTCGTATCAGCCGAATGAGTAGCTTTCATGGACATGGCAGTGGCCCATGTTCGCTCGGCAGTCAGAAGCTGGAGGCGCAGGAATCTGGTGTGTTGATTAGCAAGACGACACATGCTGCAAGTCCGATGCACCATACTCGTGGTTCTCGGCAATATGTTCCGCGGTAGCTGTGCCCTTGTTCTGGAACTTCCCCCGATTCTTCGTTGCGATGTTGAGCTTCTTGCGACAGTTCAGAAGCTTCTTCGAGAGCTGCGTGTGGTAGGTTCCATAGTCGCCATAGAGGAGCGCCTTCTCTCTCAGAGAGACAACCGTCTTAGTGATGTCCATAGTTCCTGGGAAATGCACAGCGAGCTGTCGATCGGGGAGCTGTTCCCTGGACTGGATGACAGACAAGCGTGAACGTTGAACCTGGGGCTTGAAGGGTGGGGCATAGGCTGCGATTCTGCCCCGCACAAAATCTCAAGCCTCAACCCTCAAGTTCCAGGTGCATGGGATGGGAGCTGGCAGCAAGCTCCCGCCAGCTGGCAAGGCTTGGCATCGTTGGCCCCTGTTACCAAGACCGTGTGCGGAGGCGAGCTGAAGCAGTGAAGATGGCCTGAGGAAGCTTGGGCCTCAACTGCGCATCCACTAACGAGTTCCAACCGACCGCGTCCAAAAATTTTGGTCAGCGCCCACTTTCCGCAGCTGATGCTATCGCAACCCCAGAGACACGACCAGTACGCCGCTCTTGAGTGGTGTCGATATGCATCGAACCCGGCGCAGGCCTCTCTTACATCTTCCGTGATGTGTCGGCGCTCCCCACGGTCCAGGAACTGAGTCGTCCGCGATGCTGGAGAGGACGGCTGTGAGCATCGAGACATGCAGCCTCCAGAAAGTCCTCCCTGTAATACGCCCACCCTTTACGACACGCCGCCGCCTCCACACAAACTTCTGGAGCCATGGCGCAAGCGGTGTTGAGCTTCTCGATGCTTGCCGCGCCCTCATGCTGCTGCCATCTTCCGATCGCGAGGCGGCCCCAACTCAGCCGAAACCGGCCAAAAGACCTGACACAATGACAGCGTCCGCGTTTCTGCTCGATTTTCTATACCCCGGCGGAGCTGCCGCTCTCCTCCAGCGCCTACGGCCTAGCTTCCCTCTACGTTCCGAACCAAGTCAATTGACCCCTGGGAAGGTCTCCACGCGCCCATTTTCATCTTCCGCTCCTGGTTCGGGTAGGACAGCCACAGGTTCCGTTGAGGGGCTCCAGGATGCGGGTTCCTCAGAAGGAGATTTGCAGAAAGAAAACCGGAAAATCAGTCAAGATGGGGCTCAGGGGGAGCCCGAGGACCTCCCTAGTTTATACCCGACCTCGGAGATCCTCGAACACAGCTCACATGGCGGCGGACAATCAGGGCTCCACGTTTTGCGAGACCTCCTGGCTTCCCGAGGCCATTCATACGAGATGGTCTGGGAGGAATACATGAGTCTCAAGCCGAGTGAGCGGTCGGAGTATAGGACGATGGTCCTCATCCACCTCGCAAACTCACCGCGGCTAACGGACGCTGAGAGGGTATCAGGATTGTTCTCTCACCTTGCACCTACAAAGTGGACGCCGGAGGCAGTAAACGCAGCGGTTAAGGCCAACCTCACATTGAATGACAAGGAATCTGCGTTGGGGATATACGAGGCAGCAGTCTCGCAACAAGAGATTTTCCTAGGTATTGACGCATTAGTCAGCTACGGCTTCAGGACAGAATCTTGGGGGTTCTTGGCTCAGCTTCTACCGGTGCATTCGGCGGCTGCCGCCGCATGTGGAGATGTTGAGTACAAGGAGCTGTCTACGCTACCCGAATCTGGGAAGAAGATATATCGATTACACCGGTATCTTATCAAGCAGGAGCCCCAGGAGGCCTCAACACAACTACTTCGACAACTAGACGTTTTGCTGAAAAACATAGCCAAGTCATCGTTGACCCTTTTCCAACCGGCCGATGCCAACTTCATCCTTCTACACGCCAAGGATCCGATGGCCTATCAATCGTACATCGCTTTCTGTACCCACGAAAGGCGGTTTGAGCAGGCAGGTAAGCTGTATCGGAAATACCGAAAGCTTCCTGGGGTTCATGTGCCTCTCGAAATTCTTCGGTCGATGCTTGACGTCTTCCTGGACAATCTCAGTGGAATAGAAAAAGTGATGGAGGATTACCTTCGCTTCCACCAACGCTTAGAGATCAGGGCGATCAAGAAGATCATGCCTATGTATGCTCGACGAGGCGACGTTGTGTCGGTTGCATATTTGGCACAAGAATGGGCTAAAAGTCATCCCCAGAGCACTGAAGACGACCCTGTTTCCTACATGGCCCCCCAGATGCATGCGCATGCCGTGAGGGGCGAACCCCAAGAAGCTCGTCGGATGCTTGACGAAACAACCAAGAAGCTAGGAAAGCCCCCAGGTCCGCTACTTTGGAACATCCTGTTGAACGCATACACGAAAAACAACGACTACGAGGGAGCCCTCCACACCCTCTCGCAGCTCTGCGATGTCGGCAATCCAGATCACGTCAGTTTCGGGACTGTAATGAACTTCGCTGCTTTCCGCGGCGATCTCGACTCGACCATTGATCTCTTTACACTAGCGACGGAAAAGGGTGTTAACCCGGATATCTCAATGGTTGACGCAGTGATGGAGGCGTACTGCCAAAATGACCGATTCCCCGAAGCCGAAGGGTTCTGTCACAAGATGACACGCACTAAACCGGTAAACGGGGATTATGTTATCCTTTGGAACACTCTATTGCGGCATCTTGCCATCCGGAGAGACCTGGGCGGGGTGAATCGAGCTCTGCAGACCATGAAGGAGTTCGGTGTTCACTATGATAATGACACCTATTCTCACCTCCTCATGGGGCTTGTCAATTGTCGGCAGTCGCATCACGCCTTGCAATTTCTCCGGACCTCGGTGGAACACAAGATCTTTCGGCCGACTTACGACCATTATATGCTCCTGATGGCTGCATTCGTCCAGAGCCGGGAGCCTGAGATGGTCTTAGCGATTGACAAGAAATTGAAGCACCTGCGTCTTCCGGGCTCATCCCGGCAGGTAACTGCGGTCATCAAGGCTTTCGAGGCCTGGAGCAAGATGCCGGATGCTAGGAAGAAAGGCAAGGAAGGACGAGATTACATCGCTCGAGCCCTTGGTGAGTTCTATGAATTTGTCGAGACGGATAGCCCTTCTACAACCAAGGACATTGCATCTACCACCGGCATGTACTCGCGCATGATGTTCGTCTTAACACAGCTACGGGACTTTTCCTCGGTCCAGGAGCTCCTTGAACTCTATCAGCGACAGTTCCCCGACAGTTCGAGTCCAGAGTCCATTCCTCTCACTCTCCTGCACAATCTCATGCTTGCGGACTTCCACGAGAAAAAGTACGACAACGTCAAGTCTACTTGGGAGACTATCTTGGACCGCTCAATACGCGAGGGTAAACCGCCTGCACCAGATGCTGCAGCGGGTCCTGCTGGTGCAGGGCAGCAGGTCCTGCCCGCGTACCGCTTCTGGCTAAGCAAGCCTCTTCAGACGATGCAGCGGCTTTACCTCACCGAGAGTGATGCTAATGGGCTCCTCGGCATGGTCGCTCGCGTTCGGGAGGCTGGCTTCGAGCTCGACAGAAGAAACTGGAACTACCACATCCAGGCACTTGCGGCGCTAAAGAAGTGGCGCGAAGCCTTCCTCGCGTTCGAGAAGCACCTCATGCCACACTGGGCCGGTTGGGCGTCGGTCCGCCAGAGCGATCCCGCTGTGAAGAACTTGCTGCCGCTCGAGGCTCGCCGCCTCGGCAGTTACCCGCGAACGCCTCGTCCCGTCTCGGACACGCTGTTTCTCCTCGCTAGAGAATACACGGAGATGGAGCGGGAAGCACTGTGGTCAAAGGAGGCGTCTCGTGCGCTTGACATCATCAATCGCGACTGTCCATACGTTGTCCAAGCGATCAAGAGTCTTATGCGATCAGGGTCGGAGCTCGAGGAGGAGATATTGACTGGGCCGCCGATCGATCTGGGTAACGGCAAGTCGAGGAGAAATGTAGCCGAGGACTACTTCGAGAAGGTACTCTTTCAACGCCTAGGAATCGGAAAGACAGAGAGTTCAGCCAGCCCGGAGCACAATGCGGACAGCTTCTCTGACATTGGGCTTCTCGAGAAAGCTCTGGAGACTGCAGTAAAGATGGAAAAAGAGCCCGCGGGCGAGAATCCATTTCCAGAAGCAAACGCCCAGGAGTCTGAACCTGAACAATGGGAAGACGAGCCGGAGATAAAGACGAAAACAGTCCCTAAACAAGGTGGCTATCGGCAAGACGAACCGTTCCCTAGTCAGCGGCGAAAGAAAGGGAAGGGGTTACGATGGATGTTGGAGAATCGATAACGGACGACATTGTACAAACGCTGTAGATTACTTGTTTTTTGTATACCACCGCCGCACACATCTTGTAAATAAATATCAACAGGCATGTATATATATGTATGTAGTCGACCGCATTTAGAGCGGATCAGACGAGCCTGTTTGAGAATAGATAATGAATGGTTCAGTACACTCACTACTTGTCCGTTATATGAGAGCTACAGGAAACCAATGCCTCTGAAACTAGACTTGACGGGGTGGGAGTCGATTTATTATCTCATTCAGTACATGAGCGCTATCGGACACGAAAGCCTTTGGAACTGGACTGTAAGGGTTATGAACCGATTTCGCCGCAACCCCTTACAACCTAAATCTTACCCGCCGTAGAATATGGTGTAGCTCAACTCGACTACAATAGAGTAGTAACATCTTGTCAACCCAGCCCTATATATTGGCATCCGCCATAGAAATGCCGAGTCACAACCCCAGATCGTTTAGAAGAAGCCTGTATCGCCTCAAATCTAAGCAGATGTTATCAAATACAGAAGTATGGTATCTTATGTTATCTTATCCGACCAGCACCAGACTCCGAAGTAAATTGCAAAAAGCAGCCCCCCTCGCCCAAACCCGCCCCATCACTGCCGTGTCTTTCACGGTCAAAGCAGGGTCCCGCCCCATATCCCTTTCTCTACAGTACGAAGGGTTTCTAGAACGGTAGCTGTTGCTCAGCTCCGTTATGCTCGTTGACATTGCCCTCGCTCGTCCCATCCAAATCTGTCTGCACTCCTAGTGACCTGAGTCGCTTCGACAAGAGACTCTCTGCGACGACCCCGGAGCTCGGTCCAGGCACAAAAGCGTTTCCTCCATACCCGAGATCCCCTTTGCTTAGTTTGCCGTACTTACGTTGGCAATCTGCCTGCCCAGTCATCTCCAACCCGATCATCAAATCTTGCTGCGATGCAGAGGGCCAGCTGGCTTTCTCTTGTTGAGGAGGAGCCTCTCTGTCGCAGCTGACAGTGGGAAATTCCTTCAACCGAGGCAACACGAAGGGGTCAACTCCAGCTAAAGCACTAGGCGCGCGGCCAGGTGTGATCCCGAAGTGAGCCTGGCTGGGAGGGGCAAAGCTCGGCTGCATTCCGTCCAGCGTATCAAACACCTGTGGGTGTTGGGAGAAGGAAAAGCCAGAGCTCCGTCTTCGAAACGCTTGATCGGCGACAAGCGTGGCACCGGGACCGCCGGTATGAACTGAAGGTTGCGGGTGCATCACACGTACGGGTTTGTAGGGAGTGAATCGTGGTTCGGGATACGTAATCTCGTTCCGCAATCGCTCCTTGCCATCCGGAACGCGGTTAGCGAAGACAACACGGATGCTCTTATAGAGGTAAAAGCGACCCTTTGATGGGCAACATATATGGAGGTGAATGAGATAGCGCAAAATCGGCCGGTCCTCGTTGCTGGCGCCCTTGAGTTCCGGGATGTTGTCGACAATAGGCCCGCCAGAGTAGCTACGCTGACGGACGAATGTTTTGCTTCCCGGCTCCATGCCTACCAGATCGTAGGGGATGAGAAACAGCTTGACGGCTGTCTTGTTCTGGTTTTTAATGATAATCTGGAGCTGCCCCTTCTCAGGAATGCGATATCGCCCACCTGGCGGAGCCTTGGGTGACTTCGAGCGCTTTTTGGACCTGGCCCGTCTCCGGACTTCTCCTTCAGAAAGTTCGGCAGAATGATCTTGTATCGTCACATCCTCCTCCGCGGCTCTCAGCTCTGGATATCTAGCCTGGAGTTTGCGCTTTGTCCGCTGCCCCTCATCTGGGTTTGTGAGTCCGTTCTCCAAATCGATCTGGCCGACATAGGGGCTCGGTCCATCCTCCATCTTACTCCTCCCATGATCAGTCGTGGCGTAGCTGTAAAAAACGGCGGAAAACGGTAGGGTGACATGAGACGGACATCGTAGGTTTGGTTTACACTTCCCGAGCCCCAAGACACCAATCTGGGCCATGAACTCCAAAGGCTTGGATGGAGTAGTGGACATGCGGCCCCTGAGAATACTCTCCTCATATGAGCCAACCATTGATGCATGCTGAAGAGGAGAGACTTCTGAGCTGAACGAGGGCCGTCTAGAGCGGAGAATCGCGGGCGTTTGGGGCGAAGTCCCGATAAACGAAAAGCTGGGTGTTGAGTTTAGAGATCGGCGTGGCTGGTGAGCCTGATATGGATACACACCCTCGCGGCGGTGTGGAGCTTGCCGTTCGCCTGCTGCATTGCTGTAGGATGAGGAGTGAGAAAAATTGAAGTTCAAAGTATGCCGCCGCGGGTTGCGAGGACTGTTCGTAGCGATATCGATGCTATTCAAAGGCAAGTTCAGATCGAGGTCCTCGTTGCTTTCAGACTGCACTAGCGGACTTGTTGGTGGTTTGTAGACGAAGCTTGATGAAAATGATGAGGATAAAGAAGAGGCTCCGGATGGGTTGAAAGCCTCCCGCCTGTAATCTGTCGGGACCCGTCCGTAGTTGAATGGAGTGTAGTCTCGCGGAGGTGAAGTGGCCATCCACGGAACAGTCCCAGTCCCGAAGCCGCCGACGTCTCCTTCCAACGCAGCATCCTGAGCGGCCCGAACAGGAGGAGAAGATTCTTCGGGCGTGAAATTTCCACTATGGAGGGCTGACCTTGGACGTTCAATAGTCAATCCATCATGCAACCGAGCCGCAGCCCCAGCATCTTCATCTTTGGCGTCTACCTTTTCAGGCGTGATGGTGGGCGCCGGCAACAGCCCGGAGGACGTAGAGCTTGGGCGCTGCGGAGTCCGAGGAGGGGAACTTGCAAGTTTGTTCTGGTGGAACAGTGATTCGAGCTGGCTCATCGTCAATACAACCAGCCACCACAGCACATAGCAGAAGGCACAGAGAAAGGCTACAACGTACATGACGATTGGGGACCCATGTCGGACTTTCTCCCCTCTTCAGGCGTTCAATCAGCTCTGCTCTGTCGGAGACAGCGATGTCCGCACCCTGTTCGGGGCTTGGTGCCTTGGGGGGGCTGTCGGGAATAGGACCTTCGCAGAGCTCAGTTCGAATGCTCTCCTCCGAAGCCCGCCGACTTAAACAGCGGTGCGTGGCCTCCAGAGGTTGAATTGTGATCAGGGGTGAGTGGTCATCCATGTCCTCTCCAGCAGGTTCCTGCGCCCCGAAGTTCTCCTGGAACATGGGCATCTTGAAGGACTTCGCAGATTGAGCCTGGTCTCCCTAGATCGAGCAAAGCGGTCGGTCACTGTCGCTCCCATCGCGGAGCCAGACCGGCCCCCTTTTCTCTCTTGCCGGCTTCCCAGAAGTAGTGGTCCAGAAGTAGTGTTGCAGCCGCTGTTGCACAGGTTTCGAGGGAGGGCTAGCTCGGGAAGCAGCATCTATGACCCTCATGGGTCTCGGCATTGACTCGTGAACGCAGTGGCGGCTACGGAGCGTTGGCGCAAACGTGGACGTAATTCACAATCATAGACAGGTATTTTGGGGGGAAAGCCTCAAGCTAATCGCTAGCCGTACTAGGGACGGACGCAGAGTGAGAGCATGAAAAAAGCGAAGGGTGGACGGGAGTTCTTTCCGGTGTTGAAAGAAAGAGGATTGAGCTGATTCATCATGACCCTTTGTCTCAAGGGCACAGTGGGTTGGCAGTGCGGAGTCGGCAGGGGCAGCAGACCACCCAGCACCCGCTAGGTGTTAGTGGCCGACAAACGGCGCCTTGTCTGGGGCTTGCGCTGCAGCATGGAACCATGGGTTATCCAGCGGCATTATCGTGGTGCCACTCATCCACGCTCTTTGCCTGGGCAGAGCGAGCTGGTGTCAATGTGCGTCATCGCCCGTGCCGCCGACACCCTTCCTGTGACCTCTGCTGCAGTTCGCTGCATCCAACGATTGAATGCAGGACGAGCTGGCAATTTTGGGTAAGCCGTTTGCTGCAGGATACGATCTGCAGTGCCACCTGATCACCACCTGATCTCCTCATGGCCCAGTACTGTGATGGTAGCTTCTATTTGGCTTCCCGTCTCTTTTCACTCTCGGAGCGGTGTGTCTCAAAAAAGCAAGCACAATCCTGTCAATACAATTACGAACCACGGGCAGCTGAACGGAACAATCTAAAACGTGAAACAGGGTCGAGCCGTAGAGTAGTGTTGAGTCAACCGCCCCTGCCCCACTGACAAGCAAACAGCCGATCCTCCCGACCCCACTTCAGCCGACCCGACAATCCTGAACCGATAACGCTTATCGGAAAACTTCCATCACCGCCTTGAATTCAACCCCCCCCATAACCACAGTCCCCTAAACAAGGACAACCAAACACAACCCCCAAAATGCCTTCAAAACGACCCCACGACGAGAGCTCTACTCCCACAGGTGACAGTGATGGCAGAGCCAAAAAGCCCAAAACCGGCTTCCGCGTCGGCCCAGCCAACCTTCCCGACGGCGCATGGAAACGCAAAGTCGCCAAGATCAAGACCAACCTCATCGTCAAGGCCAAAGTAAAGAAGCAATACGCCAAAGTCAAGGCCGAATTCGCCCAGCAGCACCCCGAACCAGCCGCCATACCCATCCCCGCCGACGAGCTCGAGCCCACAACCACCACCACCAATGCCCACGACGCCACGCCCCGAGAGCCCACACCCCCGGCGCAAATCCATCCCTCGCGACAAGCCATGCTCGACGAGCCCGCCACCACTCAACCACCAGCATCCGACCAAAACGACACCCAACCCCAGCCCCGAAACAACCGGGACCGCAAGCAGCGCGCCCGCCACAACAAGCCAGACTACTTCGCCAACCAGCTCGCAGCAGCCGAGCAAGCCAAGGCGGCCGAAGAGGCGCACGTAGCGGAGTGGGCGCGCCGTACAGCAGAGCGGGACAGCCGAATCGCCGACCGCGAGAAGTATCGCAAGGCAATGGCGAAGGCGAAGACGCCCGGGCGGGATGGCAAGCGGAAGTTAGGGCGGGAGAGCGGGTTGTTGTTAGACAAGGTGAAGAGGATTGTTAGGGAGACGTAGAGAAAGGAGAAGGGGAAAAGGGGGCGGAGAGGTTACGACGGTGATGATACCCGGGCTTAGGTTGAAGGGGATGGTGAGAGAGAGATTCATCAGATCCTGAGCAGTAGCCGTGCTTGATATCGAGATTTGATATCAGGTTGGAATCTCAAAATGAGTTTCGAAAGAATTTTTTATGACTTCCTACCCTATGCGACAGAGAGTCTTGCTGGATATTTTGATGACGACACTACTGATGCTCATACGGGAATACGAGGCATGCTATCAGGTCCAATGATATTTGCCCAACCGCATTCCCGAAAGGCCTCCCTACCTTCTCTGACGTCCTAAATAGCTACACCCTAGGCCTTGCCCGTACCATCAGAGGCTTTAGTAGTATTCAGAGAAGCCTTGACTGTATTATTGTATGCCGTTGAAAAACGGAGGCCTTTTGAGGGCGTAATCTGACCTGTGGTATCAAAATCCCTAGCCTTGGGTGTGCCTGGGAGGGTTATGTGTGTCGTTATTAGGCAAGGCGACATTCTCTTCACGATGTCACCTCGAGAAATCCGATTGTGAGCTCAGTTCCGCAATAGGAGAAGAGGTTTGATTTCTCATCTCGGTACAAACAAGGATATAAACCTTTCAACTGCGCATACACGCGTACGCGCATTCGCAACTACACACCCCAAACGCTCAATGCCCAGTGCTGCTTGCCTGCCAGGAAACCGAATAAAAAGACTAAGCCTCAGGCCTCCGTCCCTAGGTAGCGAACACGCAAGAAACGGTAGAAAAAAACGCCCATGAAAAAGAACCTTTTCCGCAGAACCCATTTCCTTGCATCGCCGCTTCGCCTTCGCCATTTGCAATGAAAACATGGTATGAGCGATGAAGGGGTTATATACAGACAATGTCATATGTTGGCTTTGTTTGCCGACAAGTAGAGTTTGAGGGACTTTCGGCGCTCCAAGAAGAGAGCTTCGTAAGTCGTCATGAATGAAAAGCAGATACAGGAAAAGACAATCCGCTCTGTTTGGCCTCCTTTGCTGCGCAGGAGGCGTTGATTCGATAGAGAAGAGATGAGATCAAGCCTCGCCAAAGATGGTGTGGCTGTTCTCGATGATAAACTGGACTGCGTTGTTCTTCGAGTGCATGTCTGTCATCTCCTTCTCAATGCTGTTATCTCTCATGAGAGTGGGCGCAAACACGACCGCCAAGTTCTTTGGGGACATCTAGAGGAAAAAGAGTTAGAGAGGACAAGGTTCCGGGTACGTTAGTGAGAGAATAGCATACCAGGTTCTCGCGCTCGCGGCTGGCCACACGCGCAAGATGGAACATCAGGAACTCAAGGCAGTCGCGATGCTTGGACGGGAGCATATTGACCGTCTGTCTCAGGTGGGCGCAGCGGTCCGACTCATTAGGGATCACTATTGCGATTGGTGAGCAAGCGCGCATTAGTGTGGGCAAAGGGAAGGAACTCACTATTCGACTCCAGAACACGCTCATACACCTCGTAAGTGAGCAGAGGAGTCGGAAGCTTGCGGAAATACTGTTTCAGCACGCTGGTGACTGCTGTAATGTCGAGCGCGGGGTCGGAAATGTCATAGTCCTCATTCTTGTCAAAGCCCTCTTGGATCATCTTGACCTGGGAGTTGCCACCCGTCTTGCGATAGATACCCTCAATGTCCATGCCGCGCAGCTCGACCTCCTCAATGCAACGTGTGACAACGCTGGGGATCTGGCGGCGCTCGTAATCGGCGCGCTCAACGAGGTCGGAGCCAAAGAGCGTACTCGGGGCCTCGGCCACGGTGGGGGTAGAAATGTTCGGAACAGACATAGACTTGGGCATGGTGTTGACTTTTTTGCCGAAGAAGCCAAAGCCTTGACGTGAGTTATCGGTGGGGATACGATTCGGGCCACCAAGCGGATTTTGAGGTGTGACGGGCGCTTCGACCTGGGAAACGGTCATGTTGTAGGGAAGTCCAATGCTATCTCCGGTGAGACCCTGGAACTGGCGGTTGTTTTGCTCCTGTTGCTGGAAAGCCACGGCGGCACGGTTGATGCCCTTTGTGATGTTGTGTGCAACCTTGCTGGAGCCTTTCTTCCAGTTGAACTTCTTGACTTGCCCCTTCCGAATGTTGACAACAGTGGGGCCTTCTACCACTCCAGGGTCCTCAGCGTCAGTGCCGACCATGGTGCTGGCCTGATAGCTGCTGGCGTCGATATGATTGACCGAGGCGCTGGAAACGCCCTTTGAATGGCTGTAGATGCCAAGACCGTTGGGTGAGCGTAAATCGACCGTGTTGATTTGTGATTTGAAGCGTTCCTGAATCTGGTGCGTCAAATCGTTGTTAAGATCCGCCAGCTGAGCGTTCTTGGAAGAGAGCTGCTCGAATTCTAGTAGCGCCCGATCGCGATCGGCAACTGCCTGGTTCTTCTCCTCTACCAGCCCGTCCCGCTCGGCGTGGAGTTGCTCGATGGCCGAAGTCATGCCCTGCTTAACGCGGTCCAACTTTTGCACGAACTCCTTGATGGCCGAGTCTTCCAGGTCGCGCACATCTAAAGGCTCGTTGGTTTTCTTTGCACGCTCTACGTAACCGGCAAGGACCTCAATCTGTCTTATCATAATCTCGGTCTGCGTGTCGAGCACGGAGACGGTTTTGCGCTTCTCCATGAGCCTCTTGTTAAGATTCTTCAAGTCCTTCTCCGTGTTGAACTGGCGTTCCAGCTCGGCCACACGCAGCTCTGAATTTCTGAGTTGGCGTTTGAGGTAGGCCGGGTCGTCCTGCGCGCCGCCGCCGCCGCCTCCGCCTGAGATGGAAAGAGGACTGCTGATGTCGTGCGCCGGTCCGCCAGAAGGGTCCTCGGCAATCGGCGTCCTCGGCCAGCGCGGCGAGGCTGTGCCCCGCGTAGTCTCGCTCACACTCCTACTATGGCTGATTCTTGCGTGGCTGTTACCGGTCTCCATGCTGTTGTTGCGCCCATGCCGCACCGCATTGGACACGCGCCGCAGAATCGAGGAAGAGCCTTCGTCGGTGCCCAGGATCCTAGCCATGTCCTCGTCCATACTGAAGTCGCCGCCGGCACTCCAGCGCGGCAGCTTCGGCGACTGCTTCGGCTCCGCACCCGCATCGTTACTCGAGCTCGCTTGCTGTGTGGCCATCTGGCTGGGCGGTACAGGCGGTGCCCTCGGTTGCATGTACGTGTCAGTGAGCTTTGTCTCGGGCATTCCGGGGCGGGACGGTACAGAGTCGCTCGCATCCGATCCAGACTGGCCAGACCCGAAGGATTTGCCATTTACTAACTGGTGTCTTAGATACGCTTCATCTTGCATCGATATGGGGTATGGGTTCGACTCACGGTTACGAGACGCGCTTGGCGGAAGCTCTTTTCGCATCACCGGCTTGCCGCCGAGCCCATCAGATTGGCCTCCAGAGCCGTGCGAGTCCAACGACGGCCGGACCTCGCTCTCTTCTCTCAGCCGGAGATCCTGCGATGATCGGGGCGTCGCCGATCTGTCAGGCGGTCCAAGCATTGGCGGCGACTCGGTCAAGCCAGCACTCGGAGAAGCATTGTGGCGCTGCTGTGACCCGTTGGGACCCTTGGCCCCGGGGCTTTCAATACTGTTGCTGCCCAGCGAGTTACTCCTGTGGCTCACAAGCTTCTTACTCTTCGGCGCCTCCTGCAGCTTGAACTCGTCACTGACAAGGACTTTGCCGTTGGACATCTTCCTCTCGTCTCCAGCACCCGGCGACGGTCTTGGGTTTCCATTCCGGTCGGTCCTCTTAGAGAGCTTCCGTGAGGGACGTTCGGGCGGTGGCTGCGGGCTCTCGTAGTCCGAAGACACTTGCCTCCCCTTATCTTGAGCCTGGAAAGCAATGTGGGGCGTCGAGGCCTGTGAGTCCACCTTCTTCTCGCTCGGGGCGGCAGACGATCTCGGCGGCGGCGGCGGGAAATACTCCTTGTTCTTTCGGCTCGCCTCCGTGAACGTCTCCGAGATTGACTGGGGCGTTACTGACAACGCTGGGCTCGGGTCAAGGGCGACCGGGATAAAAAAGCCATCTGAGTCGCCGTTGCTGAGCTCGCCCGACATAATCGTGGAGTTTCTATTGTTCCTGTAACTCTGCGGTGGCGGAGCAAGCGACAACTCCTTGGACGAGTCTGCTGCTCGCTCAGGGGAGCGGTCTGGCCTCGAGCTACTGCGTGAAGATGGCTCGTTATATGCGGCTCGGGGTCGGGGAGACAACTCCGTGGGTGTGTCGGAATCCGGCGTCGCTCGCTCTGTCGAGAAGCCGCCAGGGGGGACAGCGTTGGGGGGCAGCGCAGGCAGCGACTTGTCTGTTATCATTGGGGAGCTGTCTTTTTCTCGCGCTTTCGCCTGCGCTGCAGCTTTCGATTTCTTACGCCGTCGCGCCATGAGAGACTCGTGGCAGTTCATGCAAAATATCCCATGCGAAGTCCGGGCATACCGGAGATTCTCGATCTTTCTCTTGCAGTTCCTGCATCGGAAGCATGTCGCGCAGAAGGCCTGGTCTCCGGTGAGGATAGCCAGGTCCTCGATCTTGTTCCCGCAGGCGCTGCAGCTGTAGGTGCAGTTGTTGCAGATGAGCGAGCCGTCACCTAGCAGGAGGAGGTTCGCGTCTGAGTCGAGGAGCGTGTTGCACGTGTTGCAACGGAAGCAATCGAGATGCCATCGGTTTCCAGCTGCCTCGCCGTTAGTTCTGGACCTTACTCCGCGTCCTGCCATAGTGCTTCCGCTGTCGTGTAGCACGCAGCGAGAGGTGTGTTGGCTTGAGACGGAATTTGTTTGCCGTCTCAAGAGGCAGAAGGTGCGAGGGGTTGGAAGGAGAATTTCGAGACCTACCGAGTTCAAAAGCCTTGCCTTCTTCCAGTATCTGCAGAGACGGGGGCGGTCAGCGCTTTTTTCGGGGCACCTGCTCGGCCACAGCCGTGAGAGTCAAGACCTACCTCTCCACATCCTTTGCACGGGAACACATCCTCCGGGTCCATGGGACTATCCAGATAATCGTCCATGGCTGCGGTGGAAGCGGGTGAGCGCGCAGGGTGCTGGCTTGACACGCCGCTGGAGGACAGCTACGACTTCGGGAGGTGGACGACAGCCGGCATCAACGAGTGAGGTGATGTGAGGGGTAAGGGCAAGGCGAGGGGTGCCTTCACATTGGGAGAAGGTCCAATTGCACGCTGCTTGTTTTTCGGCTTGTACCAAACGCGGAGCAGGTATCGCGGGTGGAGATCGAGACCGAGCTCGGCGGCGTGTAGTCGACTGGCAGCGGCTGACGGAGCCGTGATTGCGGGTGTGGCCGCCGATAGGGGCTCGGGGTTCGGGGACAAGGCGTAGTTCGTGCAACGAGGGCTCCCTGGGATGGGAAGCAACACGGAGACGGATGGGAGATGCGAATATTGCGTGTCTCACAGAGAGTCGGCTACGCAAACAAGTCGGGTTCAGCAAGGCGATCGCGGGTAAGAATACGATGACGGGAGCAGACGGTTGCCCCCGATGCGTGAACGACGAAGCAAGGCCAACAAGACGAGCAGTGCTGAAAAGCCAAAAAAGGGGGCAGAGGCAAAAATACGGCACGTCTGCCCGATCGTGGACGCTGGACGTGAGCCAGGCTAGATCGTCAACGTCAGATGAGGTGGGAAAAAGAGACAAAAGACAAAGTCAACGCGCGGGCCTGCTGGTCTTGGATTGCAGGTTGCATTTGGCTGGCCGTTTCTCATCAATCGAAGGAACGGGGACCGGTCCTTGCCCTGCCGCAGCCCGCCTGCCCACCCTAAGTCCAGGGGTTGCTCGGGGGCGTTGCGCATGCCCCTGTTGGACCCTCTCACACCCCTGTGCTGCTAACCTGAGGTGTTAGTGCATCCGGTGGACAACCACCAGCCAGCAAAGGTCTCGGAAAACGGTGTAGTTCTGTCAACCATCAAGGCTCCTGTGATAGACACAGTCCGTAAAAAAAAACAAAATGAACAAACGGTTTTTGCAGCGTGTGAGCATTCATTTTGGGCGCGCACTCATCGTCGGTCAACTTGATGTCTATCTACTGTGTAGCATGTTACGTGGGACCCCCATCCTAGCAGGGAAGGACCTAGTCAGATGAAATCCAGTGGAGGTCGCCTTACCAACCAGGCTCCCATCCACCCAGATATCTCTGCGATGGTGACTGGGTTCAAAAGCGAGCTCAGCTCCCAGTTTGCCTCCCAAGGCAAGGATCTGATTTCAGATGCACATCTAGTCTCATCTGTCGGTTGTTTGCCGCAAATTGGGTAGTAGGCAAGGTTAGGCTCAACCAAAAGGAGAGGTACCTTACCCTCTCGTACCTTGGGTGGTTTGTTAGAGGGTGTTGGAACCGTCTTGGGTATTCCTGGCTTGGCATCTAAATTTCAGTACCTAGCAGTTTCGAAAGATATCAGCATCAGCAATCTGCTGCTGCTGGCCTTCGACTTTATGATTGTGTGCCCTACCTCGCTGCGCAGGTCCGATCTGGTGTGGGCAATGTGTGGCTCTCGACTGGGCTAACCAGCCCGACGGCGGCATGTCAACTGGCAATTGGCAGATGGACCGCAGCTAAACATGGCTGTGTGCCTCTCAGTTACATGGCCGGATGCAGTGTGGGTAGGATGTGGAAGGGGAGCGAATGACATCTGTGCAACGACACTTGCAGGAAGCCAACAAAACCATTCGGGAATCCACCCCAGGGCAGAGCTGAGAGGGGCGCCAACAGGAACTCATTTCTGGCCACTTGGCCGACAAGCAGCAGCCATCGGATCGGTCCCTGGGCGGAAATAGAAACCCAGGGCAGCAGTCTCGCAATAGGCTGATGAGAAATCCGCAGTCGCCTCCTCCCGCAGCATGGATGCGGATGACGAGATGACGAGATGTTGGTGGTGAGCAGGTCACCTGGCTGAGGCCGAACGCGACTTCGCGGCGCCGGCATATCACCGCCCCTCCATGCTTCTTCTCTCCTCGCACAACCTGGCCCCTCCGCTGTACCGTCGGGATGGCGCTGTGTGGGATCCCTCGTCGCGTCTATAATTCTGCTATTTCGCCTCGACGCAGGAAGGCTCCGGCCAACTTCCCGCTGTCTCGATATCCGCCTATTCCCGCGCCTGCAAACAGCGACTGGCGAGCCTCGCTAATCCCGCGCCATCAGCGGGTTGGCTAATTAAGGTACAGACCAGATTATGTCTTTAGTTGGGTTCCCCGGTTGTAGAGCGGGAACAAAGGGCAAACTCGGCCAAGCAAGCGACAAGCCAATGAAAGCTGTGGTTTCACCTTGAGTGTTCAGCACTCTGAGACCCCCAGAAAGAATTATCCGCATGACGAACAATCCATGGCGGCGATCCATCCCATCAACGAAGGATCCGCCGAACACAGACCGAACGATCAACACAAGGCTATACCAGGTCGTCCTCCAACGTGTCGTGCAAAATCAATTTCATCCACCGCTTGTTACTGCTGTACGCTCAACAAGAATAGAGCCAATGGGCAAAGTTGCACATTCTATTTCTCGGCTCTCGAGCTCAATGTTTCAGAAAGACCCGCAACAGGGCTCATCCTAACCCCCAAACGAATTTGGCGAACCCCCTCGCCTCGGTGATGCAGCACAGACCAGCATCGACGGCTCCCAGACCTTAAAAACTCACGTCGCTCTCACAATGCTACGTACTAACATCGCATTACCGGGCGATGTGCTGTACCTGCATACGTCTGCGTGTGCCCCGAGAAGAAAGACGGGAGAGCAGGAATGTGATAAGGGTGTCAAATCATTCCCATCAACCAGACCTCTGGATACCGTTCCGTCAAGCCAGTCAGCCCAGCTCACATCTCTGCTCGTAGCTGACGGCATGTGCACGACCCTCTGGCAACACATCTGTAACCTGTCCTTGACTGAGCAACATACACCACAGGCGCCCCATTATCCACGCATCACTGCTGCAGCAGGTCTGATGCTTTCATTTGCTCCTCTTTTTTGGGATCAGCATCCTGTGCGAACACCACGTGTCGATGATCTCCTGGGGGCCACCTCTAGATTCTTCGTCCAACATCCACCCACTCGTATCTTTGGCGCCAAATTAACCGTCCCGAGGAATGCAAGATTGCTAACGCACGAGCGGACGGAAACTGCCTGGCGAGCCGCGGAAGTCTGTTCGCCGCGAGAGTAACCCAGAGTACTACCTGGAAACCCCCGAAAGGATCTGATGCACCTAGTGTTGTACTGCCCTGGGACCTATAGCACACGGGAGAAGATCTAGAAGAGGAGGCACACACACACACACACACACACCTAGGTGGATTTCTTGACCCACACCCTATTTTCCCGTGTAAGTGTTGTGTTTCCGCTGGTACCTAGATAATAATCTTGACCGCCACATCAGTAACTGCCCGATTCTCCATGAGGCGGTAGCGCGATAATGCCCAAGTGAAGAAAAGGGGCGGCCATGTAGCCGTTGAAGATCCCCAGATCCCCGCATGCACTACGTCAAACTAAGCGAATTTCGAGTGTGGAATCTTCCTCCTTCAGACTCATTCTTCCACCCCCCTTCGCTGCGAGTCTCGTTTCGGGAGATCGCTGTGTAGATTACGGCGACCCCCTGGAACGAAGCTGTGGAGGAACCCCGCATGGTTGCAACACACCTGCTTCATCGCAGAAGGCGATCTCCCAGGGGCCAGCTCAGAGGTTACCCTTTGAACCAACTTATAAACATGTAGGTACGGGTACCTACAGAGTATTTCATGTTGCTTGTTGACTGGCCGTCTCGAAATCCCAATTTGAAGCTAGCTACCGCGCTTGAAACCTCACTCTCATATCATGCCTCCCAAAAAGAAAAATCCAGACAATCTTGGGAGACGCTAAACTCTTCCTCCTTTGACAAGAGAAATGAAAACCAAGACCCATCGAGTGTCAGGTAAAAAATGTGCAAAAATATGATCGAACCCAGGATTGAACTGGGGACCTTCAGTGTGTTAGACTGACGTGATAACCAACTACACCATCCGACCATTGTATGTGGGATAAATGTGCCAAGCCGCTACGTCAATGCCGCAACTGCCACACAGCAAAGCGGGGAGATGTTGATTGTTTGGTGGGTATCTCCAACAAGAGAACTGTCTCATATCTTACCTCTGCGCACGATTTCACGATCGAGGACAATGTTCATATATCGCCATGTGAATTTCTCGCGACCCTGTTGAGCACCTAAGTCCTAAAGAGGAGGGAGACCCCAGGCTTCACCTCCATCAAATGAGTCGTCAGTCTTTGAGGGAATCTAACCGTGGCGAGATTTCGTCCACCAAAGTTGCCTCACTCCCCCCATTCATGTACGCCCAATCCGTCATCAAGGCCCTATGATGCTTTGTCCACCCAGTTCCCGTTAACATTTACATGAGTCTACACAATATCGGATTCCGCATCCTGATCCCAAGCCCCTGACCTTATCCACAAGCCCTTGCCAATCTGTCGCCAACCTCTACTCAATGTCCCACTGGTTATCGTCTGCTACATCATAGTCCATGTAGTTTTGGTCGGCTGGGCGCTCGAGCATTATGCGAACGTCCTTATCGCTGCTAACGCTTTCGCCTCTAACCGCCGGTGCTGCGCTGTCGTCTGCGCTGTTGGTATGCTGCTGGTGTTGCTGCTGGTTCTGGCGTTGAGGGTTCGTTGATTGCTTGCTGTCATTTCCTTGTCCACCAAAGTAGGATTCTCTCGACGTTGTGTCGTGACCCATTGCCCCGGGCGTTCCAGGTGTGGACGTCGAAGGTGTCGAGCCGCCGCCGACCCATGAAGGTTCGACCTGGCCGCTGATGCCTGGTATCGTTTTGTTCTGGTTTAGGCCAAAGAAGAATTTCTCGGCCGTCTTACGGTCCTTAAACGTGATTTCCGTAGATGTTGAAGTGTGTTGAATATCGGTGAACTCGCCGATTCCCTAAGTTCCATGTTAGCAAGTAGCTCCTGGGTCGTTTTGCGGGGTGGCAACTTACGAAAAGGTACTGCCTCAAGGTCTCGTCCTTTTCAGACACCGTGAAGTCGACACCGACAATTCTAACCCTCTTGGGCCTGTTGTCCAGCGAGTATGCCGCATAGGCCGCATGCTGTCCACCACGACCCCGGAATGACCCGCGGAAGGCCCCTCGGGGCTCAAAGCCCCGTGCGCGATAGTAACCACCTCTACCTCTGCCCCTTCCAAATCCAGCAGCGGAGGCGTTCCATATCGAAGATTCCAAGGCATCATCTGGGTCAATACCCAGCTGCTTTGCCTCTTCTTCCAACTCGGCTAACTTGGCACGTAGTGCTTCCGACTGGGCTGTTGGCTTTGAGGTGTTCGTTCCATGCCCATTCTCTCCGTTCTGAACGCCGCTTGTCTTTTTAGCCAGCCTGGCTTGAAGGAGCGCCTTCACTTCTCGTTGCTTAGCCAAGAGTTCCTGCTGGCGCTTCTCGACCTCCTGTTTCTGATGCTCTACCTCCTGGAGTTTCTTCATTTTGTCTTGGTAGGCCTTTTGCGCCTCTTCCTGCTTGTGCAAGAACTCCTCCATTTCGGCAGGTGTAAGAGTCGCAGGGCTCTCCGCTTCACCAGAACCTGTTACCGAGCCGCCTTTACCATTCGAAGGCACAGAGGGAGGTAGCAGCGATTCTTCATCCTTGAACCAGAAAACTTTGACGAAGCGATTGTCAAAAATGGCCTTCGGCGATTTATAGGCTGCGTTCGCCGAGGCCCAGTTATCGTACTTGACGATCGCCAGCCGCTTGTATGGTTGCATAGAAACCTCGACGATGTTTCCAAACTGGCAGAAGAACTCTCTGACCTGCTCTTCGGTAAAATTCTCCTCCGGAATGCTCTCGACGACGACCGTCGACTTGGTCCTGTCATGGACGGGTCCATCAGCAGAAAATGGTGCCCGAGGCCGGCGCTTCTGGCCACCTTTCCCCCTAGGTTGGTGGCCCCTGTCCGGCGAGAAAGGCTGTTGTACCACCATGTTTGGCGCGCCAAACCCATCGCCAACCATGAGTGCGTTCGTGGGGTCGTACTCTGCCCAAAGGTTAGTATAGCATCCAAACGTTATGCCTTAATAGACCGATAAACCTTCAACAGCCTGAGGCTGCGGTAGTCCCTGGGCGCCAAACCCGGCCGGGTTAGGAAGGTACACCGGATCGTCGCCATGCTGGAACATGCACGTATTACCCCTAGCACAATAACCCTTGGTATCGTAGTCTCGGCATCTCTGCCTTCGTCTTCCGGGCGGTGGCTGCGGTGAAAAGAACGCCATCGGGTTCATCATCATGGCCTCCATTGCCGCCTTGGGGTCAAAGTTGCCAGGGAGCAGAGATGGAAACTGTGGCATCCGGCCTCCTACATCTGTAAACCCCGGATTCCCCGTCCGGAACCCGTTCGAGTCGTCCATTCTGCCACCACGCCCTCTCCGGCCTTGCTTGATCGCTCGTTTTCCAGGCCGAGCTCCACCGTCGCCCGCGCCTTGCAGACCGTCCGCTTCCGCTCTGTCGTTCCAGACCCGCTTCCTTACTCCCTTCTGGGGAGCATTTGTAGCCGGCGCCTGAGCCATAGTCACGTCGTCGTCATACGACAACCCGCCGGCGGGCAATGAGATCGGTAGCTGAGCAAGTGTTGGTGGGGGTGCCCGCTTCGAAGGAGGGGGAGGCGCGCCGGGTAGATAGGATTTGTACGCGACGGTCTCGAAGACATCATTGACAAACGCCGAGGGATCTGCGCGGATACCATTAGCATCAGCCCCGCTATAGAGAGCCTCCCGGGGTCACCACTTGAGTCTGTACCTTCTTTCAGAAAATCCGGAATTTCAGTTTCGCAAAGCTTGCGAACATCGCTAATGTCAGCATCGTGCCGCAGAAGGGCTAGGACATAGTCGGCGAGGACATCAGCATCGGCATCAGACCTAGAGCGCGCAAGATAAACAGTCAGCAAGACTTCCAGCAGAAGCGCGAGCTGTGCAGTCGACGTACGTATTTTCGATGCGCTTCACGATCCACTTTTTGAGGTGAGGCGCATCATCATCCGTGTATAACATTCTGTTTTGGGGAAGAAGGAAAATCAAGAGGTCGTCATATATGATATGCAATGAAGAACCATAGCATAATGGAAGGCGAATGTGTAAAGAGCAAGTCTTGAAGTGTGCAATGCTTTCCAAGTTCCAGTGACAAGGTTTCTTAAAGTTGGCTGTCAGTTCGCGTAGTTGAAGTCGCCTAGAAAAAGCCCAGAAGCACAGTGCAATATATTTCTCGCACTGTACGCAACATGACCAGTCCAAGTCACGATCAAGCCGTGAGAGCTTTTAAGCCACAACCTCGCATCATCTTGGTTCATGGGCAGGAGCTTGCTTTCTTATTTTGCCGTAAGATGTGTTTTCTTGTATTTTTCAAAGGAGTGCACCACTATTTAGTCACAAAACCGAGTCCTGAGAGTTCATTCTCAATGCGTGTAAATCATTTCTACGTTCCTACAAGACAAGCAGGCCAAATGAACTAACAAGAAAGGAAGCCAGTGCCATTTAGCCTCTATAAGCCATGGCTTTTTGTGCCGTCATCCTTCCTCTTGCTCAACCCGTCTCCAATACCTCTAGCCCGATCCAGGGCAACGCTGAGAGCGTCCCGGCCATATGGCGTCAAGGGCACGAAGTACGGATCTTCCACACCGTTAGCGTACAAGACTTAGAGCTTGTCGTAGTACTATTGAGCTGGTTAGTAGACTTTCTTGGCTAATTTGAGAAGGATTGATACTTACGTTGTCGACGGTAGGGACTTCGACCTTGAGACCCTTGCGCTTGCGCATCTCCTGGACAATAGCACCAACCTTGGAAGTATTGTCCAGAGGAGAGCCACCAGGCAGAACCTGCCAATGGTCGAAGACAGACTGGGGGAAAGCCTGGCCGGAGGTGCCGGCGCGGAGATCACCGTTGAAGCCGAACGACTCCATGACGGGGAGGTAGGCCTTGATGGTGAAGAGAGGGGTACCGGGGCGCTGCTCCTCGGCGAAGACGTGACCTCTGCGGCGGGTGAGAACACCGTAGACACCACCCATGGCGGACTCAGGAACCTGGATCTCCACGAGGAAGACGGGCTCCAGAAGGGCGGGTGCGGCGAGGAGGGCCGAGGCGTAGAGAACGCGACGAGCAGTGGGGATAAGCTGACCACCACCACGATGAATGGCATCGGCGTGGAGGGTAACATCCATGATGTTGAAGCGGATGGAGCGCATGGGCTCCTCGCTGACGGGGCCCTCGCGGGTTGCCCACTGGAAACCAGAGACAACGGAGTCCTTGATTTCGCTGAGGTACTGAACGGCCTTGGTCTGGTCAACCAGCAAGTTGGCGCCGTTGGTGTCGGGGCCGAAAGCCCAGATCTTGCGGGCATCGGTGATATCCCAGCCGAACTCATCAGCGAGAATACGGGCACGGGCCTTGATATCGTCACGGGGAGAGATCTTGCCAGCCTCAATCGTCTTGGAAAGCTCCTCATCCATAGGCTCAGCAATCATGTAGAGACGATTGTGCTTGTTGGGAGACTTGGAGAGAGCAGTGATGCTGGACTTCTCGGTGACGGTCTCACGGTATTGGACAACGGGGTCCGAGATGTTGAGAGGGACACCAGCGTGGTCCTCCTCGAGATCCTTCAAGCAAATCTCGAGATGGAGCTCACCGGCACCAGCTACGACGTGCTCACCGGACTCGGAAGTGTAGGTCAGAACGCAGGGATCGGACTTGGACAGACGCTTGAGACCTTCCACAAGCTTGGGGAGATCCTGGGCGTTCTTGACCTGGACGGACCGTTGCACGACAGGGGACACGGAGAACTTCATGACCTTGAGGTTGTGGGCGGTGTCGCTGGTGGTGAGGGTACCAGACTTGAGGAGGAACTGATCGATACCAACCAGACCGACGATGTTGCCGGCGGGCATATCGTCAATGGGCTCGACCTTGCCACCCATCATGAGGACGGTACGCTGGATAGCCTTGATAAAAAGATCATCCTTCTTGCCGGGGGTGTAGTTGGGGCCCTGGATGCGGACCTTGAGGCCGGAGCGGACGGTACCAGCAAAGACACGGCCGAAAGCGAAGAAACGGCCCTTGTCGACGGTCGGCACCATCTTGGAAACGTAGAGCATGAGGGGACCCTTGGGGTCGCAGTCGCGGATGGCGATGGCAGCCTCATCGTCGAGGGGACCCTCGTACAGGGTCTCGACACGGTACTTCTGGGCGGTAACGGGCGACGGAAGGTGGAGAATCATCATCTCCAACAGGCAGTCGGCAGCGGGAAGGAAGGTCTTCATGACAGCCTTGAGGAGGAGCTTGCCCTCCTTGTCGCGGTCATCAGGTCCGAGCTTCAGCTGAAGCTTCTCGAGGAGACTAGCGACCTCCTCCTTCTTGAAGTTCATCACAGCGCTGAAGATCTTGAAGATGGGGTCCAGAATGAACTGGTTGAAGGCACGCTCGAGCTGCTTACCCTCGTAGGTGCCGTTCTTTGTCCACTTCTTGGTGGCAGGGTTGAAGTAGTTGTCGCCCCAGAGGCGCTCCATCATCTTGTTGCGGTCAACACCGAACTTCTTGGCATAACGGGTAGCGAACTGACGGATGGTGAAGGCCCATCCGTGGAGACCGGAACCGAAAGCGACGGTACCCTTATCGGGATAGACCTGAACATCACCAAGAGCCTTATCGAGGTAGGTGGAGATGATGACGTTCACGGACTCAATGGTACGCGAGAAGGACTGGTACAAGTCCTCCTTGGTAACCTGGAGCTCGAGAAGAGCGCGATCAACCTTGTTGATGATGATAACAGGCTTGATACGCTCACCGAGAGCTTGACGAAGCACGGTCTCGGTCTGAACGCACACACCCTCAACGGTGTCGACGACGACGAGAGCACCATCGGTGACACGGAGAGCGGCAGTGACTTCAGAAGAGAAATCAACGTGACCGGGCGAGTCGATCAAGTTGATCAAGAAGTCCTTGCCTTCACGTCGTGTTAGCGCCGCAAGATTTGTACTGGGCTGGTATAATATATTTACCATTAGAGGCCTGGCCAACAATGTCCTTCAGGTCCTCCTCATCGGGGAGGGTTCCGTAGAGGGAGATGGCTGTGGACTTGATGGTGATACCACGTTCCTGCTCGTCCGCACGGGTATCCGTGGCACGAGCCTCACCCGCCTTTCCGGACGAGATGATACCGGCCTTCGCGAGGAGCGAGTCGGTAAGAGTGGACTTTCCGTGATCGACGTGAGCAATGACGGACATGTTGCGCACGTTAGTGGGCTTGTCTGGAGAGGTGTTAGAATTCGGGCCGACGTGTTGAGCTTCGTCGCCAGCGACGTGAACCCTCTCGAAGACTTACCCATCAAGGTACGGATCTCGTCAATCGTGAAGCTGTAGTTGGTACCGCGGTCAGCATCGTGGTCGGGACCATGGCCACCTTAACTCCGGGCGGGGTAACCGGAGGAGGCAGAGCTGTCGCAAGCTCGAGAGAGCATCGCGACGCAACTGCGCTCATGGGCACCAAAGAAGGCATTTTAGCTAGACTTACTTGACCATCTTGGCGGTGGTGACAACGACCAGCTAAAAAAGGTTTGTTGATGAGAGGGGAATGATGCCTCTGCGGCCGAAGAGAATTTTTTTTCTCTTGTAGTGTAAGGTCAAACGAGCCGAGCGCTGACCAACCAGAGACTCGGGTGTTCCAAAGGCGATTAGTTATCTGGCCACGGACCGGATAACGAGATAGCCTGTTGGAAGACAGACGGGTATGAAGGAGGCGGCAAAGGACGATGGGAGTGTCGCCTTTATTGCGGTTGGCGAGGGAGAAAAAGTGAAAACGGCGATGGGTGCGAGGGAGGGGTAATGGTGGATGAAGGGTTGGATGGTGGGGCATCCTGATATCAGCCCCTCCATTCACCATTGGGCCCCCCGGTCAAAGTTGTGCGTCGCGCCGGCTGATGCAACCGTAAAGCGAGAGGGTCAAGCCCTGCCCGGTTTTGCCCCTCCTTCGCTTCGAAACTTTGCGGCAGCTTAGGTCGATAGGTTTGATCTGAACCACTAGCTCAGCTGGCTATCTGTCTTGCGGGCTTTACAAGCCGATACACGCACCGGTATTTCTGAAGCTCACTTTCTTTTGCTAGTCTAGCTACGGATTATAGCGGGCCCTTGGATGTCATCCAGCCAAGCTGCAGCCTCTCTGCGATCGAGGACTCGAAGCTTGGACCCTCGGCCGTGAGGGTGCAGGGATGCTGGCTAATGTGACGATTGGATTGGGCTTCCACACAATCCACAAATGCCTTGTTTGCAGCATCACGCATGTGCCAGCTACCGCTTTCAAGCTCTTCTTCCAGGCCGGGGCTCTCCTTCAAGCGAATGAATGCTCGCTATTAAACACGTTGCGATGACAACCGAGCGAGTAGAGCTCCATATTCACAGTCTCTCTGTTAAGTGCATATGCTGGATGAAGGACTCTTCCGGAAGCTTGGGCACCGACTAAGGTGTGGGGCATGGAAAAAGAAATGTCCTGGTCAGAACCCCTGTCACTTCGTGAACTCGCAGTGAAAGTCGCAAACACTGGAAAAAGCATTTATCAACACCCTAGACCAACAGGTAAAATGAATAGAGAATTCAGCATAGAGTTGAGACTGAACTATATGTTTGATCTTTGTCCACACTATTTGTGGCCGTCAAACTGAAGTTTGTGAGATTTTGACCTCTAGGGTTGCTGGGGTTGGCTGTGAGACCTCGGGTTGTCGGCGAAACGAACAAAGTGAACCTCGAAGCTCCCGATTATCGAAGCTCTACTAGACTTTCAACTCGACAGCTTCATCAGACGAGAGCTAGGCTCTCGAAGTTCGCCACTCCCGGAAGAGCTTGAGCTGATGGAGCCCCACTTGTTGTTCCTCAACCACGATTACTCGGCGTGCGTCGCGTTGTTCAACGCCCACACCTCAGCCCTGCGCCCTCCAGCTGTAATCCATGTGTTGCCGTCGAGGCTTCCGTTTTCTGATTGGTCAGCTGCGCTTCGCCTGGCTGCCCCCACCGCCTTCACTTCACCGCCTAGTAGGGCCGGCAAATTAAGGTTATCTCACCCCTCCACCACCTCCCTCTCTACACCTCTTCACGAGGGCAAAATGTCGCGCGAGGATGGCCGGGCTCTCGCCCGCGATGTCTTCATCTACGATCTCCGAGATTTCGATACCCTGCTTGGCGGGCTAGTCCTCACTGCCGGCGTGACCAATGCCAACTTTTACGCCATGGTTGACATCATCATCGACATCTCGCCTCCGGGCCCCTTCTTCCTCCAAGACGAAAATGGCGAGACAATCGCCCAGGATGCACAACCTCTCCTGCCCGGGAGGTGTTTTGTTGTAGCCGATGGCACTGTCAAGGTATGCTTTTTACTACTTTGCGGATATAAATGCTAATATAATCTAGAAAACCGCCGAGGCTGCTTTTGCCCGAATGATGTCTTTTCAGTCAACGAGAACAAACAACGAGTTTAGAGATCAAGTCCGAGAGCGAGACGGACGTTGCGTCGTGACAAAGGAAGAAAATATATGTAAACAGTTTAATCTCTGGGCAGGCTTTGAAGCTGCACATATCTTCCCTCTTGCGTATCAACATCAATGGGATACGCAGGGCTGGAGCCAGCAAATTACTATCCCTCCGTCTACAAGACCCTTTGGGACGATCAATTCAGTACAGAACGGCCTGCTCCTCCGAAACGATATACACTGCATGTTCAATCTCTATTACTTCTCCATCAACCCCGATGTAAGTCCTCTCTAATACTGGGAAACGTCAACGTTATCTAATATAAATCTAGGATGGTCATAAGATCATTTGTTTCCAGCCAGACAACAAACATATCGCAGGGACTTCCCTGGATGCTCGTCTTCTCAGCGACCCGCGGCGTCCTTTGGACACGCTTCTCCGATGGCATTTCCGGCAAGCTGTCCTCACAAACATGAAGGGAGCTGGAGAGCCTAATTTCGAGCACGACTTCCCACCTGGTTCCAATATGATGGGAGAGATCCAGAGCGGGCCCAAAGCTGCTGAGAGAATGGAGTTTGAGTTGTTCAACCGGCTTGCCCACCATATAGAGTTATGCTCCGAAGAGAAGCTGGCGGGCGTGGATACCGATGAAGAGGACAGGGATGAGGACAGCAATGTTGAGGACAAGGGCTAGGTGCTACAAGTCGAACAAGCTATGTAAATATCTACATCTCCCCTGCTATCAACATACAGGGAAAACCCTCTAAAGGTAGAGGTCTGTATCACTAGGAATGCCATTGAAGAGTACATTTTGCCCCCACTTAATAGATGCTTGCTGGGCACCTCTGGAGGGTGGTTGAGGGTGCCGAAAAGAACGGGTCGAGGCTAGCCAGAATTGGCACCCGGGACGGCAAAACATGACGTTTTCCTGTAATTCGGCGAGTTTGCCGGTGTGACTCAGGCCGGATATATCTGTCATCGGTAGAGTCCAGGACACACGCTCCAGCGAAAACAAAGGAGCACTAGAGATCCCTCCACAGCTCATTGCCCCACATCTCACACCGGAAAATAGCTTGAGATCGTAGTAAAGCCTTATTTAGAATACAGTGGTACCCCAATGTGGCACCCATGGAGTAGCAAAGTGTTTCCCGAACTGGCCTTGGTGGCGCTTTCTTTCGCTGGAGCCTTCATAACCCCTGATTTGCAATCTTAAGCAATTATAGTATCCGTGCTGTTAGTATTTCCTTGCCGAATCTACACAGCTATGACTGTCGGCTTGGGTATCTCATGAATTGATCAATACAGTACAAGACAGCGGTGATACCGTCATCATTTCCCCCATACATTCTGAAACTCCTCTGCGCCGGAACCGGGAATTTGCACGCTCTTGTCAGCGCTGTCATCTTCGTCACGCCGGTCCCATTGGCCTGACTCTTCTCTCACGGGGCTCTCATCGTCATGTAGCTGGCCAGGACTCAGCTGACCGCCTCCCTCCGCATTCTCCTGGGGTTTGTGACTCGACCCTGTCCCAGTATCGACCTTGAAGTCGTCTTCTGTAATTTTCGGATGCGTTCCGACCATCGGGCCATAGGCAATCTCCAGGGGGCCAACTCCGTGGTCCTGTGTCGAGCTAGTTTTTGGGGCTCTCTCCTTTTTCTTACCCTTCTTATCATCAACACCGGCCTGGGGGCCTTCCGGTGCCCGTTTTCTTCTCCTGTCCATTGGCGCATCTGGGTTGAGAGTGGGCGTAGAGCTGGATGAAGATCGGTTGTAGAAGCTGCCGGTAGGTGTGTGTTGGTAGATGCTGGGGTGCGGGGACAAATACCGCTCACTCGCCGGTTCACTCGCCGTAATGACAGGATACTATATACTAGTTAGCATGAAACTGGGTTGAGGTGAACACTGGGACAGACTCACGTTCCAGTCTCCATATTCGAGTTTTCTGGCGTTGTCGTACAGAAGCTCCTCATCGGGGTCGAGAATCAGCTCGTCGAGATCGTTAAGATGTGGCGACTGTGACTCGCTTCTCCTGCTCGGGCCACCGTTGCCCAGTAGAGGGGTCGTTTGGTTGATCTCGTCCGGCCTTGGGATCCAATACTTCGCTTTCCCTCCTCGCTCATACCGCATACCGTCCTTCAGCCGTGCCAATCTAGACCGAGAAGCCTCATGGGCCATGATCTTGTCGCCAGAGTCGAAGACACGGTACCCGTATTTATCGCCCGAGAAGGTCTCTTTGGAATCTTGAATCAGGTCGCGGATACCGAATGCGTCTCTCGCAGCGTACCGCACAGGCATTCTTGCCGAAGCGATTCGATTATCCGCAAAATCATGCCATGAAAACGCGTACCAATGGGCGATGGCAAACGCAGGCATTTCAATGCAGATCAAGAAGTCCTGAATAGCAGCAGCGAGATTGTCCGGGGTGTAGCCGTTTACATCGTCCGGAATCGCCCCGAGCCATACCAAGATAGACAAGAAGAAGCCCTGCCAGTACGAGGCAAAGATGATGAGCTTGATGCAAAGGAACTTGGGAACTGGTCTAAACGGTTTCAGATCATCGTTCATGCAAACCCAGAACAAACCTAGGGAGTACAGGCTGACTGTGACGCTCAAGTTGTAGATGATCCCACTCCAGAGGTATCCCGAAGTCAGCCCGATATACCCCTCTTGATATGTCCCGGTGGCCTTCATGATGACAGCCGCCAGGGCCAGAAGAGGTTTCATCCATGCATACTGCAGGATACCTCGCTTTATAGCAAGAAATGTGTGCGGGTCGGAAATATCGACGCGGGGTAAGACATGGTTCATCGGCCATACGTGGTGAACGGGTTCTCGGCCGTGTGTCAAAATGATGAGCGCCCTCTCGCCACTGAGATAGTTGATCAAGAGCTGGAAGAAGGTATATATGGTAAAAGCCTAATGTATGTGAGTTGAGAGGAGGGGGAAGGCCTGTGGTCGATGAAGATGTCGTACCTCGTAGATATCTCGGATGGGGTCGAGAAAAGCGGCTGCCGTCAAGGAGATCATGCTAACCCATGATGAGATCGAATATATTGGGACCCTAATAGCACATCAGCTTCGTGAAGCGGAGCAGGCGGTATCAGAGGCAGCATACATGAGGAGGATCCGGACCACATATCGTTGCAGCAGCGGTTTTCGGTAGTTTTTGCTGGGCCTCGTCAGTATTTCCTGTCCTATACTTGGCTAGAGCGATATTCAGCGCTCACGTTTGAAGCCATATTGATCTGTTCGCCACGTAATAATCAGCATGGAATTGGGCGAGTGAACAAGGGAGCACGAATCTGACGCTTACACAATGGACAGCAGTGTCGCGATGATTGACGCGCCGCCTGCGATCAGCGTTGTTGTCGCGGCGAACTTCTGCCCCGTGCCTCCCGCCATTTCCACGCCTGTTTCCGTGGACCAGAGGATAGTAGCATACAGTCTCGGGTGACTTATGAGCGAACCGGTGATTGTTAGGGCATTTTCTTCGAGCTGAAGACTACCGGCGCGTTGTGACAGCTTCTTGATCTCCCGGCCCGTGCGCTCGAACGATGACGAGTGCTGGGGAACTAGATTTGGGGCGTTCGAGACCTTTGAATTTTATCCAATCAGAAGCTCCGACGAAGCTCTCCACCAAAAACCGGTCTTGGAACAAGGTTGATGCGCCACTTTCCGTCTTTCCAGTGGAAGGAGTTCCCCTGCACCGTGGGGTTAGCGACCCACCTTCATGCGCAACCAACTGCCTGGTGCACGGTCTTGGGCACGCGGTGACAGTGACACGATGGGGAGCATTTGCGCAACTTGACATCCCGTGAGCTTCAAATCCAACGTCGAATAACACTTCTCCGACAGGCCGCCGAACCTCGCCCTGCGAACAACAGCTTTGGGCGTTGCTTTGCTTCTCAATTGGCTTGGATTGCTATGGCATACTAGCATTATACTTTTTTTTTACCTGGGCGGCGGAATGGATGAGCGCGTCCCTCGCATTACTGGGGAATATTAGCGACTGTCGTGCTGGCCGTGGAGGAGGCGCGGCTGAGCATTTGGACAGACCACCATGTCAACGACAAAGGAGGATAACGGGCCAGAATTCAACGGGTAATCTAACAGTCTTGCCCTGCGCTGCGCGTGCTCTTGCCAGTGTTGACACATTGTGCATAGATTATTCCTCGGCACCCTAATCGGATGCGGCACCCTGTCCGTGGTGTTCCTACTCTACTTTAACAGAGTTTTCGCATCGGTCGTCTCCTGGGGAATCAGAACATGGACATGGCACCAGTACCGAATCTACATCGATATCCAGGCATTGCAGATATCCCTACTAGCTGGGCGGGTCTTCTTCACAGGTCTTCGATACCACGGGAACAATGAGACGATATTTGTGCAGAACGGCCACATCACCTGGGCTTACTGGCTGCGCAGGGTGCGGGATGTGAATATTGAGAAAGGAAAGGCTGCCCAGCAGAATGCCGATGCTGCAGCAGGGGAAGCTTCCGAGAAGCTTCCTTGCCGTATCAACGTTTCTCTGCTTGGTGTAGAGTGGTTCATCTACAATCGGACCCCGGCTTATGACTCCATTCTAGCTGGTTTAACGGAGCCAGAAGATGTTCTGGCTAGCGCTGCTCCCGACTCTGGAGATTGCGAAAAGAATCCCGAGGCACCTCCACTGCTGAGGAGGAGGCAGTCAAGGCGATTCGAGACATCGGAGAATGAGGTAACTGGCCATCCGCCAGGTCAGCTTGGAAAGTCGGGAGTCGTCCGGGACTCGAGCGACTCGACACATGATGGGTCCAACCGAAGGAGATCTTCGAGTTCACGTTCATCCAGTTCGGACGAAAGTGGTCTTAACATCAGTTCCTCGGGAGAGTCAGATGGCCTGCCTTTGCTGTTGCAGCTATATCCCGTCCATTTGTCGTGTGATACGGCTGCGGTAGTGATGGGAAATGAGAATACCAAATCCGTGCTCATCGTCAAAGCAAAATCTTTCACGGGCGATATAGATGCTTCAGAGACCGAAACACCGGATCCGTATCGCCAGTTCTACCGACTCAAGTTCCAACATCCTGTGATCGAAATGAAGGAAAACCAAGATTTCAGGGAAGAACAAGCCGATCGGGCCACACGAGAAAAACATGCAGCTTCAGGATCAGCGCCTCCGCCGCGACGATCTTTTCTACATCAACAAAAACGTAGAGCTCTTGGCAAGCTTCGAGATCTGGTCCCTTACTGGCAAAAGTCAGTTGACTCCATCTCAGTCAGCTCTAGCAGGGGCATTGGGACTGCCGCCAGCCAGATCCCCGGCTCGAACCATTGGCAGGGCCTCTCGCGCTATCTGTACGATGATGTGGACGACATCAAATCCCGATGGGCCTCTTCCGAGTATGCCGCTGTGCCAACACTCTTTGATAGCCCTGAAGCTACTTTAACAATTTTCTGGGACGTGGTTTCGAAGGTCCCAGAAACCCCTGGATCCAGCCAAGATAAGGCGCCTGAAGCTTTGCCCAACATCAACGGTGACGATCCTCCCGCCTGGGCCATCAACCTCTCGATCAAAGGTGGCTCGGTCAACTACGGTCCTTGGGCGGATAGGCAGCGAGCAGAGCTCCAGCGAACATTTGCCCCCAATCTCTGCAAAGACGCTGTTCCGGCTGCCCGTCTGCCTGTTGGTGCATATCGTGTGCCAACCCAATTTAAGCTCTATGTGGAGCTTGAAGATACTGTCACCATTCGTATTCCAATCAGGGAGGAGTCCAAGAATTGGAGATGGAAAGGCAAAGAGCCTGGTTTAAAGGATAGTGGTCCTCGCAATTCGCGCAAATCCCGGGGCAAATCCAAGAAGGCAGATAAACCGGCAACGGCACATCAAAGACCATATGGATGGCTTGACATCAAGGTAGCTGCCAACGCGACGGTGTCGTATTCAATGGACATGACTGCCAATGTCTCGGGGTACTCGAACACCCTTAAGCTGGACCTGCCAACAACTGAGATATCAAGCAGTCTCAATCATGAAATGCTCTGGAGATCTGGCCGGCAGAGAATCTCTTGTGATCTCTCGAATCCGTTACGGTGGAACGCTCTCCGACAATGGCACTTCAACATTGTTAGCGAAGATTTGGAGCTCTTCCTCCTTCGCGATCACGTCTTCCTATTTATAGACCTCGTTGATGACTGGGCGAGCGGGCCTCCAGCTGATTATCTGGTGTTTACCCCTTTCAAGTATCGTCTCGATCTTCAGCTTCACAACGTCCAGCTTTTTCTCGACGTCAACGATGCAAATATCGTGGACAACCCCACAGATCTTGAGGATAACTCGTATATTGTCATTGCGAGCCCTCTTTTGCAGATGACGACATGCATTCCGATTGATACGTATAGACCGAGCAAGAATACTATTCCATTCGATATTCGGGCAGAGACTGCATCTATCGACCTTCACGTACCCCCATGGAATACGCAAGCGGCATTTCTCTCTTCCAAAGAAGTAGCCCACCTTGAAAACCTTGTCGTTGACGGCAGTTATAACTACAATGCGACAACATCGGCATCCAACACGGACACCCTGATACTCAACGTGACGGGGCAATCGCCAACCGCCCACCTCTATGGTTTCGTTGTGCGGTACTTCTTGAAGGTGAAGGACAACTACTTCGGTGACGACATCCACTTCAAAACACTGGAGGAGTATCAAGAGATGCTGCGTCTGAAAGAAGTCAGCCCCGATGGCGAGATCCCCAACAAACCGCCTCCGAAGAAGTCTAACGACCTTGATGTCATCCTCAATATAAGGGCTGATGACCCAAAGATGCTACTTCCAGCAAACCTCTATTCTTCGCAGCGTCATGTCCAGATTGATACTGCGAGTTTCTCGGCAGACCTACGGTTTACCAATTACTACATGGAGTTGGACTTGGTTGTTGCCCCCCTCAACTTCTCTCTCGGGAATGTCGATGCAGGAGCGGAAACCCCAATTGCTTCAACATCGAGCACCCAACTTTTCGTGGACGGTCTGAATATCTATGGTCACCGCCTCTTTGGTTTACCACCAACAGAGCCCACCTACCTGTGTAACTGGGATATTTCTGCAGGGGCCGTTACTGGCGAGTGCACGGCCGAGTTTCTGACCACCCTCATCAGCGGGGCGAAGGCGTTTGCATTCTCCTTTGATGACGATGAGAACGCACTGATCTCTCTATCATCGATTGTCATGTATGATGTTACGTTTCTCCGCGCCGCTGTGCAATCAGTTCGGCTATGGCTTCACATTGATGAGGCAGCATTTCTCATATCGACTGGTGTGATTGACGCAAACTACAACGACTGGGCACGATCGCACTACTCCAAACGAGCTGATATCAAGATCCCTGGTATCAAGTTATCCTGTGTGAACGCCGAATCTGCGGCACGATACAAGGGCCGATCCCATCACCCAGTTGAGCCTGATGCTCTATTAGAAACAAACCTCCGGGTTGCGATCATCGGACGGAAAGTCAATTTTTCGAGTGAGAGGAAGCTTCAACAGGATTTAGTACGCCGCGAAGATCAACGGACACAAAGGACGCCCTTTCTTCTTCTTCCGAACATAGTGGACGACTTCGTCCCAGACGTGTTGGATCCTCCGGCCCAAAGCGTCCCTCTTGTTCCCTTGCCTATCACGGCCGAGGACGTTGAGGACGACGGGTCGTCATTGAACTCTAGAGGGACCTCAAGGCGCTCTAGGGGGCTGCGTCAAAAGAGTTCGTTCTTGTCGCTTGCTAGTTCTGGCACAAGCAGCATCCTTAAACCCTTCAGTACTAGGCGGGCAAGTGCAAAAACTAGGCTTGGCGACCGCCTTCACCCTCACAGCTCTCTGGAGCAAGGCTCGAGAGCACATGTGCGAGAGCTTTCAGCGTCGACCCGCCACTCAGCTTTTTACAGTGCATCTGGAGATTATCCGGACCGTCCGGATATCTCCCATAACACTGTTGCCTTTTCTAGCCCCTATTTTGCTCCCTACTTTCCGCTTGAGAATACAAGGCCAAGCCACAAAGAAGCCATGACCCAAAGCATCGAGGAAGGCGGAATAGATGCGGACGAAGAAAATATTTCCAACTTCGAACTCGGCGATGTCGATCCGGACTTGTTAGGGGAGGATTGTGCATACTCGAGTATTATCCTTGAGATACCATCGGGGTTGACAGCATTCTGCAACCCGACATCCGTGCGGCACGTGGCCGCATTGCTATCCGCTCTCCAACCTACAGACCCTGAGAATATCCTAGACTCTCTCCAAATTGATGCGATGAAGGAGATCTTTGGAATGCAAAAGGAGCAGAAGATGAAGGGGCAAATTCAAGACATTCTGGTCAGAATCCCGCATGCCAACGTCCGCTTTATCAATGCCGGGTCCGGCTCGTTTGATGCTCCCGTTGGTGAGCAGGACCAATTTGACCTTGGCTTCAAGAAACTCGCATTTGCGTCAAGATCCGAGACGAAGTGGAGTGACCCTACGAATCTCGAGTCGAAAGAGGCCCGCAAGTCACTACACCTGAGGTTGAATGCGATCGAACTATCTGCAGTCGAGCGGAGCAATGGGTTGGATGATCCTCAGGCGGTCGCTCTGGTTCAGGTTGAAAATATCATAGCATCGGTTGGAACCAAGGGTCTGAGCAATCTGGACGTTGAAGTGGGAAACATCCAGGGTAATGCGTCTTCCCAGAAAATCGAGTATTTCGCGTCCTTGGTTCATCGCACGAGTGTGTTGGGATCCGAACTCGGCGGTTTGTTCGCGGAAGTCTCGCTTCGAGAGACGCGGCGGACGCAGGGTCTTGTGCAGCGGCTCGTTGATGGTGGTCAAGATGCTCCCGACCCGTCCGTCTTGGTCCGGCCGTCTGCCGTCCTTCGCTCAGCGTCTCAGCACCTGCGCACTTTCGACTCCTGGAAGCTTGCCATGCGTCTCCGTCAAATCTGGGCTGTGAAACCACCCAATGACAAGGAGCAGTCCAGGCTCGACTGCCTGAACCCATCTCAAAATCTTGAGGCTAGGTCCGAGTCCACCAGAGAGCGAGTAGTGTCGGCTTTCCAGAAATGGCGAAGTTGGGACTTGGAGAATCTTGAAGACAGCGAGCTCTTAAAATTGGTCTTTGGGCCATCCCCCGGCAAATCAACACCCTCGTCTTCCAGTAGGCCAACTCTCGCCGTCGCGAGACTCAAGCGGTTCCAGCTGGCGCTTGATCCTGGGCCAAAGCAAAACGAAGTCAGCTTTCTGGACGTTACTGCGAGGGTTGAAAGCAAATTGACTGCCTCAGACAAACACGGTTCCGAGGATGCAGAAGAGAGTACCCCGGAACTTGTCATGACGTTGTACTGTGGCGAAACCGCTATCAATCTGAACTGGGAGCTGTATGAAATGGTAGGCGATATACTGCGCATGGCCAAAAGGATGAACTCGCCGGCAACTCCGACCCAAGACCCAGTCGCGACATCCCTTATCTCGAAGAAGATCCAAGAACAGACCGTCCATTGCGTCTTGTCTCTCGGCCATGGCTCGGTTACGTTGGAGGCGATAAACCTCCATGCTTCTTCCTCCGGTCACGGGATAAAAGCCTCTTTGTTGACGAGGAAAGGAGCGAGCAACCTGGTGGATACAAATCTAATTCTCAGCTGTGAGACCGTGAACTCAACCCTACGTAGTCATTCTCAGAGTCTGGCGAAGTTTGTGATGGAGAGTCCGAGCATTTTCTTCTCACACGAGCTGCAAACAACCGACACGACCGACTCCCACACAATCAAAACAACTGCAAGCAGCAGATATCTAAGCCTTGTTGTTAAACAGGACCCAATCAACTTGGCAGAAGTCCTGGACCTCGTTGTACAAGATGAAGTCGCGCAACTCTATAGGTTGAAGAATCAGCTCCCGACATCACCTAGGGCACATTCGCCGAGCAAAAGGAAAATCGTGGAGCGATTATCAGCCTTTAGGGTCAACGTTGCCATGTTTATGGACGAGTATACCATCAGCGTGCCGTTACTCCGGACGTTGACATACACGGTTAATGGAACAGTTTCCAGAGCGGCCATGGCTGCAAACTTTGGGAAAGAGATCATTTTTGACTTTGACATCAAAGAAAACTCACATGAAATGCAGATCAAGGTGGATAACATCGCCAGAAGCATCTCGCTCCTCCAGATCCCGCCAACCAACGGTAGGGTCAGGAGTCATATGGACCGTGGAGAGCACTCCATCAGCGTGTTTGCTTCTCTCGAATTAGTACAGCTGGACGCTTCGGCTGTTTACAGCCTGCTAACCGCGCTGAACCGGCCAGAAATCTCAAACGTCATCAACGAGTTACAGCAACAGGGCAAGTTGATCCAGGAGCACCTTCAGGAAATAAGCGGAGAGCAACGTCCCGTAGTCTCCCGTCCGCGAGAGGAAGACTCTATGGTTCTGGCCTATGCCGTAAATCTGACTTTTGCTGGCTTTGAAGTCTTTGGAAACAGTCCATTGAAGTCAGATGAGGCGCCCCTTGCTCATATCTCATTCGCTCTCGACAGCATCCATCTCAGAATTGCCAACCGCGTCGAACACCGTGGCCCGGTGTTGGTCTATCCAGAACTCCATGCAAACCTTCGACATATCGCGTTCGAAATCCAAAAGGGCACAGCGGAAGCCATGAACTCTTGTGGCAATCTTGCATTTGGCGCCTTGGTCACTGCGTCATCACGGCCAGGAGAGAACGGGAAGGACAAGAGGTTCTTTGATGTCAAGAGTGACGCGTTTGAAGTCAACCTGTCGCCCGAAACAGTCTCAACAGTCGTTGATGTCCTTGGCTACATGGGGGATAAAATCAAGGATCTCGACACATCCCGAGAACTGGAGTATCTCAGGAAGCTCAGGAAATCTAAGCCGCGGATAGCTATCAACGATGCCGAGGAGGAAGAAGAGGCAGACATCATTGATGCCTTCTTGTCATCCATCACATACACGTTTGAGATATGCGATATCCAGCTTGCGTGGCTGGTTAACAAGCGAGACGAGGAACCAAACGTGGGCAAGGAAGACCTAGTTCTCTCCCTCCAGAGGATCGAATTTGGCACGCGAACAAGAAATTCGGCGAGGCTGACCATCGAAAACCTCCAGCTTCAAATGGTCCCGTCACTGCACGACAAGCTGCTTCGATCTTCGAACTCCGCCCTCCTGCCCGAAGTCATTTTCCAGATAGCATATGTGTCCACGTCTGAGGCTCGGCGGCTGGCGTTCCAAGCGGTGGGAAAATCGGTTGACATCCGGCTCACCTCAGGTTTCATCATTCCCGCAGCAAATCTCAGCGATTCCCTCACTCTATCTCTCAAGAACGCACAGGAGGCTTCGCAGAACTGGGGTCCTACTGCGCCTTCTTCGATCACAGGACCCACAGCAACACAAGAGAGAGTACCCGAAGTTCGGCAAGGAAGCATATTGGGAACCAGAAGACTAGAATCTCTTCTGATCGACGCAGACTTTGCTGGTGCGGTCGTCTATCTAACCGGTCAGAAAACACCTGACGAGCCGGCTTCATTTTATCCACCAGGCGTGCCCGGCAAACGGGGGCAGTTTGGCCAGGAGGAGTCAACCAGTAGTACCGCCCTCAGATCTCCCGGACTTGCATTGAAAGTGGAGTTTCGCGATGATGGGAAAGAAGATCCGTCTCTCTACGGAGAGATCAAGATTGATGCGTCGAGCAATATATTGTACCCATCCGTCGTGCCGTTGATCGTCGATATCAGCAACAGCATCAAAGCAGTGGTTAGTAGCCGCGATGGCAACGCAAAGCCTACCGTGCAACCGCCAGAGGCCACGCCGAATCCCAAGGGTCCGGAAGAAGACAACATCTTGGCCGCTGATCCTACTGCAGTCCTTGGCCGGATGAAGCTGAATCTCGGGCTGCGTATCCGTAAGCAGGAGTTCTCGCTGAGCTGCCAACCGATCGCGCGTGTTGCTGCAACAGCGAGCTTTGAAGACGTATACTTCACGGCGAATACGGTTCGCTCGATGGACCAGGGCAATTTCTTTGCGATTTCGGGAGCCTTCACCAACCTGCAAGCCTCGGTCCAGCACGTCTACTCGAGGGAGTCGACTGGTAGCTTCAAGGTCGACTCTATTGTAGTCTCCCTCATGAACAGTAAGCACGTCAACGGCACCAATGGCGTGTTCGCGATCCTGAAGGTCAGTCCGATGGAGGTGTCGGCCAACGCAAAACAGCTGCAGGACTTCATGCTCTTCCGAGAGATATGGCTGCCTCGTGACATCACGGAAAGCACCACCGGTGCCGTACCTAAGCTAGCCGCCGAGACATCCCAGGGCCGCCTTGTACAGCGCTATCAGCAGGTCGCTGCAACTGCAGCTTTCCCCTGGACGGCCAGCATCTCGATCTCAGCCCTCAAGATCGACGTGGACCTTGGCCAGGCGCTGGGTAAGGCGAGTTTTGCCATCAATGACTTCTGGATCTCCTCCAAGAAAACATCAGACTGGGAGCAAAATCTCTGTCTCGGCTTTAAGATGATTGGCGCCGAGAGTACCGGCCGCATGAGCGGGTTTGTTGCTCTCCAAGACTTCAAGCTCCGCACGTCGATAGTGTGGCCAGAGCGGGAACGAGCACTCAGCGAGACGCCCATGGTCCAGGCTTCAGTGGGCTTCAGTCAATTTAGGATCAAGGCCGCGTTCGACTACCAGGCATTCCTCGTTGCCGACATCACCTCACTGGACTTTCTCATGTACAATGTCCGACGCAGCCGAGATGGAAAGGGGGATCGGCTTGTTGCCATCTTTGACGGCGAGGCCGTCCAGGTCTTCGGGACTACAACCTCGGCCGCCCAGGGCGTTGCCCTCTACCAAGCCTTCCAGCGGCTAGTACAGGAGCGCAAAGCGAACTTCGAGACGTCGCTAAAAGAGATTGAGAAGTTCATGAAGAGAAAGTCCGTCTCGGCACCGGCCGTTATCCAACGTCTCAGCATTGCAAAAAAAGGGTCGAAGGACGACGCGCTCCTCAAATCGCCCATCTCACTCGACACGGACGTAGTGGTAACGCTCAAAGCGCTCAACCTTGGTGTCTTTCCCAGCACATTTTCAGACCACCAGGTATTTAAGATAGAGGCGTTGGATGCGCAGGCCCGGTTCGCGGCCAGCATTGAAGAGGGGCGTATTCACAGCATTCTCGGGCTCACACTGGGGCAGCTCCGTATCGGGCTGGCCGGAGTGAGGTCAGCGGGCGCACCAAAGACGGTGAGCGAGCTCTCGGTTGAGGATGTGATGCAAAGTGCGACAGGGTCTCGCGGAGGTACAATTCTCAAGGTGCCTCAGGTCGAGGCGGTGATGCAGACGTGGCAACGGCCAGACTCGAAGCACATTGACTACATCTTCAAGAGCGCGTTCGAGGGCAAGGTAGAGGTTGGGTGGAACTACAGCCGCATCAGTTACATACGAGGCATGTGGGGGAACCACGCGAAAGCACTCGCACAGACGTGGGGTAGGGAGCTGCCGCCGGTGACGGCCATTCGTGTCACCGGGGTACCCGAGAGTCCGGAAGAGCGAAGGAAGGGGGCAAGGGGGGGCTTAGACGATGGCACAACATCGCCGCCGTCGACAGCGGACGAGAAGACGAACAAGATCACAGCTGAGGTCAAGGTGCCGCAGTCAAAGTACGAGTACACGGCATTGCAGCCGCCGGTCATCGAGACGCCGCAACTACGAGACATGGGCGAGGCGACGCCGCCCCTCGAGTGGATCGGCCTGAACCGCGACAAGCTACCCAATCTGACGCACCAAATTGTCATTGTGTCGCTCCTGGAGCTGGCTGGCGAGGTGGAGGATGCATACTCCAAGATTTTGGGGTCGTCTTGAAGGGACTGATGTGGCTGGATAGCGGGGCGCAGAAAAAGCGCCGGCACCAAGATCGTGTATATACAGGCACGCGATGGCAAAAAGCAAGTAATGGTGATAATGTTAATGCAGTAATGAGTTTTATCCTCTACTATCCTCTACTGAGGGTAAACCCGCGATCATAACTGCAGTGTGGCTGACAGAACTCCAAAAATAAAGGCATCCGTCACCTGGAGGACCTTTATACTTGCTTCCCAAGTTTGAATATCAGCTTGTTTTTTACCCTACTGATGCAATGGTTGCTGAAGGGTAGATATTCTATTTTCCCCCGCTGATCCTCTAGTGAGAGTGAGCGTGGCATCAAATTTCCTTCACAATAGCCATGTAACTGAGGGAGTTTGGCTTTTGCTGAACTGGTGTACAAAAATTTTCTGAGCTGCAGGTAACCCTTTTGGATACCCTTGCGACGTCGTGGGACGTGATACTAAAAGATCCCATGATGATGGTGTCACTCCCCAACATGGAGTCTTAGGATGCAGGTCAATCAACGGTGGTCAAGGAGTCCCCGAGCACCAATAAAGTCTTGGGAGGCCTCTCCAGTGGATCAGTAAGTTCGGCTCAAAGGCCTAAGTGGGGTGATTGTCCATTTTGAACTAAAATTTTGGATCGCTGCCGATTTTTATGCTGAGCTCAGGGATGCCGATGGCTCTTGTTACTCTACTTGTGCTTGCATCGATGAGCTGGCGCGTTCCATCCATTTGCAACGATCCATAGTCTGGAACCTTGGCAATCCTGGGGAAACAAACACAAGCATCGTGGCTGCGGGCCAAGCGACTTGGCAAAAGCTTGTCTGCGATTGCCGGGTCGGGAGCGTTTGCGCCTTGGCAACATGGCGAGACGACAAAATGCAAGCTACGTAAGAATAAGCGGTGGGAAGTCATCTATTAGAGTATTGCTGTTGCACCGTGCCTGGAACCGGCGCATTTCTCATCGATGGCGGCAGTAGCTAACGACGTCATTTGTCCGCCAACGCAATGAGTAAGGCCGCGGCTGGTATAGTTGTGTGGGATGGTCGAGGTGCTCCGGCTTTAACATCCTGGAGAAGCCGTAGGACGAATCCGGTATCTGGCAAGGGTTGGAGTGCGTCAGACCCTCTACTCAATGGCCAACGGCATGCCGTGGATGGTAGTAGTAGGTAGTTGCGCTATATACTAAAGGGGAAAGGACGGCCAGGGACGGCCTTGCTTCTCTCATCTTCATCACAAGTTTATCCGCCCCACACACAAACAACCTGTGCCTGGGTCGAACAATTCACCTCGCAAACAACATCAGGCCGCATGTGCCTTACCGTGGATAGGTACCTATATCAACCGGAGCATGCACCGTGCGCTCTCAACTCTCGCTCGACCCTCGCCTCGGTCCTACTTTTCTTTCTCGACACCCGCTTTGGTTGCTTGACTGAGCTACTCACACACCAAAAGTTCCTCCTTTATTCCCTTTATCGCCGCCTTATCTGCCTCACCTCATTTTTGATCCCGGAGTCACTCACCGGCTGTCAAGAAACCTCGGGGTACTGGATCCAACCAAGGCGCCGCGGCCTCCCCGTCATCATCGTGGCGCGCACTCAGTACCAGAAACCTCAGCAAACCCCACTTTCGCGCTGACACGGCAGTCCCAGCTGGTCTTCTGGTTTTCCCATTAGACTTTCGTGGAGCTTCGCCTCGCGTGAGCTCGACACCATGTCCTGTAAGTAGAATCCGTCGCGCAGGAGCTAGCAAACCCTCTTTACACAACAATTCACACTCCTCATTTGTCCATCACCCAGATACTTGTGACTGTATCTGGGAAACAGATTATCATCATTCACACGCTCGCTTCGTTTATCAGATTGACCATGGCCGTGGCCACGTCAAGCATTGACTGATTTTTATTCCACTCGCCACATTTTCTCATTTTTACCCATTTCCTAACAATGGCGTCCACAGTCAATAATTTCCAGACGAGGCGCGCCGCCTACACGGCAAGCCGGGGCGATGGTGAGTCTGGCTGGAAGAGCTTCGTCCATAATCTCATGGGCGCTGAACCCAAGCCTGACCCATGGAATGAGATTGAGTCCCAGCGCGGCATGGAGGATAGCGAGGCTGAATCACCTCACCCTCATTCCCCTACCATGCTAGATAAGGACCATGACGGTAGCCCCGGATCCAGCAGGGAACGTGAGACGGCAAACGGCACCATTTTGACGGGGTCACAACAGCCTTCAATCCTGGGCGCCGGCGAGGAGGGCCCAGACAGGATTCGGCGGAGAATAACCAACAAGGACAGGCAACCGACGTTGAGGCCCGGCCCGGAGCAGGCGGCAGCGCTAGGTGGGAAGCAGAGGAAGCAGAGAACCTTCTTCAAGCACATTGAGCCCAAGGAACCATTCACCGTCCGAAACCAGATCCAACGCACACTCTTCGGCTCATGGATCAACATCCTCCTTATTGCTGCCCCGGTGGGCATTGTCATCAACTACATCCACTCCGTCAATCGTGTGGCCGTGTTTATCGTCAACTTCATCGCGATCGTGCCTCTGGCTGCCATGCTCAGCTTCGCTACCGAAGAGATTGCTCTGAGGACCGGTGAGACGCTCGGCGGTCTTCTTAACGCCACTTTTGGGCACGTTGATCACAAACACCGAGTTGACATTGCCTCGGTCTTTGCTGATATGCTTTTCCTTATAGCAACGCTGTCGAGCTCATAGTAGCTGTCATCGCTCTTGCCCATAAAGAAGTGGTTATCGTACAGACGTCACTGATCGGCAGCATCCTTTCAAACTTGCTGCTGGTTCTTGGAATGTGCTTCTTCTTTGGCGGCCTCCGACGTCGCGAACAGTTTTTCAACACCACCGTTGCCCAGACTTCCGCAAGTCTGCTGGCCCTCGCTGTCGCCGCTGTCATCGTTCCGACTGTGTTCGACATATCGAGCGAAACACCACAAAGCGATGTTGCCAAGCTGTCGCGTGGCACTTCACTCATACTGCTGTTCGTTTATGCCGGCTACCTCTTATTCCAGCTCAAGACGCACTCTAGCGTCTTTGCCGAGGAGAGTCAGAAGGTTGAAGCGAAGCCGTTCAAGCGGTCGATGAATGGTCTCAAGGAGGGCGCCATCGCGCAAGGCTTCGTCCAGAGCGCCGGCATCATGGGAGGTCATGCCCTCAACCAGCAGCGTACCGGAAACGAAAAGCTGCGCGAACTGCTCACCACGCCTCCTAAGAGCGAGGAGGAAGACGAAGGAGAAGAGCCACAATTACATTTTATTGTTGCTGTTGCAACACTTCTCTTGTCGACCGTTATCATCGCGTTTTGCGCAGAGTTTATGGTAGACGGCATCAGCGCTATCACCGAGGGTGGTGGCATCAGTGAGGAGTTTGTTGGCCTTATCCTGCTCCCCATCGTCGGGAACGCCGCCGAGCACGCCACAGCTGTTACAGTTGCCATCAAGGACAAGATGGATCTGGCCATCGGTGTTGCCGTGGGTTCGTCCATGCAAGTCGCCCTGTTTATCATCCCGCTTCTGGTTATAATCGGTTGGGGATTGGGGATGGATGATATGAGTTTGTCATTCGACCCATTTCAGGTTGCTGTGCTCTTCGTGGCCGTATTACTGGTCAACTATCTCATTGCGGACGGTAAAAGCCATTGGCTCGAAGGCATGCTTCTGATGTGTCTGTACTGCATTATCGCCGTTTGCTCATGGTGTAAGTTTGATCATCATTGATGGTGGAAATGGTTTCACTGACACGGATTGCGCAACTAGGGTATCCCACCGGGAGCAACGAGGGAGACGCAGGTGCAATTACAAACTCGACCAGCCCAAACTCCTAGAACCGATGACCTCCAGCGAGACGTTACTTGGGGGAAATGGGCTCCTTTTGCCGGACTGGAAGAAATTAGACATGTTCCGCCCTTTGTATATCTTTGTAATCTCTACCTCGGGTACATATTCTGCGCCAGCACCACATATTTCGACGAGAGGCGCCGCTTTTCCTCTCTTTACTTAATTTGCATTGGCTTGGCGTTGAAGCGCGAAGGTTGCGATCTAGATGAGCCTGCTTGATTTTCCGTTCTGCTTTCCTGCTTGGTAGTTAGCTCTTTACATTTTGTACAGGCCTGGATTGATCGCACGTAGTTAGTTTTTGGGATGCAGAAGGTGTTTGTCTTGCCGGAGAGAGGGAAACTGGGGCGTGCTCATGTAGCATTAGCACGAAGCGTAAAAGAGAAGGTCGGATGCCTTGTGTAGCAGAAAATTGTGTTACTATTCATACGGAACTTTATAGTAGACAGATGGCCTCAGGGAATAAGTAGGATATTTATCGCCCTCTCATTTTGGTTGGGAGGTAAAAAAAAAAAGAGAATGTCTATTTGCTCCGTAGCCTTCGTTATTTGTACCGTACCCGCAACATTGAGGTGCGTTCCTATTTTTACGGTAGGCCTTATTATATCCGGAGGCTTTCCTGCATTATCTAGCGGCCTGTTATAAGGCAACCAAGACTCTCAACAACGCGAAAACGGCCTCTGGTGTAATAATTGAGGCCGTACCATAACATATGGTGTTTACGTGTTTCTCTAACGCATTTTACACAAATACCCTCTAGTGTTACGGCCCAGATGGACGAAGGCTACGGTGCAAATAGACAGTCTCTCAGATTAGTAAGAGCAACACGATGGTTTACCTCGTCGAACTCTTTGAAACCAAACCGGAGGTCAACAACACTTGTATCAATTAGGTGCCCATATATCCTCAGCTTCCATTCCCCCAAACTATTCCTACATACATACAAGACAGCTCCCCATTTTAGCCTCCCAAAAGGAGAAGAGGACAATCTACATGCTGGCTGACATCTGTCCCCGCATCTAATACCTAGCTCGAGTATAGAAACTGCGAGCTCCACATGGTTCATTTTGTATCGCAACTCTCCTCGCACCTTACTGTGCAATGATAGACGGCGGGCGCTCTCCCTCGGGAATTCCGGGTTCGACATAGTTTCTCCACTCAGACACCCTGTTCAATCCTCGTCCGGGTCCTCCCAGTCCGGCCAGTATCGATGGTCTTGGTAGCTCGTGTCCGTGTACGCGCGTGGCCTGTGGGGGACGTCTCCGAACATGTGGGGCGTGCGGTGATCCGGCCACACCGAATGCATTGGCCGCATGGTCTTGTTGTTCGTGAAATCTCATCAGCCCACTGCCCGACGAGATGTGACGTTCCGAGGATCTAAAGGCCCCTCTAATAGGGGGTGCTGGGGAAGAATATACCTCCTCTTCCATCATGTGCCTACGCATAATGGGTGTTGCCGCGGGCGGCGGAACCGGTGCCATCGGCATCGGAGGTCCCATTGTGTGTTGAGTGGGCGCATAGGACGGTGGGGGTGGGGGCGGGACCATCATTCTCATGGGAGCCAAGTGTCCCGGTACGATGGGCGCGAGGGCGCCCACCATGGAATTCTGTCGGGTTTCTGTAAATCGACCCGCGAGGCGCCTCTCCATCGAAGTATCTCGTCGCCCAGCTGTGCTGTCAGCCCGCCTTCCATCAGGCGTTTGGGCGCGGCTTCTGGCAGGCGTGTGGGACCGTCGCCTGTCGGGGGACGGCGATCTGTGGGTTCCGGGTGGTGAAGGAGCCCGTCGGGTGCCAGCACGGGATGGGGCACGTCGTGATGCGGAAGGGGACGGGGCACGTCGTGATGCAGGAGGGGAAGGGGCTCGTCGCGAGGCCGGCGGAGATGGAGCTCGTCGCGTCTCGGGTGGAGAAGGCGCGCGCGAAGGGACGCGCGAAGGAGCACGCGAAGCTGCTCTTGATGGGAACCGTGAAGGATTCCTACGTGTCTCAGCCGATGGGCTTCGTTCCCTTTCGGGTGAAGCATAGACCGGTCTTGCCACCGAGCGGGCACGCCACACCTCCCTGCCCTCCCTGCCGGGAGATTGAGCCCTCGACCGAGCACGCCATCTTCCGCGGTCGGGAGACTGCGGTCGAGAAGGAGCATGCCAACCCATCCCGTCGGGTGATTGGGGTCGTGATCGGGCATGCCATCTGTCTGGTTCTGGCGACATAGGCTCTGAGGGAGCATGCCACGTCTCTGGAGAGGCATGCCGCATACCACGGGGGTGGCCGTAGTCCATGCCGGGGTTGGGCGCCTCGAAGGCGGACTGCGGCGGCGGTGGGACCATAGGGTAATGCATCTGAGGCGGCGGCACAATAACAGTTGCCGGTCGGCGTCGGTACTCTTCGCCAACGGAACGGCGGACGTTAGGAACTGCATGGCGGGCTGGGTCACTGGTTCGCGGATCAATAGTTCGATGGGCCCTTTCTCTCCCGCGATCATCGTCCCGGGGGCCGTGAGCGCCGAATTCGGTGAAAGGCCGGGCCTTGGGGGTAGGCTTTTGGCCATCCCGCCGTTTCTGTAAGCGGTGCAGCATCATCTCTTCTTCGTAGCTCGAAGGGCGAGGCCGGACAGCACCTGTTAGTGGGGGCGGACCAGCATCAGACCGGAAGTCCCGAGGCGACGAAGGGGGGGGCTCAAAACGCCTTGGAGCGTCAAACCCACGGGGTCCGGCGAAGGGATTCGGTCTGGGGTTCATGGCCATATCCATGAAGTCGGCCGGCTCGTTCTCCAGAGTATCGCTGAACCAGGGGCAATTACACGACTTCCACTTCGACCCACATGTCATACAGAATTCGCCCCCGCAGCGGCTGCTTGGGCACCAGTTGTTAATAAAAGCTGGAGCGGAAGCACGGCGGGCGACACGCAAGGGTCCATACCAGGTCATGTGATTGCAGCCTTCCTTGAGCTCGACTACGGCATTGCATCGGTGGCAGCGCTGCCAACCCTCCTGGCGGGCCTGTTCGAGGAACTGGTCCGTCTCCACGTCACGGGGACAGGCCCGGGGGTAGTGCCATCGGCCATTGCAAGCGCAGCAGACCTTGGTCTTGCAGCGGCTGCACTTCCCGTGATGGAAGCCGGCATCCCGGCGGATGTCCTCGGGTCTGATCCACTCGCCGCAGTGGGGCGTGGGGCAATAGAGGCGATTCCGGGTCGAGTACTCGGCAAACTTCCGGTTCCACCTCCGTTTGAAGTCGCCGTCGAAAAGCCTCTCGACGTGCTCAAGGGGGATATGGTCAGCGGTACAGCATCGCGGGGGCATATGTTGCGGATCCGTGAGGGAAAGCTTAAAGTTCCGCTTCAGGCATCGATGGCACATGTGATGGCCGCACTTCAGCTTTACCGTCTCGTGAGCGGACTTATCATCATCCATACATACGACGCAGGAGATACTACACGGGCAGTCAGCACAATGAGTGGCTGCACGACGAGAGACGACGATCACGGACATTCTAGAAGGCCCACCAGGCGCCGGCTGTTGGGGCGGAAACCCAAACACATTATCGAACGTGGAGCGCCTGGCGGACGAGCCCAAGCTGTGGGAGGAGGCCATATGGGATCCTCCAACAGTATGGGCTCTTCTGATAGATGCGGGAGGTTTGGGTGCGAAGCTCTCGGCTTCGTAGTACATCCTCGGTGGTCTGACGGTTGAATTAGCGAACCGGACTGGATAGTAGCTAGCCCAGATAGGCTACAGCAGACAAAAACTGTGCCCTACCTTTTGGATCCATAATAGGATGGTTCGTCGTCGTCGACAACAACCTCCTCTGGATATTCCGCCTGAGGACGTCGATATGGATCTCGCTTGCCGGATGATTGATGGGACTTGTGGGAAGGCTGGCGGGAGTGTTGGCGAGACGGTTGACGAGATGGCTGGCGAGACGGCTGGCGGGACGGCGACCGGTGTCGTCCGTAAGACGGAGCGTGTCTGGGGTCTCTCTCATCACCATCATCGTCATCATCGTCATCCTCCTCCTCGTAGATGACCTCCCGGTTTCTATTTAAGCGCTCATGCATCACGCTGCGTGATACAGGTGCTACATCAATGCCTTTGTGAGGCGGATGGATGACCTGCTCCTCATCCGAGTCCATGGTCACGTCGGTCTCGTACTCAGACTCGGACACCGATGTTCTCGGCGATCTCCTCGATACGGGGGTCGACCGGTAGTGGTGTGCGGACTGCGGGCTGACATCGCGTCGGGACCTGCTGCGGCGGCTCTCGGGACCCGATCTCGGGGGCGGCTCTTCATCGTCGACCTCCTCGTATACGTATTGCGGCCGTCGGTGGTGGTGATCTGGCCTCCCCAGTCCGGGCACTGGAGCGTTGGGCACACGCATGCTCATCAAGACGCAGGGAGTGGCGGCCACGGGGGAGGAGTCGTCGCCGTCGCCGTTGTCGTTGTCGTCGTCACACAGCCGTTGGGGTTGTTGACGTTTGACGTTCGCCGTCCGACGTTGACGCGGGGTCTGGGGGGAGAGAGTGGGGTGTTTTTGTTGTTGTGGGAAACGGCGGATGCAGGACGCTTTGACCTGGAGGCGACTCTATATCTCCATGATTTCGAGGCGGCGGAGGGTGTGTCGCTCGCTGCTCCGAGACCAATCGATTGCGATGAGGGCTTGCGATTTGGTAGCGTGCTTGCTGCGTCTGGGTGCGCCGATTGTTGTCTTGACAGCGGATTGGCCCCTTGGTCTCAACTCAGAGGTTTTCGTCTGTTTGGCGTATAGGGCTCCCTGTCGCTGCAGCACTGACATGGCCATGTGTAATTGGCTCTGCGGTGCAGCGTGGGTCGGCAAGTGCCTCAGCGATTGGGCAGCCTAGCTGCCAGCAAGCCCAGCGGTTATGCAGCGTGCTTCAACGGAGTGCCCTGGCTGGTCTGCGAAAAACTCTGACAGCCCAATAAATAAGAGATCGCACGCCTATCCAGCCAAAAACCCAAAACTTGGTTTGGGCAGCGAGAAGAAGCCCGAGATGGGAGAGATGATGGCCTCGGCAAGGAAGAGGGCATGAAAGCACGAAAGGGGAAGGGGCAACTGGAAGCGGTGTCCCAAGTGTCCCAAGTGTTGCCTGCCTCGACCGATGGATCATGACCCAGACCACCTGAAAGGCGGGACCGTGGCTGGTGGGCTGGTGCCTGCCCAAAAGCCTGACTGAAACTTTTTCAAGTCACCTCAATGGTTCGGATTGTCTCGCTCCTCCGGATTGATCCCCCGAGTCCACTCAACGGCGCAGCTGACAGCATCAGGCTTTTCGAGCCTGCCGCCAGCCGACACACAGCCTGGGCTGTCGCCGCAGGTGACAGCAGCTACCCGATCCCCAATCCAATCTGAAACCAGCGTGATCCGACGACTACTTTCCCCGCAGTCAGGTCGGCCCCACACCCAACACACGGAACGGCCGCTGGGTGGGGAAGCGGCTGAGCCGGATCGCTGGAGGGGCGGTCCTTGCTCTTTCCGCGCGGCACTACCCGTTCTTCGAGAACTTGAGACGATCGGCGCTGAAAACCATCTCGATCCCAAATCGGTGGTTGCATCGACGTCATGGTCCCGGCCACACGCACCTGCCTTTGCTTCTGCACGACAACGTGAGACAAACATGCGCGGATTCCGCCGGCAGCGCAACTTCTCCCGACCAAGTCGCCTCCAACCCGGCCCGGCGCATTCGGCCTTGGCCCGGCGCCATGTCGAACCCCACATTTGCGGAATACTCGGGGGTTGGGATACTAAACCGGCACGCAGCATCACGGCCACTTTGGATGATCTAGTTTGGGCTTGGAGACTCTACAATGGGACGTCTAATTAGCTACAGCCCCAACATGTCAATTCAATCTCAGGCTCCTTGGCGCGTCTCGTTCTGTGCGACTGCATTCTTTCGGTTCTTCTGAGGTTGTGGAACCAACTGTCGTTGGCCCATCACGATGCGCCAGCGTGAGTTCCCGACGTGGTCCAATATAGCGCCACATGGGTTCAGTTCAAGGCCGGGACCTGAAGCGAGAGTCCCACAAGAATTAATCAACCAATACCTTTCCCACAAAACACTACGGGATATGTCGATATTGTGTTGAGGGGCGGAATCGCTACGTCGAGTTCGGAACGTCAAACTTCCAGCCACTGCTTCCCCTATCAACATGATGCGGGATTTGATAGCAAGTGCCGAGTTAACCCGGGGAGACGACATGGAGCATCTCGGGAGTTGCTATCCGCTTGAGACTGGCGTCTGCAGCTTATAGGGCCATCGGTGGTACCAAAAATACTTAACAGCATGAACTATAGCAAGACATCACAGTCTGCAAGGTACAGCATATCACACGCCTCGGAAAGTTGCATATCTCGAACGCAGATAATCCCTCTTTGTTTGACAGAGAACGTCCAAAGACCATTGATGACAACGTATGTATGTTTACCCGCTGGACACTCGGTCTGCATGACCCCCCCAAACTTGATACGGGAACTATCCTTGAGCGGAACGATAGTGGACTTGCTTCATCATCCACAATCCACCAGGTGGAAGACATCGGGAACAATATACCAACCTCACAACGCCCCGGACCCTTTCGCGCAGCTCGCAACCGAGCCCCGCCGCCAAGGTCGCCGTTTCCCCCCTACATTCCCCAGATCGAGATGAGCGGCGTTGTTTTCCACACCCACACTCCTCTTTGCCACTTTGGGGAAGCAAGACATGGTGAAATGGAGTCTTTCCTCCTTCTTGGAGATGCACACATAAGCGCCAGGACCACTTCCCGGCTTGCCGCCCCGCGATGTTTCCCATGGGCCACAGTGGCCCCATCAGTGCCTTAGCCTCCTGCTGCTGCTGCTGATCACCAAGTACTAAGTACTAGCTCACCACCGAGCCCTCCTCTAGCACTACCGAAGACGGAGTACCTACATCTACAGCTAGCGCACGCCGTTGTGGTATACACATCCAAACAATCCAAACACACCCTTGTGTTGTTGGCGAGATTGCCTTCACCCTCTCTCCCCATACTATGTGCAAGACGCTGTTCCCACCAGCCGAGTGTCACCCAGAATTTAACACCTCGGCTCGGTGTTGTGCTGGCCAGTTCCCACTTCCCACATGCAACCCGAGTTACTTACCTACCCTCCCTACCGGCTCCCGTCCGTGCCGTACCGGTTACGCCGCCGCCGCGGTTCCATTCCTTGTACCGTAACCCTCGCCTCGCCTCGGCCAGTACCGATCCCCAACCACAAGGGCTAGGAAATTAACAGGCAATCTATCGTGATTCCTTAAAAACAGGGACTAGACAGACCCAAACCTGCTTACCAGGCAATTACACACACAGAACTGACACTGCGCTAAAGCACACGGTTCAATACCTAGGTACCAAAGAACATACCTACCGAATAAATCACTCATTGCGATAGCCAAGACAGTGGTTCTCCATTTTCCAATGCGCGCACCCACGGCAGTTGACTCCTTGCATATTGATTCAACCGAAGTTTGCCATTTATTTCGTTGGTGCCTGACGATTGAGTGTATTCCACCAATGACAAGAGCCGCATGTCAACATTCCGTCGTAAGCACCCCTGCGGATCGGAGAGACTCTTTCTCGTTACCTGAGCCCTCGTATTGTATACCCCTCCATCAAGAAGGAGGCATCGTGATCGCGCGCGAGAGCTTTGGTAGAAACGCCAATTCAGTATTATACCGCCTGCCGTAGAAATGAATAGACGAAAAGACGCCGTGAATCATCAACAGAGAAATAAGAATATGATACAGTTGAATCGTTATGACATGGCAACATAACTGGGAAGGAGAACCCTCCCAATAAACCAGTTTTCCCTTGACCTTCCTAGTACTCCTTCCATCCCAGCAGGAGATAAAACGTATGATTCCTATTTTCCCTCTCCTTCCGTCTCTCCCATGGCTATCCCCATGGCTTTTAAAACGTTGGTTTGCGTCGGGCGCATTGAGCCATGTGTAATCCGTAATGACCAAATTCCCCGACCGGATAATCGCCTGCCTTTCCCCTCATTCGAAGACCCCCCATTAGCGATAAAAATCGGGCCACACCGGAACCCCCAAGGGAAGTGAGCTGAACCTGGTTCGTACCGGCAGGTTCAGAGCTCCAAAAGGTTGAATGGAACGGGTGTTTCCAGAAACGAAGGAGGGGGGTGTGGCTGACGAGAACCCCAACCACCAAATTGGGGTAGAGAAGAGTTGGTGTGTAGTCGTAAGGTGGGGGTGGAAAGTCGGCCCGTCTCTCCGCATCCATGGTGCACTGACGCACGCATGCCACTTTCATCCCTCAGCCAAAAGCCTGAAGTTAGAACCGCAGCGTCAGACACCTGTCACAATCCAGCCAAACCCGGGGTAATAGGCGATCCCCAGACTCTCCAAGGCAGCTCTGGCTTAGCTAGCGCCCACCCCGAAAAGAGAAGTGACGATGCGACGGGACTTTTGAGCTTGGCCGACTCATTTTGCCGGCCATCTGGGTGCGGCGTGCTGCGGCTTCCGCTGCGAACCCCAATCCCCGACCCAAAAACTGTTTCGGTAACCCGTAAGTCCAAGCCTCATTGCGCGAACGGACCGGTTCGCTTAGGGTGCCGCCGCCACGATGCCCGTCGGGGACACTCTCGGCCTCTTCATGCCACCTGGAAGCCCTGCTATTCTTTTCTCCGATTCGATTCCGGGGGTTTGCCTTGTAAGCGGCGGCATTTTGGTACCGTGCACATGCGGCGTGGCGGCGGCGTCTCTCGGGGCGGTGGAGTATTATCGGGGCGGGGGCCGTGTTAGTGTTCAGGCGTAAAACGGTGTGATGCAGGCTGCAGCGCACTGCCTGCAGAGTTGCAATGAACGGTGCTGCGGTTTGTAGTAGATAGCGAAATTATTGAACCATCCCGCAACACCGGAAGCGCAGCTTAGCGAGCGAAGCGAGACCGAGGCGAGCTCCTGAAGCGTCAAATGCCGCTGTACTGACGTTCAGGGAGCGCTGGAAGTCCGGACAATGGATGGGTGTGGCGAAGTGTGGTGATATTGGATCAGCCGCTGAGGAATGTCCGGCGCCTGACTTCGGCCTCCTTGATGATTTCTGCCGACAGACTCAGACTCGGCGAAAGAACCGAGTAACGCTCAATTTCCATGACTACGTCGTTGATGATCTGATCGATCATCTCGCGGCGTGGCACCAGGCTGCACAGGATGCTGTTGAGTGACGGTGACATTGTCGCACCCATCACAAGCAGCGTCTGCGAGACTATAGACAGCGCGCCCTGCCAAAGGTAGGGCATGTGTCCGGCGTGACTGCGGCCCAATTCGTTAGATACAGTAACAAGGACGATTTGGAGATTGGGGTAACTGATGGACAAGGTACTTACTGCGCCAAAATATGTTCCAATTGCCGGATCGCGGCTTCCAGGCACTTGGTGCAGCAATCTCGTACTGTGGGATCCAGCACCGCCTGCTCGTTGTCCAGGACGGCAAGGATATAAGGCCTGTAGATGATCGTGCGGCAGGCGTAGAACCGCAGACGGAGTACCGTTTGCACCGGATCTGGGAGTGGAGCGCGCGTAAAAGGGAACTGCAAGGTCACCGGCAGGTTCTCATACCACTGCGTGAGCTGGAAATCGAGCTCCGCGACCACGGGTTCGAGGCTCGTTGTAGACGCCATCGAGTCCTTTGAGTAGATGAGCTGGCTGACGCGGTTCAGCAGGCGGCGCAGAGAAATCTCGGCCAGAAAATACCACAGGTCGTCGCGCCCCACTGCCTCCTGTTCGTCTCCCTCAAACCCGCAGGGCAGCCCGACGTTTTCCTCAAAGGCAACCACTCCTGAATGGGGCAGGTCCAACTCCGCAAGGAGATCGCTCTCGAACAAGAGGGCATTCCAGTAGATTCGTTCGCTCAACTCTCTCTGATCGGGCGGCACTCGGTTCGGCGACATCAGCAACAGCTGCAGCTTCGTGCTCGTCGTGCAGAGCAAATTCCAGGCCTCCAGCGGTCTGACAAGGTAGAACAGGTAAGCCGCTGCCAGCAGGTGGCATTGTGCCGCGAGCACGCTGTTCGAAGTCATCATTCCAGGTAGGAGTGACCAAGCGGCGGTGAAATATTGCAGGCCTGGCGGATCCTCGTGTGGCACGATCGACGATATGCTGCCCCTAAGACTCGCCTGACCGAGCGCTAGCACGAGGAGAACAATGCAACTCTCGGGCCCTTCCCTAAACCCATTGGAGAGCGCAATCCGGTAATGGCTCCGCCATGTGTACGGGTTGACGCAGGCATACCATACGTTGACGCGCTCAAAGTAAGCTTCGATGTAGGCGTTCGTGTTGGACAGATCGACACAGGGCGTTTTGGTGAGCGAGTGCAACGGCTCGCGCGCCATCTCGAGCTGCAGCAGGATCTGGGGGTCGTACGGCCGTGAGACCAGGTCGCGGATCATGGGCCACTGCAGCAGGTGGAGAGCCGCGTTTGTGTGCACCTTTGGCATCGTCGACATGCTGCCGGGATTGGCCGACCAAGTACCCAGGCCGCCGCTGGGGATGACGGACACGAAGGCATCGGGGTTTGTCAACGACAGAAGATTATCCCCGCTCAGCCCGGTGCCGTTGCTCATATTTGGCGAGTTATGTCCAAGTCCCATGCCATTGCTCCCGACCATGTTCATCTGGAGCAAGCTTTCGATGCGACTCAGCCGTTCCAATATGAGCTTGTCACCGGCATCGAGCTTGATACCCGGCTCCCGGTAGACGCACTCGGCACCCAGCTCTGTACATAGCTTACATTTGGGCTTCGTCCCGTCGCATCGCGACTTTCTTGATCGGCACACCTCGCACTATCAAGTTGGAACAAATCATGTCAGTTATCCCCCCTTGGCGCACAAGCATAGGACACAGCCCTCTGCTCCGAGACAGCGGCAGCTTGGAAACATGGAAAGGTTACATACAGCAATGGTTGCGCGCCGCCTGGGATAGTCGATGGCGGCGTCTGTGTTTCTCCTCTTCAGCGGGTTGATGCTACCCTCGTCGCTATGGTGGCCCGTCTGGTGTCCGTTAGAAACGTGCTCTGGACGGTTCTCGGACGACTGTGAGAGGTTGCGAGCCTTCTGGGCAGATCCCAGAATACCCTCTCGGCTGAAGCTTGGGGTGCGCGCCGACTTCAAGGAGGTGGGTGACTTTAGCGAGTGCACTCCGTTGGTAGAGGCAACAAGCTGGGGCGAAGGGATCTCGATCGTGAAGTCTCGGTTTGGCAGAGGGAATTGCCTTACAACATTGTTGTTGGCGGCTCCGGTCATGGTGCCTACTGAAAGAGGAGAGTCGCCGTTGGACGACGGCGACATGCCTTCGCGCCGCGTGGAGCTCGCCTCAAGTTCTCGCCTCAGTCGCTTCGGGGCGACGGCGGTGCCGTGTTCCTGAAAGCCAAAAGAAAGCCGTTCGCTATGCGCCGGACGGGCTGGATACGGGTAGGCCACGACGGCGGCTTCGTGGTTCGTTGCTGTAGGTCGGCGATTCTAATCAGTACGGGCCCGCGCTAGGTTGGTCGGCTCTCGAGTCATGCACTGTCGTAAAGGCAGCAGTATGAGTTGTGGATCGTCGATCTTGCATCATCTGGCGGCGGGTGAGATGGAAGTGAACGAAAGGCCAGCAGCGGTCGGCTCGCTGCTTGTCCAACCTGGGTGGTTATTGGGGGGACGAGGGTGGACGTGTAGTTGACTGTACGGCACACGGCAGTGCAGATGGCTGTGGGGAAAAAGAGCGAGGGAGTCTATCCGGAGCCGTGGGAAGTGGAGGTTCATATCTCGTCATACGGGGATGGCAGAAGTGCCCAGTCCTGCTCCAGTATTCTTGAGCTCCGGCCCCAGGTACGGACGCGGAGGCACCCCCTCACTAACAGTCCAGGGCCCAGTTGATCTCCTGCCCCAGGTAACTAGCGCCAGCGGGCCCAACGCCACGCCGTTAACAGAACCCGCCGCCGTTGGGGTCAAGATGCCGTTACTGAGTGACCTTGGCCAGCCGCGGGGATGAGGGCAAATTTGCGACGAACCCCAAGGCTCGCGCTAAAGCGTTCCTCAAGTCGCATCTGGCTGGCGCTCGACGCTCGGTAAAGACGCACCCCCCGTTCAGGATGTGTGGAGGTGTGGAGGTGTGCCACAACGGACGGGCAGGGGGGTGCCATGCGCGTGGTGTGAGCATGGGTGAGAACCCCCCAGGATGCGGACCAGCCTCCCCACCCTTATTAGCCCCCCCCCTGTCCGAGGTCGCATGGACGCTGGGCCAGAAAG
>Ga0247780_1000117_pt1 | contig 74392 bp, 90 predicted proteins | sample UWRJL079202R5_FD_179927 | JGI IMG/M metagenome (GOLD analysis project Ga0247780, IMG submission 179927) | Plant litter microbial communities from Arlington Agricultural Research Station in Wisconsin, United States - UWRJ-L079-202R-5 | ecosystem: Environmental > Terrestrial > Plant litter >...
ACACGCTCGGCACACGGGACGGATACCACGCCAATCTCGCCGAGCCCAGGACGGGAGCGTGGGAATTTTCCTCGGGATCCGCTGCAGCCCATTGGCCACGCGTTGCGCGTACCTGAAGGAGCCTAGTAGAGGCATCCAACCATTACGGGGTGTCTCCGCCGATCGAGCCTGTGCGCCCAGGCTATATTCCAAGGCATCCGCCTGAAGTTGCCAACACCTACGCCGAGACGGGAAGGTAGTAGCTCGACACCTCCCCGCCGTGCGGTTGTCGTCAGCCGGCTAATATACAACGCGCCCCGGAGCTCCGGTACCTGCGTGCCAGCCCACGATGCAGGTTCCACTGCCTCACCTCGGCGCTGACGCCATATTGCCATTGGGTGGCAGCGCCATCCTCCTGGGTCCCGCGGTCCATTTGCCATGGAATCCGACCGACGCGGTGGATCATAGGCTAGGATGTCGACCCGGATTTCCGCTGGCGAGCGCGAGGAGGGTCAGAGACCGCGTTGCACGAAGTCGTATATAGCTGGCCGGGGCGTCCTGGCAATGTGGTCCATCTCTCTCGGCGCTGCTGTGTTGGACTTCTCTCTGCACTAATCACATCCATCATCATGCGTGCCGTCGCCGCCTCCTTCGCCGTCGGGCTCCTCGCCCCGCTCGTGCAGGCCAGGGCTATCGTTACCCGGGCCGACATCGAGGCCTGTCTTGCGTCCTCGGGCGTCCCCTTCGACACCAAGGGATCGACTGACTGGATCCGGGATGCCGCGCCCTTCAACCTCCGCGTGCCCTACACCCCCGTCGCCATCTCGGTGCCCCTGACGGTCGAGCACATCCAAAAGTCGGTTGTGTGCGGCAAGAACCTCGGCATCAAGGTGTCGGCCAAGTCCGGAGGCCACAGCTATGCGTCGCTCGGATTCGGCGGCGAGGACGGCCATCTGGTCGTCGAGCTGGACCGCATGTACAACGTCTCGCTCGCCGAGGACAACATTGCGGTTGTGCAGCCCGGTGCCCGCCTGGGACATCTCGCCACCGAGCTGTTCACCAAGTACAAGCGGGCCGTCGCACACGGAACCTGCCCCGGTGTCGGTATCTCCGGCCACTTCCTCCACGGCGGCTTTGGCTTCAGCTCGCATAAGCACGGCCTCGCTCTCGACGCCGTTGTCGGTGTGACGGTTGTTCTCGCCGACGGCAGCGTCGTCGAGGCCTCTGAGAAGGTCAACCCCGATCTCTTCTGGGGTATCCGCGGTGCCGGATCCAACTTTGGCATCGTTGCCAGCTGGAGACTCAAGACCTTCGAGGCGCCGACCACCCTGACCTGGTTCAGCGTCAGCCTCGGGTGGACCAAGGAGACGTCGCTTGCCGGCCTTGAGGCCCTCGAGGACTACGCCAAGACCAAGATGCCCGCTGAGCTCAACTTCCGCGTGTCCGACTACAGCCGCGGCAAGCCCGGCATCGAGGGTCTGTACTACGGAACCGACAAGGAGATGCGCGCCGCCATTGCGCCTCTGCTCCGTACCGCCCCTCTGTCCGCCAGCAACGTCACCGAGTCGTTCACCGTCGGATGGCTCGATGCTGCTGTGCACTACAGCTTCTACGAGACCATCGACTGGATCACCCCCAGCCCTGTAAGTTTCATGCCGAAGTACCTACCTAATACTCCACAACACATTCTGACCCCCATCTAGCAAGAGATCTTTTTCGCCAAGTCCCTGACCCTCAAGGGCCTCTCTGGCAAGTCCGCCCAGGCCTTCGTCGACTACTGGTGGAACAACGCCACCCAGATCACCGACCGCGGTTGGTGGTTCCAGCTCGACATGCACGGCGGCCGCGAGTCCACCATCGCTGCCAAGTCCAACAGCGACACCTCGTACGCCCACCGTGACAAGCTGTACATCATCCAGTTCTACGACCGCATCGACAATGGCACCTACCCCGCCGACGGAACCAAGTTCCTCAACGGCTGGGTCGATGCCATCACGAAGCCCCTCAAGGAGGAAGACTTTGGTATGTACATAAACTATGCGGATACAACGCTCGACCGGAAGACGGCGAACAAGTTGTACTATGGCAAGAACCTGAGGAAGTTGGAGAAGCTCAAGGCCAAGTATGACCCGTCTGAGCTGTTCTACTACCCTCAGTCCATTGAGCCTAAGGCTTAAATGGCTACTAGTAGTTAGCTACCCGGGACTGGGAGAAGGAGAGTGGTAAAAGCGGATGTACTTCGTAATACATAAATTATTCCCTATTATAAACAGACAAGGTGTGAAGCAGCTAGGTAATGAAGCATGTCGCGTTGTACTCGATGCCCCTTTTTGCCGCCCCTCGACGGTTTTGACCGGCCATAGTTGCGGCAAATCTGAGTAACATGCCTCTCTCGGATACCAAGGTCCGATGGAATGTGATCAGAGATTGTGCATCATGCATGTCTTCCGACTCACAGCATCGGCCAATTTCACAGTCAAACAATGCAATGCGGTCAGTTATACTATGAAGCACGCAGCTACTAGAGTATGTAGGGGCTACACTAACGACTTGCTATTACAAGACTAAGGGTAAAAGGTGGACTCGCCCCTCAAGTTCACCGAAATCCCTTCTTCCAGTCTTTTTGAGGGGACAAGATGGACGCTCCGCATCACAAATATCGACCTCTTACGCAACCCTGTCAATCCGGATGCTTTGTCTTGCGCCTTCAGCCAACCGTGACGAAATTATCAGGGGGAAGCTCGTCCACACAACGCTTGAAGAGCTAAGCTACGACCTGATCGGGGGCATACACACTGCTCTCTCATATGTCTGGGGGGGATGCCTCGAAGATCGTGGAGATCTTGCTCGACGGCTAGCGTGCCAATATCACAGCATCTCTCGAAACGGCGCTGCGCAATATCCGCCATGCCGCCCTCGAGTCTCAGATTTGGGCAGACGCGATATGTATCAACCAGCAGGATGTTTTGGAGCTACACCAGCAGCTACTCACCATGGGCTGCATCTATTCCACCGCCGCAAATACCATCATTTACCTTGGGCCCTTGACACCGGGCGCGGCGAATGTTTTTCAATGTATTTCTGAGGAATACGACTCGAGCTTCAACGAGGCTCATATCGATGAGGCTCCGATTTTAGCAAGCCAGTTCATTTTCACTAGTCCTTAGTTCACGCGGATTTGGTCTTCTAGGAGGTTGTCCTCTCCAAAATTCATGGATTTAAGTTGTCCACATACGCGTACATTGGAACGAATTCTGCCGTCTGGTATTAAAGCGAATGGGAAAGCACTGGTGCCCCAGAATCAGCTTTGACGGCGATGAAGATGGAACCCTTGGGTGCCGAAACAATGAAGATGGCGAAACTCTTGAGAACATGGACACCGCCCGTACCCATCCGATTTGGCGGTCCCTAACTTGGCTTCTTCAGGCCCAGAGGGGCTGTGGCGCACAGAATCCTTACGATATCGTCTATGCGCATCTTGGGATGGCATCGATTCCTGACGGCAAGTCCGAGCACCTAGTCATTGACTACAACAAATCCATTTGCGAGGTCTATGTCTCTATTGCTCGTTATATCCTGGAAATGCTAATTCCCACCTGAGTCTCTCGGGCTTGAGCGTCGAAGGCTCATAGAGACAAAGTCCGGCCTCTACGGCGCCGTACCGTCACAAGCTCAACATGGAGACCTATGTGTCTGCCTTGCTCCATTATCAGACCCAGTGATTCTGCGGCCTATATCACTCGGGAAAAGTCCCAGGGCGGAGCCTAACCGAGATATAATTAGGGTAGCACGACATCTTGTTGTCAGGCTGAACGCCTCCAAGTTGTGGCCACCTATGCGTTCGAAGGATACGAATGAGACTCTTCGGGATGACAGAATAGTGCATTGCACGCTTGTTAAAAAGTGCCGGATCTAAAACTTCAACCCGTGGTTCCGCGGGATCCGTCGCAATGACCAAGGGGGTGGCGAGTGGTCTTTTGGGCAGCAATGTTCAGACCAGGACGGAGATGGTCCATTTTCACCTGAGACTCGTCCAAGCCTGTTTGTACTGCAATGACCAGCATCAAAAATTATACAACAGGGAAAACAAGGAAGAGTGGACGATGTATGAGGGGGGATGGCAAACCTGCCCTAATCGGGTTTACAAGGCTCGGGCCAAAAGAAAAGGGCTCTCTTCTCCACGTGGAAATGCGTTGCCGGAACAGGAAGGCCTGGATATTCGCATTACAGGCCTTGGATGTATTGCAACGAGCCTGAATCACATTGGAATATTCTGGTGTAGAATCCAGGCGGGCTTTTTCGCAGTTCTGTCAAGCTTTCAGGACGATGGTGACTGTTAAGGAGAAGTGACGTATTATTTTGTTGTCGGGTCCTGAAAATCGCTGTCAGGAACTTCAGAACTCGCGAGAAACCCTAGCTGGCTCCCATGTTCGGATCCATGTTAACCGCGAGCAGCTCCTCTAGCCCAAAAGGTGAGAAATCCAACGGATCCGTAGGGTAGAAGTTCTGTCCCGCCATCGAAAACTGTGGTGTGAAATCCCCAAAATCCTGAAAAGATGTCCACCTTGGATCATGCCACCCATTAATCCCCATTCCAGGAACGTCCATCATTTGCTCCGCTCCTGGTACAGCTCCACCTTGTGACATTATCCCCGGGTCAATGGGAATTTGTAGCCCTGTTAGCCTCCGCGCCGAGTCGTCGCCTCCATTGCCCGAGGCCTGCATCTCACTCTGGCCCTCACCGTCGCCCGGAACATGAGATTGATCCATACCCATCAAGCTTTGTAGTCCCGTCTCAATCCTCGCCAGCCTGCGCTTGAGACCCTCCATTCCACCCCAGAACAAGACGTACCGATCAATCGTCAACTTCAACAGATCCAGGTTCGACGTGACCAACCTCTTGTTGAACGATGCCGGCCCAAATACTTTGCATGCGCACTGCGTTGCCGCGCCAAACCATAGGGTATTTGCGAGGAACGGGTTGACGTATTTGTAGTGATCACGTGCGCTGTTACGGACTACTGTGATGATCTCGTCCGAAGCGGACATGTAGTTGGACCATTCTGAGGTCATAGCAGCGTGGGCTTGTTCGGTTGAGCTCGCCCCGTTGGCGATCGATATATCTTTCTTCTCGATGTGCAACCAGGGAGCTTGGGCGCAGATCTTGTGGTGATAGATCATGAAACGGCAGAGCTGTATCATGAGATGGATTGCATACTTGTCAGCGTGCTCCTGGCGAGGGCTGAGGTGGTTTTGTGGCGACGGCTTTGGGCGGAAGTCGAGGGTCTCCCCTTGGTAGGTGAGACTAGACGGGAGGGAAGAGGTTGTGCAGTACAGGCTGTTTGCCACAATATTGAGCTGGTCTTGGTTTGTTTCAGAGTACCGTTCATTCAGAATCCGCATTGCCGAACCAGCAGGGTAAACGATGCGTTGAGTATTCCTCATCAGGGAATTGATGACGATGAACCAAGCTTTCGCGCTTTCGTTGCCAGATTCTGACAGCTGCTTCCACCTGAGGCTGCAATCCTTCGCGAGGAAACAGCTCTCTTGGTACACGTCGCTGAACCAAAAATTGTCGGCGATCGGTAGCAGAGTCAAGTTGACGCTGGCGTTTATCGCTGTTGGTAGCCGGCGAATGGTGCTAGCAAAAACGTCCATCTCCCAAATCGCCCACCAGGCCCTCCGCCGTTCCTCTAGCAAGACCCAGCGCTGTATGTCTGCTGTGGTCCTAGTCTCGTTCGCTGTTGGGTCGTGATTCGCGTCAACAAGGTGCAGGTTCATTTCGTAGGAGGATCTGATACAGTCTCCGAGTCTTCTCCACGACCTCGATCGGACACTCTGGTTCAGTTGGTAGAATGCGACCAGAACCGCGGCCTGTAGAAGCCAGAAGGGAGACCTGAGGTCGCCGTAGCGGTCGATAGATTCGTCTAGCCGTGAGCACGCGATATCACCAAAGTGGGATGGACTAGGACAAAGGCTTGGCTGGCCCGCGTCATCTCGGCAGTACCGGGCGGAGAAAGAAAACATGGCTGCTACCAGTGCCTCAGCCTCCGAGTTATGTTGCATCAAGGCAAACTTCGGCTCGATACCACCGGGCCGGAAGAGGGAGAAGGCCGTCATATGGGTAAAGTATGACTCCATGCTGCCATGGTTCGTCAGTGAATCGGATCAGCAACCACGGCATCAGATGAGCTTACAGCATGTCATAGGTCTCCTTGGGTATCTTGAGTCCCGCGCATACGCTCTGAACGGTGATGCGACTCCCTCCATTGAGATGCTGAGGAGGAGTGTCAACCGTGGATGGTGTCTGCGGCCGTGTTTGTGCTTCGTGCGAGGGATACATTATTTGCGAGAAGATTGGGGCACTGGTTGGGTGGCTGCTGCCAGGGCGGCCGCTCACAGGTGATGAGACACTCGGCCCGCCATCAGAGGTCGCAACGTGAATCTCTCCCTGGGGAAGCGCAACATCTTGACCGGCCCAGTTGGGGCTGGGAACGGATGCGACTGAGTTCCGTCGAGCAAGGGCGGCGGTAGTATGGCCGACTCCAGCGGCGTTCAGCAAGCTGTCGATGCCCGAAGCGCTGGGCCCAAGCCCGCGATAGTGATCAAGCCGTCGACGCTTGACCCCTTGCAGAGAGCCTACACCAGCAGACGTTAGTCTCTCCGCCGCTCTGGACAGACGGGAGGATCAGGACGCAGTAGGCTCACCCGTCTTTGGGCCGGGCTTCTCAGCGTGCGTTGGGTACTCGCACGCGGCGTTGGCTTTGAGGCAGAGGGCGCATACTGGCAGCTGGCGGTCACTAGAAAAGGCTTAGCCATTGCCAGGAACCAGGAATGCGCCAGTCGCTTCCAATGCGAGCGCGGGACAGGTAGGTCGGTTACCATTTCACCTTTCGCCTGGCAAGCCAATCCGTCAGCAATAGGTCGTTAGGGAGCCATCGTTGCGCCGCGACAGTGGGCACGGTGCAGGGCGCACAGGGGGCCCGGCGCGGGGCCTAGCGGGTGCACTCACCTCTTGCAGGCGTAGCAGGCCAGCCCAGTAGTGCCTGGCGGGCTCGCTGCGGCCAATCTCGCTGCCTCGCTCCGGGTCGCATAAGGTTCTGCCATGCTTGGGATTCAGCCACCAGCGTCGGTTCGGCACATCTCTGATCTCGAACAGTGGAACAGTGGAAGGAAGTGAACCACCGATGCGAAGAAAACATATTTCCCCGCACCAAGGGCCCACTGCGTCAAGTAATTGCCCCGTGGGCCGTGCACACCAGGCCCGCTCGCCCGGAACGCGCGCCTGGCCTGTGCGCCACCCGCTGACCTCTTCCCAACCAACCGAACCTCAGCTCTCAGCCAAGTCTCCAAAGCCTTGCCATGCAATGCCCTTCCCCGATGCTCGCGCGGTCTCCCTGCATTCACAGTATTTTCAGCGGAAAGCCGCTCAAATGCGGAGCTGGCACGATCCAACAAGGCACGGTGGACGATGAGGCAAGGCGCCTCTTGGCTGATGTTTCCCTCCCCGCACGTCGGCCGGTTCCCAGGTCCACATGTTTCTCCGCAGCCCCCGCATTCAGGGGCAAACCCCGGGGAGCAGTTCGGCAATACCCAGATAATAAACGGAGACATGACTGACGACACTCCATCGCCCTCTGGCGGAGCGCAGCGGGCACGGGATTGAAGGGCCGCCAGATAACCTGGAGGAATCCTACCCGTCACTTCGCGCCGCTCCTCGCCGCTCCTGCCTAGACCGAGACAAAACAAACAAACCCCTGAACCGAATACCCCTGACCCAAAATGGAGGACGATATCATCAAGACAGATCTCTTGATTGTGGGAGCCGGCCCTGCGGGCGCTGCTTTAGCCTGCTTCCTGGCTTCGCATGGTATGCCAATCTGTCGTGACACAAAAGCATTGACGCTGATAATGGCCAGGTCGAAAGGGAATCATGATCTCGGCGGCGCCGGGGTGTGCCGAGACGCCCAGGGCTCACATCACGAACATGGCAGCGCTCGAGTGCTTGAGGGACATTGGCTTGGATCAGCAATGCATCGATGCTGCTGCGGCCGGTCACAATATGGTTCACACACGATGGTGTCACTCCATGGCTGGCGAGGAGTACGCGCGCCTCTACTCTTGGGGCAATGACCCCAAGCGTAGCGTAAGACTCCCAGCTCTGACGGTGGAGCTCTGCTAACTCTGTACGGGCAGGCTGACTACGACGCCGCGAGCCCCTGCGACCACGTCGACCTCCCGCAAACCGACCTCGAGCCGATCCTGACGCGCCGCGCCGTTCTCAAGGGCTGGGCCCTGCGCTTCAACACCGCCTTCGTCTCCTTCACCCGCCCATCTCCAGACGTCATCATCAGCACCATCCGCGACGAAATCTCCAACAAAACCTACAAGATCCAATCCCGTTTCCTTTTCGGCTGCGACGGCGCGCGCAGCCAAGTCATCCGCGAGCTTGGAATCCCCCTCATCAAGAAGCCTGGCCAGGGGCTGGCGCTCAACGTACTTCTCAAGGCAGATCTCTCCCATCTAGTTACCAACCGCACCGGCAATCTTCACTGGGTATTCCAGCCCGAGAAGGAACACCCCGCGTGGGGATGGGCCTGCATTGTGCGCATGGTCCGGCCCTGGAACGAGTGGATGTTCATTTTCCTTCACGCTCCCGGGGCCGACGTCACGGCCGACCTCATGATTGCTTCCAACGAAGAGTATCTTGCCCGTGCAAGAGACGTAATTGGCGATCCGTCAGTCGATGTCGAGATCCTGAATGTGAGCAAGTGGTGGATCAACGAAACGGTAGCGGAGTACTACTCTGATGGCAATATCTTCTGTCTGGGTGATGCCGTGCACAGGCACCCGCCATTCAATGGGCTTGGGTCGAACACATGCATCCAGGACGCGTTCAATCTGGCGTGGAAGATCGAGTACGTCATGTCTGGAAAGGCAGGGCCGAAGATCCTGGATACATATAACTTGGAACGGCAGCCGGTGGGTATGGATGTCATCACGCGCGCCAACCAGGGACTCCGCGACCACGTGCCATGGATGCAGGCCATTGGAATGACAGAGCCCGACGTCGAAAAGAGGAAAGCCGTGCTTGCCGAGTTCGAGGAAAAGGGGGAGGTCGGCCGCAGGAGGAGACAAGACTTCCACCGCGGAATTGAGAACACAGGGACTGAGTTTCACGGCCTGGGCATCGAAATGAACCAGCAGTACAGATCAGAGGCCGTCTATCATGCCGATGAGCCCGAGGCTCCAGCGCTTCCAGCTGATGCGGTGCGTGAGCGGCTCATCAGCACGTACCCTGGCATGAGGCTGCCGCACGCGTGGCTAAATACACGTGTGCCGGGGAAGCAGTTCTCCACCATCGACCTTGCCGGTCACGGGAAGTTCTGCCTCATTACAGGGCCTGGCGGCCAGGCATGGAAGGACGCTGCTGATGAAGTGTCGAAGACGGTGGGTGTTGAGATTAAGAGCTACTCTATCGGGTGGAAGGAGGATTACGAAGACGTTTATTGCGACTGGGAGAAGCGGAGGGATATCGAGGAGGATGGGTGCGTGTTGGTGAGACCTGACAGGTTTGTGGCATGGCGGTCCAAGGGCATGATTGAGGATCCAAAGGCCAAATTGGAGGCTGTCATGAAGAGGGTGCTGTTTCTCTAGTTGAAGAGCTATATGCTATTCTCGGTACAAATGCTCGGGTCCAAAGTAAGCGTATCTTCTCTCCGTGCCAGAATGCGATATGACACTCTTCACACAGCTCGTGGTCGGAACAGCAAGCCTGGGCTTACAACATGATAAGCCTTGAATGTATCGTCGAAGACATCTTCAGAACGCAGCAAGGCCTTTTAGCATACAGGAAAGGCCGTTTCAGAACGCAGGAAGGCCCTTTCGGAATCCGAGATGGCCTGCCGGAACCAAAACCATGGGCGATCTCAGCAGCAAGCAGGTATCTTCCGCATTGTCCGAGGGGCCCTTCTTGTGGCCTAAGCTATCGTACATACGCAGCTAGCCCTCTTGCTTGTATAAATTACAGAACTTTCTTACAGAGCCGTTCACCTAGTGCCCACGTTGCACTTCTCCACCAAGCCCTGATGCCGGCGTTACACGGGCACGACACATGCTCTCGTACCCCTTGACGCTCTCGATCACCGCTTACAAACCGAGGCCGCGACCCGCAAAACAAGCACCGCCAGGTACCGGATAGTGAGTTCCGGAGCAGCCCCTCACGCTTGCCGCTGAGGGGACCCGGCGACCTGGATCAGCGCACCTGTGTCCAGGATACACGTCACGCCGCGTCCCCCAACCCCGCGAATTCAGGCTCCCCCACAAACTCTGGCGCTCCAAGTTACCCCAGATTGCGGGGGAGCTGATGAAACTAAGGCGCTGCAGACCAATTGCCATTCGGCCGTCGACACTTACACGCACCAAGTCGCACCTGGGCCTGTTAGCCTGTCACTAAGACCGCCTTGGTCCCCCGCAACCGAGATGTGTTCCCCGTTGAGGATGGGCCCCCACCTTCCAGACCTTCCAGACCCGCCACATGGTCAAGCTCTACGCCCTGATGGAGAACTGGTCCAAGGTCATGGAGGCCGGCAACACGCCCCCGGTCGACATCTTCCCCTTCCTCAAGTGGGTCCCCGAATCGCTTCTTGGCATGTGGAGGTCCCGCTCCCAGGATGTCGGTCGTGAGATGACAGCGCTGTACTCCGAGTGGGTCGAGTACGTCGTCACACGCCGCAAGGAGTCCGGCAGCCGCGATTGCTTCCTGGACCGCATTCTCGACCAGGAGGAGAAGCTCGATATCGACAGGCACGGGCTGTATTTCCTCTGCGGCACCGTCATGGAAGGCGGGTCGGACACCACCTCTTCACTGATCATTGCCTTCACCCACGCCATGACCAAGTGGCCCGAGGTGCTGAAGAAGGCTCAGGCCGAGATTAATGTCGTTGTCGGCGAAGGGCGCGCCCCGACGTGGGAGGATTTTGCTAGCCTGTCGTACATCACGCAGTGCGTCAAGGAGGCGCATCGCTGGCGGCCGGTTACGCCCCTGGCATTCCCACATTCGCTGGCGGAGGATGACTGGGCCGATGGGATGTAACTCCCCAAGGGGAGCGATGTCTTCATCTACGCCTTTGGTATGCACATGGACGAGAAGCGCTTCCCGAATCCGGACGTCTTTAACCCCGACAAACTTCAAGGGGTACACTGCGCTCGCGTCTGAGTTGGCCACAGGTAACTTCGCTAACAGGGATCACTATGGCTATGGCGCCGGGAGGAGGATCTGTCCGGGCATTCACGTCGCTGAGAGGAATTTGTTCCTAGCGCTTGCGAAGCTGGTATGGTTAATATCGGGCCAGGGAAGGATGAGAAAGGGGGAGACATCGAGCCGGATGTAACCAACGAAGCCGGGTACTGCTCGGGCTTCTTGATGTGTGCAGAGGATTTCCCGTGTACAATTACGTTGAGGTCTGAGGCGTGGAGGGAGACTATCACGAGGGAGTGTGAGAAGGCAAGGACAGAGGTTTTTAGCAATTATGAGGCCCCAAAGGAGTAGCTTTTGGGTATGAGTTATGAGTAAAGATATATCATGTTTCAGTTCCAATGATCACGAAAGTACCCACCTTGCAGCGTTGATGCATGTTTATTTCTCAGTGAGAGCTTCGACTTCACCGTGTGCAGCCCTTCCTGTTTCAATCTTCCCAGCAGACACGGTGAAGATGTAGATCTCAGCCCGGGATGAGCAATGCCATCAATTTGCGCCAATGACACGCGCCCCTCCCTCCCGCTAACGACCTTATTCACGATTTGCAAGACATGACAAATGCAAGTTTCGTTTCGATGAGGAAATCGTTACCCCAGACCTGATGTTTGTAATCATCTCAGCAATCCACTTGGTGGTGTTCCGGGAGAGTGTGGGGAAATAGCCCGAAGGAAAGTGGGGCCGGGTACGGGAGACGGATGCCGATGATGCCCCACCCACCGGCCGGCGGTACGGGGTTATATGCGGGAAGCGTTCAATCACTTTCAGGCCGTGAGGATGGTGTCGATTGATGGGGACGCATCGCAATATTGAAGCTTTGATGCGGTACGGCGAAGGTTTAGTTTATGTGTTACAAAGTTGTGCCGATCAAAACTTTGACAGCGCCGAGGCCAACGGCCAAGCCATACCTACCTTACCTATGGGAGAAAATGTGCGAGTGTGCAAATGACCACCTCTTCAATCCTCTTCCGCTCATTCTATTGCCTTCACAAGATCGTCGTGGTGGTTGGCCTAGTCTTTCTGGCGGCTATCGTGGTGTTTCTGTGGGTGGTGGTTCTATGCATTCCAGCGATTTTGCAAATAGGTTTTGCAATGGCTATCCGTTGGTTGTGGGAGAACGAAATGCTGGGCCCACCTACCGCCTCCTCGGCATGGTTTGATGGGGAAGGTATTAGTGCATTTTGAGATATGGTGAACATTGTGTTCAGATATCGGGCTGAGACTGGGTTGAGAAGGAATAGAGTCGAGCTCAGGGGGTCGAAATATTGAAACCTTGATATGGTGAAGGTTTTTCGATGCGGCATTGATGGGAACCTCATAGAGTTCATACAATATGTCAAGCTATATCGGGGAATTTGTAGGCACTGAGATATAAATAACGGAACGCATGTATCCAGTCCTCCTGCTCCCGTTCACCCGCCCTCATCTCGTCACACAAAACCATCTCGCGAATGCCAATCAGAAATCAATTGAAAGGAATTACTACATTCAAACTTCTAGTGCCTGGGTTTCCATATTTAGAACAAGTTATACACGGGCACCTGCTTTAAACTCGAATACTCGCTGACAGCCAGTAGCAATAAGCCATGGCGAGTCCACGTTACTGCGAGTGTTGTCATTGCAAAGCAAAATGCAAGATGGAAATGGACCGTTGGGAGGAATTGCGTTTAAACGCACGGCAGGTTTTCTGATGATTCTTGGACTTCTGTTATTCATTCTTTCAATTATATGTTTACCAACTATCATCTTTAGGCGATGGGGATAACGTACCTGATTCCCAATATCTGGAGTCGATAGAGCTCTAGACTCCCGAAGGCCTTTGTATTTGTTAGAAAAAGATCATCAAACGGATTCATCAGAAGCTGGTCGACGCCCAAACTCACAGGCTTGAGGATGCATTATCGGGCGAGTTGCTGCTAAGACCTCGGTCTAACTTCCCAAGGAGTCGCAATAGTCCCAAACGCGGCCCCCTCAGTTGAGCTCGACCACGGGCACGTGCTGAAAGCGGTGGCGAGAGCACTGAAGTCCGGCAGTCGACCGACGCTCTGCATGCCGCCAGTCTGGATGTAGCTTGAACCTCTCCGGTATTTGAAATGTACCCCGTACCTTGATAAGCACCACTGCATCCAAGTCGTCTTAGTATAAATTCCAGACCCACCATGCTATCCCCCTAAAATATGGTACCGAGGAAGCTAGCAACCCCAAATGTCATCCATGGGTGACCAACGGCCACCACAGAAGATCCGCCTCGTGCGTCTGGCACACGTGTATTACACCCACTCTGACCTTGAAGTCGCCCGGCAATTCTTTCTCGACTTCGGGTTCACCATCGTGTCCGACCTCGGCGACGCCCTCTACTTCAAAGGCTACGGCGTCGACCCCTTTGTCTACTACGCGACCACCGGTCCCGCCAACACCTTCGGCGGCGCCGCCTTCATCGTCGAGTCCCTGGCCGACCTGGAACTCGCCTCCGCCACGCTCCCCAATGCCACGCCTGTCGAGGACTCCGCCGCCCCGGGCGGCGGAAAGCGGGTTACCTTCCGCGACCCCGTGGATGACTTCCCCATGCATCTTGTTTTTGGGCAAACGCTCGTCCCCAAGTCAGGGCCGCAGCTTACAGAGCGGGATTACAACTACCCTGACACCAAGAACCGAGCTGTGAACAAGGCACAGCGGTTCAAGAAGGCGCCGGCGCCGGTTCACAAGATGTGGCATTTCGGGTGCTGCGTGACAGATTTTGCGAAGACGTACGGGTTTTATACCACAAGGTTTAATCTCAAGCCGAGTGATTTGGTTCACGATTCCACGGGGAAGGATATCACGACTTTCTTGCATCTGGATCGGGGTATGGAGGCTGTGGATCATCATATGTTTTTCTTCTTTGAGGGTATGTTAGTTCCGGGCGAGTTGTTTAGGCGGATGGTGGGCTTACATGATATGTGTTGCGCAGGGCCCAAGTTCCATGTGCATCATTCAAGCTTCGAGGTGCATGACTTCGATATCCAGTCGCTTGGCCATCAGTAGCTGCGCGAAAAGGGGTATGATCTGGTTTGGGTTGTAGGTAGACACGTCTTGGGTTCGCAGATCTTTGATTACTGGTAAGAGACACCCGGTATTGCGTTTTTGAGGATCTTCTAACTTTGTGAAGGTGGGATCGATCCGGATTTATCCTGGAGCATTATGGTAAGCGACTCACTTGTACTAGAAACAAAACCATGCTAACATTATCCTAGTGGACGGCGACTTGGTTGATGAGACGACGCCAATAAGCACCAGATGGGTTGCATGTCTGGGGTCCTCCGCTACCATCGGACTTCCTGAGGTAGAATAGTATGGCAGCAAAATTGGAAATGAGGTCGCCGATAGATGCACGTCAACCAGGCGAGGTATATTAGTAATTCGCAGCAGTTCGAGACAGCATATTTCTTCACAGCCGAAGGGGAGTGTAGCGAGATGAGAAATCTTCCGATGCAAATGTGCCTCAGCCAACCATGTATCCAACGTCACCGGCAAGTCGCTAAAATGGCTGCTGCTTGTGACCCCACGTTTTCCCAATTCCAGTGGGGGGTTGCTCGCTGTTGTCCTCTCTGTTGCCGGATATTGCGTCGTTGCCGTTGTGGTGAGGCTGAGGGACATGACCCTTGCATGCATGGTCCATTAGCGGATCTGAGCGTCCAACCTCACCGAGGTGACCATGCCCCTGGCCCAGCAGCACAAACAAAACAAACCGCCATCCAAGCCTCAGGTCCAAATAAATAGTTTCTATCCGCAGCCACCGGGTATCAATCCCATCCCCTACGAGGTTCTATACACAGCTTTTCCAAAGCGGCAGAATGGGAGCGCTTGCATTCCAAAACATACCCCTTTTCCCAAAATGCGCGTCCAAACCCGCCAGACATTAACCACACCATTACCAGGTCATCCAAAAAGACATGCCGCGCGCTACATCCAACTGCTTTTAAATTCCAGACCCCCAGGCGGCGCCAGTCCCCGAGCCTTCGAGCTCAAACCTCCCCAGGCTCTCCTGCCAATTCTGCCAGTCGAAGCCCTCGTCCATGTTCACATCCAAGTCCTCCATTGGCAGGTTTTGTAGCCGGGGTGGGTCTGCTACCGGCCACATCCAAGGCGGCAAGTTGTTATGGTCCTGAAGAGGGGATGCCATCGATGAGGTACCTCCATTACCTCCGTGCGCCTGATTGGGAGGGTTCGAACCTCTCGTTCCGCTGTTATCGCCCAGCAGAGCCGTCGAATCGTAGGCAACCATGTTCTCCATTCTCTGCATCTCTGGCGTTGCGCCGAAGTTGGAGTTAGGGGTTTGACTCGCCAGCGAGCCGTTATCTCTACTCCACATGGCGGGGAAGAAGGTTGGTTCAAAGGTATGGGAGGACATGGCCGAGTCTAAGAACTCCATGACATTGTGCTTGTTGAAATTGGCGTTGGCCGTAACATTTTGGTTGTTACGATTGCTTGACGAATGGGAAGTCGGACCCTGTTGAGGCTGTGTGGGTTGCTGGGGCTGCTGGGGCTGCTGGGCGGGGGCCGGGGCGGGTGGCGACTTTGGCAATGGCGGTGCATTGACTAACTTGCGCCATCGCTCGTTGGCAATAACATTCTTTACCGAGTTAGACAGCGCACCGAATGTTTCGGGGGGCGATCTGGCCTTGTCCTCGAGCTCGACCTGTTGCGCTGCCTGTGGGTCCGCTCGAAGGCGAGCAATCTCGGCCTCTCTGTGCCTCTCCGCTTTGACATATAGTTTCCTCAACGGTAGCCAGATGGCCGAGTGGTCTGCCATCTTCTCCAGATCGAACTGAGGCAGGGAGGGCTTCCCAGTTGAGAGCACCATGTTCAGCGCCGCCCACGAGCGCTCAACCGTGGCACTCCATGGACGATGTGCTACTTCAATGAGTACATATGCCACGGCGTGGAGTTGTGTGTAGGTCTGGAATAGCCAGCGCCATTGCTTGGCACGTGGATCGGTGTTGAGGATGTAGCTGTGCTCGAATATCTCGGTAGCCCTATTGAAGAGGGAGGTACGTTTCTCTTCGGTCAGGTTATTGGTCAGGCTATCGCTGACTGGAAAGAGATAAGACTGGTAAATGATGAGCGTCATTTTGGCAACAATAAGCCGGGCAATATTTGCCGCCGTCCAGTACATTGGGTTATTATCACAATCGGGGCTCTTCAGATACTTCTCTTCTACTCGCTTGTGAACCTCGATCAGCATCTCCTCTCGCTCTTCCAGGGTAGTCGCCGCGTCACGGCTACAAACGTTGGCCACCAATGGCAATGAGGCCATGTGTATCCGCCTTGCCACTGAACAGATTTCGTATCGAATGAGAGAGAAAGACATATCGGCCGGCCCATCCCTGGGCTTCGGCAATTCCGTGCTTTCGGGGGATATGTCAGTGTCGTTGATATTGAGCGGGGCTTGCGTATCAAAAAATCCGTCCATGATAGTGAGGTCAGTCCCTTGATCCTCGGCAGATCGAAGGTCCAAAACACATACTGCCCAGAAGCAACGCCTGCGAATCTCGATCTCGAAGGGCGAAAGGTTCGGGAAATGTGTGCCATCACGATGGAGCCCTAATGCTTGACTGACTCGAATCAGCAGGCCCGTAAGGGTCCAACAGAACCTTGTGTCATCGTGTCGGCGCACGAGAACCAGAAACAGTATGAACGCTTGCGCAATCGTCAAATCAGGGCTGGTAACGAAGTTTGACTTTGCCAAACCCTGCTCTAGAGCGAAGCGGTATTGCTGCAGGAGGAAATCTTTGTCGGCACCGAAGTTGAGTTTAACCTTTCAGATGTAAGCAAGTGCTCCAAAGGGGAACACAAACAGCACAAACCTCATCCTCATCCAATGAGGTGATTGCAGCATAGTAAATAGAGAACATCAAGGCTTCCGTAGACGGGGTGAGATTATCGAGGCTGGTGCGAACTTCCCGTATCAGCTTGGTAGTGGTTGGCACGTGGAGGATCTTGAGTATTGGATCGACGTTTTCTTGATACACCTGCCACATAAAGGGTATTTGCGACGGCAAAGGGTGAAGCGGCCTCAGGTCGACGTCGGCAGAGCGGTATCCCATTATGAAGGACTGGTGGTCTATCAGGCTCTTCTCTTGAGCTGCTGACTGGGGGGATGCCTCCAAGTCCCACTCGTCCGAGTCTTCGTCAGTGAGATCGTGTGTCTCTTGTCGAATTTCGTCCAGCTGCTCGTCATATTAGTATTACGGACAAGCTCTCACGCAGTAATATGACCCGTACCTCGTCGTTGATTGAAGTCCAAAATGCGCTGCTGACGTATCGCGTGACACCTTTCTCGTTGAGCACCAAACGGCCGAATTGCTTGTGGACGTCCGACGATTTCCTCAATGGCGCAAAACTGGAACCGGACCCAGTTGTCCTTCCCGGCGGTCTTGTGGCAGGCGAGCCATGGCTGTGACTGCTACCACTTGCGCTCGTAGCACCATCATTGCGCCGCCCGACCGCATCGTCTATGTCTTTTCTTGGCGGCGCCTCGGGGGAGTTGGTCGGGCTGGTGCCGGATGGCTGGCGTACCGTTTCGATTTCTATTTGGCCGCTCAGTTCCTCAACAATACCCTCCAACTTCCGTAATCGCTTCATCAGCTCTAATTCTCGCTCGCTCGATGGCTGCTTGGACGGCGCGTTGGGGTCCTTCGGTCTCGGTCGGCGTGGCGCCCTGCCCGGCGCAGGGAAGATGCAAGGAATTTGGGCCCTGCGGCAGTTGGAACATGGCATGTGTTTATCGCAGCGCACCTGATGCAGAGTCAGCGAGCCCTCCCCGCGCAATCCTAGCTATACAGCACAAGAAGCGCATACCTTCCTCCTCCGACACGTCACACAGCTTCGAGGGTTCATGGCGTTCGAGACTGCGGCCGTGGGAGGGTAAACGGAGGCACCGGGCGGCGGGTGTCGCGCCAGCGCCTGGATCTGCTGCGTGTCGAAGCCATCCTGACTGGCAGAAACCGAAGTTGCGTCGTTATTCGATACTTCAGACGCCGGCCCGCGTGGGCTCCAGGTCGAGTCCCCCCCGGGCATGACGGCGAGACGGGATTCCAGTGGCCGACAGGCGGCGCTGAGCGCTGCGGGCGGACGTTGGCGGGGTCGAGGAGCGACCGAATTGGCAGTGGGCCGTGCAGACCAGGTCTCGGGTAATTGTCGCCGGCTCGTGTGGTGCTGGCGGGATTGTTGTGATACTCGGCCAACTGCTCGATCTTCGGGGTCACTCGAGAGGCGGACGAGTAGGTTTTCGCTGGTCGGGGGGCATTGCTGGGAAGCACTGATTGAGGCGGTACAGGGCTGTGACTGTTGGAAATGCGAGGAAAGATCCCAGGCGGGACTTCACGGTTGGAGCAAGAAAGAGTGGGGTCCGTTTGCGATTGGTGGTCAGTGCGCCATGACGGAAATCCATGCACCTGCTGGGCGTTGTCTTTGAAGGCTTGGCTTCTTTGCTGGGCGCTCCCGCCACTTCCCGTCGCTTCCGGACGCCCGGGCGCTAGGGCTCTGCCCGTTGGCGACATCACGCTTCGTTCTTGAGTGGTTTTCAAGGTCTGGGCAGCGCCCCTGGCTTGCATGGTGTGGATGATGTGGCTGCGGCTGAGAATAAACAATTTTTGTTGTCTCGTGGGCAAGTTGGCGATTCCAACTTCGGAAGGCCCACAGAATATCTTGCAGACGTCCAGCTGAGCGTGGATCTCTTCCCGTTTGCCCTCCACCTCGGGATGGGTCTCCCCAGCCTTGTCGCATGCCGATGCCCCTCTCCCTCTCGTCTAACAAGACTGACCCCTACACCACCGTCAAGTCAGGTACTCATCGGCCTCGCACGAACGACCTAACATTGCGAGATGCGCCTGGCAAGTGTAGCGCCTTCAGCTTGACGTCCAGGGACATGTCAGGGCCGCATTAGGCATCTGGCAAGAAACGAGGCCACATCTTGTCCCAGCATTGGACATATAACCTATTCTTGGCGTTTTGATCCTCCTGGGCCGTTTGGCGGATGGTCTACCTCGAACTTGATCCCGCTGATCCCGGGCTCCCGGCTCCTGTCCCAGTTCCTAGCAGACCTGGAAGTAGAACTTGGCTAATAGCGGACACTCTTAAACACGAGCGGTAAGCGGACGCTGCTGCCATGAAATGGCCTTGGACCAACACCGCCCAAGGGGTTGAATGACCTTCGGCGAAGGTAAAACCCCTCGATATTGGGTAGCGACAAGGGCCGGGTCCCAATAGGGTCAACAACTGGCCAAGGGGCATTACCTAGATGAGAAAATCGGCCATGGTTCCGACTACTGACACGCCACCCGCTTTGGTATCGAACCGTCGCAACCTTCTTACGGATCGCGGCAGGGCACCTAGTGACTGCTGTGGTTTGGTCCGACGCACTTCATGAAATGGGTCGCCCAACCCAGCTCTGGCTTCTCTAGTTCCAGATAGCACCGTCGTCGCGGGATGTACAGGCGGAAGTGGAAGTGGCAGAAGCGCAGTCAAAAGTAGATCATACAAGTCCCACCATTGGAGCAGGGCTTGGAGCACCAAAAGCGAACTATTGTGGTCGAACACTCTGCACAGCTCTTATGTGGACTAGCTTTTTCCTCAGGTTGTCATCAACATGGGCTCCGGCTCGTCAAATTACGAAGGCAATTGTTTCAAAAAGCCTACCACAAGTACCTCGACATCCTTTGGGCTAATCTATGCCAACCCCTAGACTAAAGTAAATCTAGTTTGTTGCTTGTTAGGTACCCGCCTCATGTAGCAGTTGTGAAAAATTTCAAGTTGTCAGCACTGTAGGATAAAGGTGGCCGTGATTTCGGTTTCAAAAATGGAAATTTTGCAAGAGATTCAGTTCAACCTACGGATCCTAGAGCAAATCAACCACAAGATGCAATTGTAGGTAGTCTCCCGGATTTGGGACTGAGTACTTTGTCCCCCTTTCTCCATACAGGCCGAGATGCTTCACTGCCTACAGCACAGCTATTACATGAGGTCTTGTATGTTGGGATAGTCATTGAGTAGGTTGATGATGGGCAAGAACAGCCTCTGTTCCTTGTTTTCGCCGGCACTCTCCGTCCCGAGAAACTCTCTAATATCAGCCCACGTCTTCCATGACCATCCCTCACATTTCTCTGGCTCCATTGTCTGAAGGTCATGAAGTCAGCATGGAATGGCATCCGCGTGGACTTCAGAGGCATCATACCTGGGGCTCTTGGTCCTCGCTGACACGCTGGCATACCACAAACAAAGTGATGTAGTGCTTGGAGCTTTCCTCAAAGATGTCGTTTGTCACAGCAACAATCTTCCCGGCGCGTACAACAAGGCCTGTCTCCTCGAGTGTTTCTCGCTCTGCACACTGCAGCGGTGTTTCGCCAAACTCAAGATGGCCTCCAGGAAACTGCCAGTGCCCTGATTGATTCAGCTTCTCTAGCCCAACAATATCACCTCGGCTGATTACTCTACTGAGAAGAGGTCTTACCGATGCCATGAGAGTTCCCCTTCCGGACGCCCACCACCATCTTGCCCGCTGCATCCTTCACAATGGCTGCAACACCAACCCTCGCCATAGGACTTTGCGACGCCATTTCGAGATTTTGATGGTAATTGAAGGCACAGCTGGTGATATATGTCGAGCATCGCATTAATTACCCCTTCGAAAAGCGAATGTTCTGATGTGCCCAAATCGAAACACCAATCATGACTCACCCGCCAATCCCGCTCCCGAAAACCAGTAACGGAATGAGCGGATAGGCTCGGCCAACGGGAATTCTTCCGATGCGGCAGCTACCAATCGCCGACACCGCCGCTGCGCCCGGAAAACTTGCACCACGTTGTGGTGGACACACCCGCACGAGTCACAGCGTCACCGCCACAAACTACACTTTATTCACCGACTCCACCATCCGCTCCACAAGCCCAAACGCACAACAAACCAAAAGATCGGACTGGACACTGGACCCCAGCATCATACAGGACAGCCTGGAAAATATTTTCGTAGAGTTCCACAGAAAGTAAAGCAAGGGCCAGGGCTGGCTGTTCACAGACCAGACAAGAGGCAATACCGGAGGTCACATGCATCGAGCAAGAAACGCAAAGCCCGGCTGGCGCAATTGGTAGCGCGTGAGACTTCTATCTTCATCAGCTCGACTCAGTGCGAGCAAGATATTATCTCAAGGTTGTGGGTTCGAGCCCCACGTGGGGCTTTATCTTTTTTGCTCTCCTACACTGTTTGCCGGGCAGCGTTGTATTTTTTTACTCTGTTTTATTTTTCGTGGCCAGCAAGCAACAATGGCGGGCAGCATGGGCGGCAGCACTGTACCGTTCCTTGGCGGACTTATCTGGGCAGTGACTCAACCGGGGCCAGCCGGGACCCCTATTAGTCCTTGATCACATCACAAAAGGCGATGCCCGGGCTGCTGAGAAAAAGCATGTTTCTTTATTCAGCTATCACCTAAACATATGAAATGGGGTATCAATCCCTTCCTCATCCTAGCCATGATCCGCGATACCTATCCAAGAAATGTGCTACCCAATGCCCTTGCCCGTCTACTGGCCCGGCCTGTTGCTCAGCCCCATCGCAATTCTATGTATGATGCCGCCGTGTAAGTCCAACCGTTATGTGACATTAGTGTTCATTGGGTCATGGCTAGCATGTGCGCTGGTCGTCGTTAGTCGTCATGTACAGAAACTACCCCCCTGCCTTTATGATGTGCATGCGCTCAGCTAAGGTCATTAGACATGACATCATCTCAAGCCACCAACGCCTTTCTCCACGACGAACTTCACCGGCTTTCTGGTCCGGCGGCTGCTCGCCCCCCTCGGTGGGATCACCGGCCGCATAATCGGCCCGGGCCCCAATACTTTAAAGTTGCCGGCCACCTTCTGGTTGACCGCGATGCCGCCGCCAACCCCGCCGGCGCCCATCTTGCCACCTTGGACTTTGGAAACTCTGACACCTGGAATCTTCCAGCCTTCAATGTTCCCGTCTTTACCACGCTCGTCGAAACCCCATCTCTCTACGCCCCCGCCGATGAGCCATCCACCCAGGTTCTTACACTGACTGATGTCCACCCATTCGAGGCGTCCACAGCCCTCGAGCACGTTCTCGACCCCGTTGCCTGTGACACGGACGCAGCCCCGCACGCTGAGACCCCGTAGCTCGTTGAGATGAAGAGCAATGCATCCCAAGCTGGCGTCGCTGACTGCACTTCCGCAGAACGCGAGCCTGAGTTCGCGAAGGAGGGGCAATCCAAGTGCCACCACCTCGGTTGCCGTATCGGATAATGCGCAGCAGAAGCTGAGGTCGAGATGCGTCAGGTTTTTGGCGGCATTAACGAGAGCGATGATGCTATTATCTGAAAGGTAGGTGCAGTCCGCCAGGCAGAGATGTGTCAGCTCGTTGAAGCGATACGGCGCCCACGCCTGGAAGCCGGCATCTGTAATGGATGTGCACCGCGTGAGAGTTAACGACTGTAGACGGTTGGCTGCGTGCGCGGCTAGGTGTGCCATGGAACGGTCCGTAATATGCTTGCAGTACGATAGGTTGAGACGGCGGAGACGGGGACAGCCGATAACAGTACCCGGTGGTGGGGGAGCGGGTGCCGCCGATTGGATAGCATTCTGCTTCTCCATCTTTTGCTGATGCTGAGATGCTCTCCTGCCTTTCGCTGAAGAGCTGGAGATGACCACGTTCTTTGCGTTCTCGCGAGCAGGGGCCGGTTCCGGAACGACCCAACCGACGACTCTGGCGAGCAGGTTGTCGCCAACCTTGCGGCAGTTGCTCCAGTCCACCTCTTCTAGGCCCTTGGCGTTATCGCTCATCTCCAAGATCTGCCCTGCGGAGACATCCCAGACACTTTTCATTTTCCATGTTTTAATGTTCTTGCCGCACAGTCGCCATAAAGCTTGAAACCCTTCGTCTGTGATGTGGAAGCAATTGCTGAGGTCGATCTCCACGGGACGCGTACCGATAAACGGGGCAAGGATATTGGTCAGTGACCAATCATTTACTTTCCGGTTGATCGGCCCGAGGTCGACATGTGTGCAGAGCTGTGGGCTCTCGGTCAGAAGTTGCTGCCACCGCTTACTCACCGCTCTCAAGCGAATGAGCTCCAAGAGGTCCAACAGCTTGAATACAGCGACCAGGACGTCATCTGAAAGAGACGCCCCACCGATCTCGTTTTCTGGCTCACTGGAGCCTCGAAGAATGGTTCGCGCGCGTTTGGCAGGTAGCGGGGAATCGTCACGGGAGATCGGCGATATGGGAGGGGCAAAAAGCTTGTGAGAGTTGGTTTCGGCTGTGCTCGGCTTCATGGGGCTCACAATCGTGGACGAATCGGTCTGTGGAGTCGGCGGTGCGAGAGAATTGCGCCGACGGTTACGAAGGTTTTCCATGTCCACGCTCAAGTACGGATCTGGATCCGATGGCTGACGTGTTTCGGCATCGGGCTTGGTCGGCGAGGCGGGCTTTGAGGGAGTGGTGAACGTGACTTGTGGGAGCATGATTTGGTTCGGCGGCGTTGATAACCGCTCGTCGTCTGAGAGTGCACGGTTCTCCGCGTCTTCCATCTCAATGTCATCATCAGACGCCTGATACCTCTGTTTGGCCGTCTCTTCTACCTGCAGCTTGATTTCTGGCGGGCAGCGCTTCCAAAGCTCGTCGAGCGCCTCACCACCGACCATTAAACACTCCACCGCCGTAATCGACCGCACCGTAGCTGTTCGCCCTTCAGACAGCCCCAGGCTCGAAACCTCCCCGAAGTATTGCCCTTGCTTTAGCCTCGGCCGCATATACGATGCTCTTGTGGCACGTCTAGGGTTCGGAGGGCTCGGTGTTTCGTGTATTACTTCGGCTTCTCCTCGGACGATGAAGAAGATCTCGTTTCCTGGGCTGCCTTGGCGAACGATGTCGGTGAAGGGGGAATATGTCTTCGGCTGTGCGCTGAGACCAATAAAATGTAGGATATCCGGGGGAAGTGTCGAAAACAGGGGAAGCTCCTTGAGCGTTTTCCGGATGTTGACATAGCCGCTACCAAGGGCGCTGCCACTGATAGCCGGATCTTCAATCACACCAGGGCTAGGCGATTTCCGTTTCTTAGTGTTCACCGCAGCACCCTCCTTGATCACCCCAACCTCCCCGGTGCTGACTTCGCCCGGGACCGCTTCACGCGCAAGCTTTGGGCCAGTGAAGTCCGTGAGCTTGCCCATCTGCCCGCTCTCTTGGCGTTTCTTCTTCAGGATTGTCAACCGTTCCTGCGCTTCCTGGCGGATTGCCTTCTCCATGTCCGGATACTTGGGGAGCTCTGCCTGCAGGTCTTCCTTCTTGAGAACGACGAGGAGGCACTTGGTTCTCGCCACGATGGTCGCGGTCCTTGGCACGTCCATGAGGACCCCGATTTCTCCGAAGAAAGCACCGGGTTTGAGCTCGGCGTAGACAGCCTCGCCATCCCGAGAGGTGACGGCGACGACGCCGCGGACCAGCCAATACATTGCTTTTGCTTCGTCGCCCTCGGTGAGGATGTGATCATGAGCTGAGTGGATCTGGGGTCTTAAATGGGCACCGATTGCGACCAGGAAATCTTCCGGGGCAGACATAAAGAGGGGAAAAGACCGGATGCGATCGACCAGGTCGAGCGGCATATCTGGAATGGTCGAAGCCGTCAGCGGGGAGGGGCGCATGGGCCGCGTCGGGTTCGCTTCGACATTGAACGACCTGATCAGAGACGACACAGAGCCCTGAACCTGCTGCTGTCCCGCCTGGGCACTCGCACCATGGTGCGCATGGTGGTGGGCTAGGGCCCGGTAGGCCGGAGGAGGCGGAGTGCGATTCCGCCGCATCGTGTGCTGGGTAGGGGCGGGAGAAGCCCCCCCGGACACCGGATGGCTGAAGTGCCTGACGAGCTATTTGGAAACTTCCGAATTCCCAATCCAGTTCGACGGATTTATTACTTCTAGGGAATGACGTCTCCTGTCCCGCAGTCCCGTATATTGCGGAGGGGCCGGTTAGATCGAGATTAGGCGGGGATGCTTCATGCTATAGCCAGTCGAACCGCGGCTTCCCCACACAAGACAGGAACACAGCAAGCTCCGAGAGCCGCCTTTACGCTTCTCTCGCCCTTCTCCCGCCTTGTATCCTTGGCTTCTGTGGGGAATAGAAGATCGCCAGATCGAGGGTAATTGGAGAATACGCTGCTCTCGTCGTCGGGGAGAGGCGGTCGGTCTGGGCCCGGTGGCTCGACTTCTGGGCGTCGTTTTCAGTTTGATCGCAGACCGGAGGTTTGCGCCCGGCTTCGTGTTTGATGTTTCTCGGCGAGCAGTCAAACAGAACACTCGCGCATTGTAGGAGCTGAGGGTCGATTGGCCTGATTTGATCGCAGTCGCCGGCTCGTTCGAGGTAGATGGGAGTTCTGGGAAGAAAAACCTTGGTCAGTATCAATGCCTCTCCTCCCCGTCATCCGCTCGCTGCCCGGCATCGCTTACATGGTGTGGAGGGCTTGAAACACGCAGCAGGGCGTCACGAGAGCGCCGCTGGGAGGACGGATTTGGAGATCCCAAGGTGTGGGGTAATAATGGTACAATAGTCGCTCGGCAAGAACAAGTTCGTGGAGATCAGCCAGCGAGTCGGATCGTAGATTTGGCTGAAGGGGGAGATGCGTGCCTGGACCTGGAGACACAAGACAGGTGACGGGAGTGGGAAACCGGCCGGCGTGGGGACTTGGGAAGCTGAGGTCGCAGGATGGACGCGGTCTTGAGAGCGTGGGGTCCGTCTCAACACCAGTCCTGAGCAAATTTCCAGTTGCGAGCTTCAGTAGGACCGCACAACCACCAGCAGCGCCAGTTCCAGGATCGACAAGTAGAAGGGGGAGCGGCGGTAAGCCGTGAGCATGGTGGGAAGTTCAGGAAGGGAGCGCAGCAAGACAGCGGAGGGGTGCGGAATGGCGCGCGACGGCTGCCGGCTTCCCACGCGGTAGGTGGAATTGGGCGTACGATGGAGCAGCACGACGCAGCAAGCCACAGGGCAACCTGCAGGTCTGCACTCTTCCTGTGCTGCCTTTCCTGTTAGGGCAGCTCTTCGGGGTACAAGGCGATGTTTGATGTGTGTGTGAAGATGCGCTCGTGCTCAGCCCAGAGCAGACTGGATGGGGTGGGAGATGCAGCAAGGTGAATGAAGCAGGAGCTTGGGTGCTGCAGCGAGACCTTGCCAGATTGGTTTGCGGTTTCCCACCCAAGCTTCATCAGTTAACTTTGCCTCTCTGCCTCAAGCCTGGGTCTAAATTAGCTCATCGCGGGGCACGGAGCGCAGAGGGGCGGTCTGCTACGCACGGGGGCTACAGGTGATTAATGGGCGAGATGAAGGAAATGATGAAATAGCAGCGCACAAGCCCGATGGATTCAGTTACTTGGGGTTTCTGATGGCGTTGGGGAGGAATTTAATTCCGCATCCTGTCCATCCCACACATCGGGTTCAAGAGTACAATTGAGAGGGGCAATGTGAAAAACTGTAGCCGTCCACAGGCGGAGCAATAGGTGCGCTAAGCCGTTGAGACCACATTGGCAGGATTGGCAGAACGACGCCTTGATACATAGGTGTCGCCCGCACGCCAACCAGCTCCTGCATCCGAATTGCTGCGTGTCCTATGTGCAGGAGACCAGGGGGCGAGGTGATGTTGAGTCGCGAGGTCGGTGATGACGGGAGCATTGAGCAGGAAGCCATGCTGCAGAACCAGAGATGAGGAAGTTCTGGAAGCTGGGAGCCGGGCTGCCACGTCCCTGTTTCCCTGTCAGCCCCGCCATGGCGCCCCACCATGAGCTCCTCTTTCGTCAGAGCTTTCACCGCCTGAAGCCATCCCCGTCGCCCACGAGTTCGAGATGTTACGCTGCAATCCGAGGAATTGGACGTTGACCTGGTCGAGAGGGTCGCGTGTGCTCTGCGAAGCTCCACAAAGGCAGTGGGCAAAACCAGGCTGTCAGAATGTCCTGTCTTTCGCAGCAGCACAGCAGAAACATTTCGTGCAGCTGGGCAGCCACACTGCACGATGACGACGGCAGCCCACCTTCGTCGTTGGCCGGAAAGTTCTTCAACTGGCCCTAAACGCGACTAAGCCGAGCTAGAAAATACACCATATCTCAACTTATTTCAATTCTTTCTTGGGCATATGAGGCGCTTCGAAATCTCACGTTAACTGGGACCTCAAGTTGTCGAAGGGACGACGGCGAGAGGGGAGCACGCTCAATCGCCCCTGGGCCTTGATCACGGCCGCGGTGGCCCGTCCGCACAGCTTGTTTGCAGCTTGTTTCAGCTGCCCTGTCCAGGCGGCCGGTCCCCCACAGGTATCGGTACCCCTGGCGCCCCCTGCGTGAAGCGAAATCCCTAGTCACTGCTACCCCGGAGGCCCCGGCCGATCCACCGCCCCAGCCCTGCAGGACAACCTTCGAGAAGAATTCTAGCGCTGTCTGTGCTTTTGTGCTCGTTTTTGCCCCTTGGTCCGGGCGTCTTGGTGCATCCAGGCGACCCTGCCCGCCGCCTTTGGGAATCTCAAGTCGCCCAATAAGCAACGCGTGCGACCCGAAAATATCATGTTGCGTGGAGGTCGCTGGGGTTGGTCCTATCCGACATACAGCACCGTACAATAAGGTTTTCTGGAAGTCCCCTAAACATAGGCGTTTTGTTTCATGCGGTGCCCCCGCGATTCTCCTCCGACGATGGACATGAATCGCGCTCCCATCCGGCGGCGGCTGCAGTGGCACAGCAAAACCTATCAGACGAGATGGGCTGCCGTTTCCGTGGCTGGAGGAGTCCACCGCTGAGATGACACATAACGCAGTTTATGCGAAGGCGCCACCAGGCAGTCGTCGTATTCGCGCATCGATGATACGTTGGATTGCGCGGGTGACCGTGTCTCTAGCTGGCTCGCACTCGAGTACTCCTCTGGGAATAGTAATGCTGTTGGCCTCAGTGGAAAGAAAGCACAAGGCCCAGAGCTTCCCCGCGCAGCACCACAGCTTCCATCATGCATGGCCGCCAGAGCACGGGCCCCTAGACCTTCCAATCGTGGGCTTGTTGCCTCGTGGTCCCCCTGACCGGCTGTATGTCCATGTGGCACAACGGCTGCCGGTTAAACTGCCTCGAGGGGTTCGCTCAGAGAGTGTGTGTCCCGGCGCACCATCATGTCCTTGTTGAGCATCTCGCTTCCAGTAGGAACGGAAGGTCCCCGCGGTAGTTGGGAGGACATCCGGCATCCGCAAATATGAGGAGGGGAGCGCAAAGGAGCAAAGGCGGCACGGTAATGTGCACGGTATTTGCTTTTGCACTTGGTGTGTTCCCCCGAGAGAATAGGTAAGTTGACCGTGAGGTTTACTGTGACACTTGACACACCACGCATCGCAGACAAGCCCGACAACTTGAGCCCTATGAGAAATTGCACAAGCCTTTGGTGCTTCTTCAGCCCATCAGATTCCCTTGCCCGATGCCTTGCTGCAAGTTCAATTTCGCTCACGCCTCTCACCTTCGTTTGCCCGGCTGCCTAGAAGCCAGTGAGTGGCCCCCAGATTGACGCAGGGAGCTCCAGCGTCCTTGCCGCAGCCCAGTTCTAGGCACGCATATCCGTTAGCAGGGTTCCCTCTGTTGATGTATGCATGATGCTCGGTTCGAGTTGCACGTAGGCGGCCTGTAGAAGCAGTGGTATTCGGGAGCCGGTCGGCGTGTCTCATCCCCGCATGCGGCAGCCGCCCTGCTCCGTCTGAACCTGGCTGTTTCCTGGGGAGTACAACGCGTCGCGTGATCCGCCTAACCGTCATAGTCTCTGAAGGATTGCCAAGAATATAGAGCTGACTTGCGGACATCGTGCTTGGTCCCTTCCTTTGAGGCTGGCGAGTGCTCAAATGCTGCAGGCGATGCTAAACCCACGCTCGAGATCGTCGCGATTGTTACCTGTTCTAGGGCAGCAAATGACTGCGGCGTTGCAGAAGCAAGCAGGCTGCACCTCCTGCCCCTCCCCGCCGCCTCGTGTCTGGGTTGGAATAGCTATCTCCACATTGACTGTAGGCAATGCTTTTTGGGGACGGGGGTGCTTATCGAGGTGGTCAGGATGTATCTAGCCGTAGTAACTGCTTCGTAGTGAGTTGTGGCTGTCGCAACGACTATGAGCGTCGATGTGACTGTGTTAGTGGATTTTGTACCATCGGGAAACGCCTGGAGTCCCGTTTCTTGTCCATGGAGGACATACTGGTCCCTCATGGGCGCTGCCAACGTCGACACCGCTGCCACAAGCGAGAGGAAAGCGTAAGGGTTTAGCTTCATTGAGTGGTAACCGTAGAGGGTTGAAATGCTGTCAAGGATGCCTCGAAATACTCGAAAGGATGGATAGTTTGTCGCGAGTGTTGGTATGGAAATGCCAGGAGGACTGGGCGATCACACGCTCCAGAGTCGTTGACTCCCAGTACTCCAGGAGGCAAGATGGCAGCTACTCTGTGAGAGCTTGAGCGGAAGGCGCCGTGTAGATGCAACGCAACATGAGCCACTAGGTTGGGAATATGGTTTGGCGAGGAAACAACGTTTCAGACCGCGCCCAACGGTGAAATCGAGGAGGATGAGAGGAATGGAAGATTCAGTGACCGATACAGAGAAAAGGCCATCTCTCATTCCAATAAATACCTTCCTACATTCTCCAACGACCTTCCCTATTGGAACTGAGGCCTTTCATAAATGCAATGAAGGCCCGTGGGGAAGCCGTGTACAGGGGACTCTCGATACGGAGAAGCCGCCCTGAGGCTATGCCGGCAGGGTTATGAATGTCGTCAAGCATCGAACAGCGCGGGACTGTACACCATGGAGACTTTCCATGGTGGCATTAATTTCGTCCCATGATCCTTAGCATCTAATCCATCACGTATGGATGGATAGCTGTGTTGTTTTGTTTCATGTCGTTCTGGCACCAGCGGCAGGCGCTATGCTGGAGCATTGACCACCTATGGGTTTTGATGATTAGGGTTGGGGTCCACAATATCCGATTCTGCCGATTAATTCCGGCCCCGCACCAGAGCTGCTCGAAGCTTCTCCCCGCTGTTCGAGCTCGGGCCAATCAACATTAGCTAAGCAATACTTTCACATCGAAACGTCATCCAACTTTGCCTCCAGTGACTGACCTTCAACTACCTTCAGGCGGCCCTCGTCGACTTCGACATCCAACAATCCGTTTACCTGTCGTCAACCTTCGGCAAACGAGCGATCTATCATGTCGTTCACACTCACAATTCGCGCTGGCCCCGCGCGGCTCGCATCGAGGATGCCGCAGCTCGCAAAGGCATCCGGTCCATCCGCCACAATCCGAGCGTTGCACCAGTCGACCCCGAAAAACGCCTTCTTCACGTCGAAGACGGCCACAGTCGCGCTCCGGCCAGCAACGAAGGCTAGCAACGGCCTTCTCGCACGCCTGCAGGGCTCCTCGCGCAGCTATAACTACAACTACGCAGGTGCGACAATCGATCCCAAGGTGCAGCGCGCCGCGCTCCTGCGCAAGCTGTTGGTGGGCGGCGTCATTTTCGGCACCACCCTCGTTGGTGTCAATGTCGTCTTCAACCGCGAGACAAGAGAGGACGGCGGCATGCCTCCATTTGAGCAGTCGTATCTGAACAGGACGTTCTTACACACGGGCCTCGGTATTGCGATCATTGGTACGACTGCGTACCAAATGATCCAGAGCGGCTTCGTGTACCGCATAATGGTTACAAACCCGTGGGTTGTGGGTATCGGTGGTCTCGCGCTCAGCTTCGGCACCATGATCGCGACTCGGTCTATCGAACCTGAAAAGTAAGTGTCCCTTTTTGGGTTCCCATCGTGTTCCAGGAATAAAACTAATGTGTATCCAAGCTATATCCCCAAGTACGCCTTCTGGACTGCTTTCAATGTCACCCAGGCTGCATTCGTCGCTCCCCTTATGGCTATGGCGCCTCCCGCCCTCCTCGCTCGCGCCGGTCTCTACACTCTTGCCATGATGGGAAGCATCTCGTTTGTTGGCGCTACGGCCAAGCAGGAGAAGTACCTCTACATCGGTGGCCCTCTGCTTGCTGGCGCGGCTCTTGTCGCAGTCTCCGGTTTTGCGCCCCTCATTCTTCCCGCTACGGCAGTCCGCACTCTTGCCTTCAGCGAGAACATTTGGCTATATGGTGGTCTGGCCGTCTTCGGCGGCTTCACTCTGTACGATGTGCAGAAGGTCTTGCACCACGCCCGCATGGCCCAGCGTGGCATCATCAAGGAGGATACCGTCAACGAGAGCATCAGCCTTGAGCTGGACTTCCTCAACATTTTCGTCAGAATGGTACAGATCCTGATGCTCCAGCAAGGCCGGAGGAAGTAGATGACAACACATGATGTTTGGAGCTGTTGAGGCCAATGAGGATCAGACGCTGCTGAACCTGTTTTGTGGTTGGTCACGATCAATACGGGCCTAGCATCACCTTCGGGTCCGTTGAAACTAGTTTCCTTTAGTTTGTTACAGAGAACTCTCTACTCAGTGGTCATGATATCCAAGGTGGACGCCTGGGAAAGACTCCGGAGAAATGTACAAATACTTTTACAATGCTTTGCCTTTGTTCAGTTGAACATTCGACTAACCGAAGCACAAACGACATCTCCAACAAAAACATAACAAAAACACGATTCAATATTCTCTCAAACGCTTGTGCTATTTTCATTTATGTGGCCCAACATAATGAGACTATGTGTAAAAGCTTTGCTGGTCAATTGGCCATAGCTCATATGACAAGCTTCCAAGCATACAAAGTCACGATAGTTGTAGGGCAAATATTCCGATGTTCATGCTGTTGAAAGCGATCATTGCTCTGCGATAAGCACTCTCCATGTGTCCCAGGACCCCAAAACCAAACTGAAATACTTGTATCTTTAAATCACAACCCGGTTTGTCCGTACCCGTAGGCAAAACTCCCAACTCCAGCGCTCATATTGTGTCATAATCCATCAAAACCTCCCCAACATCCAACAGGCCATCATTTCAGGTCAGGAAACTTCCTGAGATAATGGCTTGGGCACTCGTATCCGCCTGGGTTCGCATCCAGATACGCCTGGTGGTAGTCCTCAGCGTCCCACCATTTCTCCGCCGGCAGGATCTCGGTCACGATCTTGCCGTTATACCACTGGTCGTTGGCCTTGGCTGTGATTTCGCGCGCGATCTTCTCCTGTTCGGGCGAGTGGAAGAAGATGCCGCTGCGGTATTGGCTGCCGCGGTCGGGGCCCTGAGAGTTGAGCGTTGTGGGGTCATGCATGCGGTAGAAAAACTCGAGAAGTTGGGTGTAGGTGATCTTCGTGGGATCGTAGATCAGTTGGGTGGCTTCGGCATCTGGAAAGGGAGGAAAGGTTAGTTAGCTGGACAAAAGCAATGGGAAGATTGGGTACATACGTCCAGTGCCGCCGGAGCAGACTGCGCGGTATGAGGGGTTGGACTGGTCGCCGCCGATGTAGCCCACGCGCGCGTCATACAGGCCCTTGCCCTCAAAGTGCTTGCGGTACAGGTGCTCGACGCCCCAGAAGCAGCCGGCTGCGACAGTGGCCTTCTCGGCGCCCTCGGGGATCGGGGCTCTGGTAGTCATGGTGGCGGTCTGCGTGAAAGGTCGAAAGAATCGGGTGATGAAGGACATGCCAGAAACTAGTGCGATAACGAGGGAAATAAAGACGAAGCGGCGAGATATAGACGCCGTTGTCGTGTAAGTCGGAGTTGTGCGGCTCGAAGCTATGGTGGGGTTGATGTGGGTTTTGGAGGGTTGTCTTCGATTGCGACAGATCGGTTGGAATTGCGCACTCGTCAGAGTGGATTGATGCTGGGATTGCTTGTCGGTGGTTGAACTTGGCGGAGCAGAAACGGATCCTTATATCGAAATGCGGCCAGCGCAACAAGGTGGTGCTTACTTCAGATCGATTCCAAAGGGTTTGTTGTCTTTTGGGAATCGTGACGTCTGCGCCCTCGGCGGTGACAAATCCGATGCGCCACAAAGATGATTCCAAATGTGCCGAGCCAACCGCAGACAGAAATGCCGCTCTTAGGGTTAGGGCTCCAGCTCCGGCGATTCGCTCGTCATCTGAATCTCGGCAGGTTGCGACTGCCCGCAAATATCCATCTTTGGAATTCTTCAACTTCCAAATCTTCAATTCACAGGTACCTTATTTTATGCAGGCTGCTATAAACGATCCCGGTTGCTCTCTTATATTTTCGAAAACCCTAGTCTCATTTTCTTGCTTGTTCTGCTCACCTGGATCTGGTCCTCCTCCGCGACGGTCGACGTGACTCTCACTTGCGCGGTTAAGGTGTATGTCCGGAGCCGACAAAAGCTCTGCCTGAATTCTCAACAACATGCTCTGATATGCTCAGCTTACCTACCTAGTTTAGGGGCGTGGAACTAGGACTACTACATTCCTAAATTCCATGGGGGGAAATCGATGGAACAGTCCTCTTCCTTGATGCAAGTGTACACGAGATAGCCAACTTCAAAAATCACAAGTATTACTAGCAATTCCTCAGCCCTACCGATCTTCCTACCCCCCAACCCTTCGAACTGATCCGCGCTCACTCTGGGCCGGGACTTGCGCCCATCCGTCAGCCTTGCTCCCTGATGCCATCCACTCCCACCGGAACGACCTTCTCTTCTCCGCTTTCTCCTTCGCTGCATCCGTCTCCTTCTCTGAACCCCGAGCCCCGGAAGAGCCCAACACAGTCACCAACTGCTCCCCCTGCACTCTCACTGTCTCTATCGCCACTCGCAGCTCTAGATCCCACCTCACCAGATGCCGATGCCTGATATTATAAGTCTCAAAGTCGGGATACACCCTATCCACCACGGGCACCTCAAAGACCGGACTCTCTTGTCCCGACCGGACACACCACACGCCTTGCTCGCCAAACCGCACGCCCAGGACCAGCGTCCCCACATCTAGCGCCGCCTCTTCGGCATCAGACGGCAGCCACAGCGCTTCCCGCTCCCGCGGGTTCCACTTCGCCCGCAGCACTTCCTCATCCCGGCACAATAGCCGCCGCTTCACACTCCCGCTGACCACTCCCTGCAAGTTGACCGTCGTGCGCGCCACCAGCGACACCTTGGCGGCCCGCAGCTCGATAAGCCGACTCCGCTGCGCAAGGACATCCGAGGATAGCTCGTGGAACGGCGCCGTGCGCACATACAGTGGCATCGGGCTTAGCGAGTCGAGCTGGGTTGTCTTGGGGCAGACGACCTCCACGCCGAAGGTGTAGTGCGGGAGCTTCGGGCTGCACAGCGTCTTGGTCAGCTTGTCAGCCAGAAAGAGCCGCGGGTGGTTTTGGCCTGGCAGGAGACGCTGCGAGTGCACGGTCTTCCGGCATGTCCAACGGTGGATAGGGACGTCGGGCGGATGTATTACGATTGGGAGCGGGTGGTGGCGGACTGTGAGTGGGTAGATCGCGATCTCCCTTGAGGAAGGGGAGGCGCGGTTCGAGAGGGAGGCTTCGAGCCAGTAGTCGACGAAGGCGCAGAGGATGGAGGTAGGGGAGCGCGTGCGTGAGTAAAAGGTGAAGGGGAGGGGGTCCCCGTTTATGGCGTCGTGGTTGGGGAGGGTGATCGCGAATGGGCAGGAGAAGAACACCTCGCCAGGGTTCGAGGGGCTGGGGATATGCAGCGGCCCGTCGAAGATTGCCTGGTGGAGGTCGTCGCCGAGGAGGTTTGCGCGGGCTCGGAAGGGGTGGAACTTGATGAACTCTTGGACGAAGAGTTTGACCTTGTCTCGTCCTCGGAGATGGATGGTTAGTCGTGCTCGGGAGGTGTCGAGCGGCAGCTGGCGGACCACCCTGCCGGTGATGGTGTCTCCGGGGTTGATGGGGCCTGGGGTATCAAGCTGGATCGAGAGGCCCGGGCCATTTCGGGCCCAACGTCGTGGCATCACGCTGGCATTGGCGTGTGGAACTGAACGGTGCAATTGGACACAGACGAGCCAAGAAGGGGGTTGATATGCCATCTAAGGAGGTGGCGGGAGTCCAAGGGACCTTTTGATGTCCGTGTGTCCGGCGCTAATATCGGTTTGAAGTGAATCTTGACGTAGATGCTGCACTCTTTGGGGCTGTGCTGTTGGTGTTTCGTTGATTTATGGTTTGTCTTTACATCACTAGGGGCATTCTGGAAACCACATTCCTCGCCACAGCCACGAGCTTCAAAGCATTAACTTATTGGGCTTCGTGATGCAAGTTTACTGTATGCATTCATTGAGCCTCAGCAATATCTGCGAGTGCTATATGTCATATTCTTTCGGCGAAGATTGGTTAGAGTAGTACTTCTGTGTACATGGTATCGCTATGCTGCGGTACCGCCGAAGTGTAAGATGTAATTCTACGACTGCCAGCACACATGTACATGTTAGTCATGTGACACAAGGAGGGATCTCGCATTTTTTAGGAGAACACATCCCCGTACTGTAGCCTTTGTCTCACCCTGTACTGTAGGTCCACTTTTCCAGCCTGACAGCTGCCACGATGCAGCCTCAGCCACCACCACCAAGCAAAACGCGCGCAAAAAGGGGTAACAAAGCAATTCCAACGCAAAGCGACCGTTTCCACAATAAAACAGAATAGTATTACATATAATAGTCGCTGACTAAGCCCTATTTGAGGCCCCTGAATGGCCAAATCGCTCCCCCCTTGCATTCCTACTATTCCAATGCATCACTCCTGCGGCGCATTCCTCCAGGTTGGCTTCCTGGTTCTTGTGGGCCTTGAGGCATTCGCCGGCGCCCCCATGTTGGCCGGGGCCGTTGATGAGGGTATATTGGGCTTCGTACTACGCTTGGAGGGATTGGCAGACGCTGGGGCAGTAGTCCTAGTACCTCCAGGCGTCGATTCGGCCCCCTCCAGTTCAACCCCCTCCCAGCCGGAAGCCCTGCGGCGGATGCTGGGCATGAGCCCAGACTGCACGCCCGTAGACTGCTTCTTCGCGGGCGCCTTCTTCCGTGGAGCCGTAGTCTTCGGAGCTGCAGCCTTCCTCTTCTTCGTAGCCGCGCCTATAACTATCACGTCCTCTACCTGCGTGGGCTGAGTCTCTGGTATTCTTTCTGAAGAAGGAGGAGGTTCTTGAGTAGCTGGAATAACCTCCTCAACCTCCTTAACCTCTCGTGGGAGCGGTGCCGTGAGTCTGGGGGTGTTGGCGGCGTTCTAAGCGAACATCCCAGTCCCACGAGGACGGCCCTTAAGATTGGCAACCACATCAAACTCCTGGTATTACAGCAACTCGTCCTCGTCAATCAGACTTCTCTCCAACCACTAGAAGCGATGGAAGTCTTTCTTGGCGATGGGTATACCCTCATTGTGACGGCGGAGAAGTTCGTGGCTGCAAGGGATACCGTACTGGCGTGTGAAGCTATTGCTGCAGTCGCTTAAAGGCGATAGGGCTGGATTTAAGCGACTGGGCACTGCACTAAGCATAATTTAGTGTTATTTATCGATAAGACTAAGTGCTTTCTGGGAGATGGAATAGGGGGCATCTCCTAACCACTCTCTACCAATATACTTAAACTTCAGCCTTTATTTCTCGCCTTTCTTTACCTCCGTGATGTTATCCTCCATAACCTCAACCATCTTAAGGGACTGTAAAACACACTCACGAACGCTACTCCTGCCGGTAATGATGAAGGACTTAAGGTAGCGGTTAATGGCCTCAACTAGGGATGTAGTTCGTTAACCGAAGTTAAGGTGTTAACTAGTGTAACAGGTCGCCCACTAATCAACCACAGGCATCCAGGTATCCTCAAGATACTACAGTATAGCGGTCTGTTAATAAAAGTAGGCCTGGAGCCTTTCCCAGGCGGTGTGAAAGTCGTCAACGGTAGAAGCGTACACCACACCCTCCCAGAGTTTATACAGGCCAGCCATGGAGTACTCAACTGTATCCTGATGGCCACCAGGCATCCTGTCAATCAGCCGGCTTGCCCTATCAACAACACTCTCTTCATGGGTGCAATCTAGATTAGTTTCTTCCTCGGCTTAACTGTAAGGCGGAGGTTAGCCAAGGGTTACGGCAACAGCGGCTGCAGCAGCCTTATTCCACTTCTTTTTAATGTGGAGAGTTACGTTCTTATTGACGTGAAACACACAGAGTTAAGAGTGGGCTTCAGGGTACGCATCCGCAACGGCACCTCACATAACTGTGTCGTAATCTGTGATGGTGACAATTAGCGACCTTGCACCGGCTTCCTCTCGGAACTGGTTGACTTTCTCCATCAACCAATCAAATCCTTCCTTCCTCTCGTTATTAATAAGGCCAAATCCGCAAGAAAAGGCCATGCCAAGATAGTTAAGGGCGACGATTTGGAAGAAGGCGAGGCCTTTATTGTTTGTGCGATAAGTGTTGTCATACAGTTGAACCCAGGGGTATAAGGACCACTGGCACATTGACCACTCCGTTGTCCAAAACAAGCCCTCCGGCTTCCTTCGTCTATCGCCTTCATCCTGAGGCTCTGCCCACTTAACTTCAAAGCGAACCTTCTTCTTCCGTAAAAGCCGAATAGTTACTGGGAATGGGTTATATCCTTCCAGAGCCTTCTTACGTAGTCGATAGCGCCTGTTACGGAGTTAACGGTACGTAAAGATAATACCAGGGAACTACCTTCTCATCTCTACAGCAAACTCACGGTTCCGAACGGCTAGGCGGTCGATGTAGTCCTTAATGAAGGCGACATAGTCGCCATTAAAACGACTACCCTTCTCGTAGTCCTCGGCTTCGTGGAACTGGTGATGTTGGTGGTCCTGGTGAACTTCAAAGGTCCAACGGCGGTCGTTCTCCTTCAGCGCCTTCGTAACGCCTTTCCAGGGGCAGCCGACTTTAGATGTAGATGTAGAGCGAGAATGGGCCTCAGACTTGCGAATAGAGCCCCGCTGGCAGGCGACAACTACTCTGGAGTAGCCAAAGTCCTTGATTTTGTTCTCGGAACGGAGCTTAATAACAGAGAAACAAGCCTGCGCGCAATACTCGTTGAGTTCGGCCATCAACTCGTCAAGGGTATCGTATTAGTGCGTAAGGAGCCGGTGGCCTGGCGGAGGGTTGGAGAACGGCTGGGGTGGCGCATCTTCGGAATCGCTGGCGTCACTGACGCTGGCACAGTCGCTCTCAGCGATCTCAATCGCGGCGCCATCAAAGCCATCCGGATGGTCGAGATCCTCCTGCAAGAGATCCATCTATAGGCAAGATTAGTAGGAGAATTGATTGCAGCAATTTGCGACGTACGGTTCCGATGTTTTGCAGCGTTGTTGGCTCGCTGCAGGTGAGGATTGAGGGTGGCTGCGATGTGTGGAAATGCCTGGAATTCGTGGGGTTGATGCTGGGGCTCAGAATCATGCAATTCATTGTTATGCAGTGCCAGCTGGCAGGATTCACGAACATTGGATTAAATGGGTGGATGTCGCGGGGGTTAGGGTTATATATGGCGAAAAGTGGACCTACAGTACAGGGTGAGACAAAGGCTACAGTACGGGGATGTGTTCTCTTTTTTAGGCCCTGCTCAGCCTCATTGATAGTTTAGAAGAGAGCTTCTAATTACACTATAGAGATCGGCTATTTGTACCATAGTTCTGCAGTGAAGTTGAACACCTTGGATTGGAACAGCAAGGCCTGAATTATTTCATGAGAGGCCATATTGAAGTTGTCAGAAGCCCTACTCGCATAGTGATAGACCTTACTTGCATTGGGAGAAGCCGTATTCGCCTTATTAAAGGCCTTTTTAACATTCTTCAGAGACTGTATATGCATTAGAAGAGGACTTAAATACATTATAATAGGCTGCTAGAGGATGCAAGAAGGCTATTTCCAGATGTAATATAGCTTATCTGCATCTTTAAAAGGCCTTCTGCATTCTCAAAAGACGGTCTTTCTATTCTCAAGAGGCCTCCCACAATGCAGTCAAGGTCTCTCATAATGCAGGTAAGGCCTGTTAAATAAGAATATTCAATTTCAATCCACGCTATCCAATGCAGTTTTTCTCATCATGTCCTCAAATCACAACCCCAACGCCTCCCTCCTCCCTGTACTCAACATATCAAGATAAGGGGCTTCTCCAAGGGACGCCACTCTATCTCCGGCCCGCGCCTCAGCGTAATCGTATGTGGCGCAATGCCATGTACTACGGTTGTCCCAGATCGCCAGGTCGTTCTTCCTCCACTTGAACCGCACTTGCGCATCGTGGTTCTGCGTCACCAAGCTGAAGAGATATGGCAGCAACACATCCGACTCATCGCGAGTCACGCCATTGATGCGCTTTGTGAATCCCTTGTTTACGTAGACGGATTTCCACCCGGTTACGGCTAATTCGTGTTAGTTCAACTCTGGTTTCAGAAGACCTTCTGGGTAGGAATTGAATAGGTACGTACGGTTTGTCCGAATAACGGGGTGTACCGCCGATAGTGACGTTCCGTGGTTCAACGGCGACCCCCTCTTCCCCTGGCGAATGGGATTCCCCAGCCTTTCGGCCTCATCTAGGAAGAACTTGGCGTCATGAGTGGCCGTTAAGCCCTCGAGCATCTGTCTCATCGGCGGTGACAAACGGTCATACACCTCATATCCACTGGCCCACATGGTATCGCCGCCTGTTGCAGGTAGCGTATGGATTTTGAGCATGGCGTAGTCAGATGGCACCGGCTCAAACGTAATATCGCTATGCCAGCCTGCACTGGCGAAACGACTTACATCCGAGAGCTGATGGGTCAGGCCGCCGCCCTTAGCTTGTTTCTCGGACGAGATAACGCTGATCTGGTCGCCGAGTTCACTGCCCTCCTCCGTTAGGGGATGCACGTGAAGATCAGAGGACTCGGGCTAGATAGATAGTTCATGGTGGTCAGCGGCCATGTTGCATCCTGTTTTCGGAGAATTTCATGGTGTGATTGCTTACCGAGCCGGCGAGGGCAGTTAGGCGAAGCATGAAGTCCTTCATCTCGGTAGGGGTTACATCCTGATCGCGAAGGAAGACAACACCCCTCTGAGAGACTGCGTTTCAATTGTTAATGCCTACTCACATGTGACAACATGTGTATGTTGCAACGGTGGATGCATTTACCTGTGATGGCAAGGTCTCTGATCACATCATCGGACCCCTTGAGGAGTTCGCGGACTTGGACGTCCTCGAACTCGCGGCCGATGACCGGGGTCAGATCGTTGTGTTTGAATTGCTCGAGCGACCCCGAGTAGGTGGGTTTGGTGACTGCGGGCCTGGCGATGTCGTTGCCTCCAATGATGTTGGATGCGGACCAGGGTCCATTAGCAGAGTCTTGAATAGCGGAAGGCATGATGGTAATCGAGTCACAGCTCAGACAAACAACACTGGGAATATCAAAATGATTGAAGACATGGCAAACAGGGGCGGTATCTCACAACGGATCCCTTTTACATGGTAGCGATGGCGCAATAGATGTAGGCCCTTAATGTAAGCATTTCGGGGATGAATGGGCCCGGATGGGGCCTCGGGGTCGGCGGGTGGGTGAGGTGGGCCTCGCAGCGGAGAAATTCTCGGAAGGTGCGATGGCGTCACGCGCACCAAAATGAGAAATCCCGGACCTTGGCCTCAACTCGGCCCCGCACCCGAGCGATCATGGTTCATTTGCAGCTTTCCAAGCCTGGGGTGCTGCACCTCGGGACCAGAAAGGGGCGACCACAGCGCCGGCACTCGACCGTAAGCGGAGGTCACGCTGCTCGGGTGCGCTGCACCATTCCGTGCGGTTTTCCCGCCCAGCGACGCTGGCGCGATGTAATGCTAGGGAGGCAAGCGAGAAAAATGGGGTATTCTCCGCGCCTTTCTCCGCAACAGGAGTCCTTTCCATGGGTCGGAATGCGATCCAGACCCGTTCTGGTGTCTGAACAGGACCGTCACGGTGAGCCGGGGCGGCACGCTGGAATTAAATACCGCGACTGCCTTCTCAAGGCCGTGTTCATGATTGCTCAAAGACATCCACCTCTTCTCTCAATCTTCAATTTGTCAGCTCGACACCTTGACGAACATATCCATGGGCGTCGACGATATCGAGGGACCGGTGCAGCCCGCTCCTAGCACCCATGAGGACTACGATTCGGATAAGTCCGCCGTCGTCGGCCGCGACAAGCTCAGCAATGCCGTACCCCCGGATGACAAGTTTGAGGGCAAGCACCAGTGGGACCCCGAGGCCACATGGACCCCTGAGGAAGAGAGAGCCGTTGTGCGCAAGACCGATATATGGCTAATGTCATGGATCTGTGTGATGTTCTTCGGCCTCCAGCTCGACCGCGGCAATCTTTCCAACGCGCTTGCAGATGATTTCCTCAAAGACATGCATCTGACGAGCGACGACTACAACAACGGAACCACCATTCAGCTGGTGTGCTTCCTCGCCGCCGAATTCCCCGTCCAGCTCATCACCAAGCGTTATGGTTTCCGCAAGGTTCTGCCCATCATGATGTTCTGCTGGGGTACCGTCACCTGGGGCCAATCCTGGATGCACGAGCGTGCCGGCTTCTATGTCACTCGCGGTCTCATCGGTGCCTGCGAGGGAGGCTTCATTCCCGGTGCCATTCTTTACGCCACGTACTTCTACACCTCCAAGGAGCTGTCTGTCCGTCTCGCCGCCTTCTGGTCGACCCTGAATGTTGCTCGTGTCATATCGGCTCTGCTGGCCGCTGGCATCCTCGAAATGCGCGGAATTGGAGGCAAGCCGGGTTGGTTTTGGCTTTTCATTCTTGAGGGCATATTGACAGTTATTTTGGCTACAATCGTGAGTTTCTGCTTTTTCCATCGTTTACTCAAGTTATCTCAGGACTAAGGGGTCGTGTTTGTGGTGTTGTGGTGGTTATGGGCGGGGGGTCCACTTTTTTGCTGTCCTGGTAAAAAGTGGCCCCCCCACACGAACCAACGCTGGTCTGAGACCTGGGGTAGGCAAATACTCAAGAGGCCATCGTTGACTTTGTTTCTAGTCTTTCCTTTACCTCCCAGCGTCGCCCACCGACACAACTGGCATCATTTTCCGCAAGCCGTGGTACACAGAGCGTCAGGAAGTCATCATGGTCAACCGACTCCTCCGCGACGATCCCGCCAAAGGCCTCACCTCGCTCAAGGAGCGCATCAAGTGGCAGGATATCAAGGAAACTCTCTCAGATCGTTCACTTTGGGGTCTCTTCTTCATCGGTCTGGTCGCCTACATCCCTGCGTCACCGGTGCAGGGCTATCTCACGCTCACCCTCAAGCGTCTGGGTTTCACCACCTTCCAGGTCAATATGTTGACCATCCCCTCCGCCGTCCTCCAAATCATCACCATGTTGGCTCTATCATACAGCAGTGACTTCTTCGGCGAGCGCACCTTCCACTGCCTCTTCGGCGAGCTCTGGATTATGCCCTTGCTTGTCGCTCTCCTCAGTCTTCCTGATGGAGGCCGGGAGTGGGGACGCTTCTCGCTGATCACTCTCGTCTCGGGATACCCTTATTTCCACCCAATCGTCACATCGTGGATCTCGGAGAACACCTTCGACGTCAAGAAGCGCGCCATCGCAGCGGCTGTGTACAACATCATCGTTCAGGTTGGCAGTCTGATCAGCAGTCAGATCTACCGCTCTTATGACGGCCCGTACTACAAGATGGGCAACAAGGTGCTGATTTCCATCTGCGCCCTCTCGGCGGTAGTATTCCTTCTGCAGCGGTTCATTCTGGTCGATCTCAACAAGAAGAAAGAGGAGAAGTGGCAGCAGCTGTCTTCTGAGGAGAAGGTGGTGTATCAGAATGATATCGCGTCGCGGGGCAACGAGGGAAATAAGCGCCTTGATTTCCGATTTGCGTATTGATTGGGAGTTTGGGAGAGAACCCTTTGGATGGATTATTTGATGTTAGCGAGGCGCATGTCTCAATGATGCTTGTTGTTCACGAATTGATACCAAAAGCGCTTGCGCTTGTAATGATGCTGTTTAGGTAGATTCCCTAGAAGGACTGATCTGTCTAGGAATAATAGGATTGGTTTTATGGTGTCAAAACCACGATATTATTGTATGCACAGATTTGGAAATCGGAAAGTGCCTGAGAGTGACCCCCAGCCTGTCGCTGTGCGACTTTGAGAGATGCGGTAAGACCGTTGTAGCGCGTCATTCGACCTGCAACCAGTTCGGAAGTTGCTATCTTACTGTTTTGGCGTAAGCTAGGCGAGGTCTTCTCATAGTCCTCCTGCAGGATAATCGGATGTAAACAACAGGGGAATTCAGGGGCTTGGCAATGGTCAATAACGTCATAGTGGAGCCAAATTAGGGGGCTATGATTGGGTTGGGTTGGGTTGATCGAGCGAGATGGGCTGTTCTTTGGCGAAGCCAACAAACCGACAGTCGGCAGGAGCGATGCTCCGGAGACCCCATTTGCAACTCTGCTGCCATCCTGAACATTGAGGACCGCGACGTTCACAACGGCGGAAAACGACAAGAGAAACCAGCAGGAACGGCTTTCCCGGCTTCAATTGCGGGGGTTTGGAGAACCGCACCCTTTCTATTTTGGGCTGAGGACCTGGGATGAGGGGAACCACACCCATGGCTTGACGAAAATCCTTTCAAAGAAATCCTCACCGACGGCGTCGACACAATGCATAATGTCCGCTAGCCCGCCCCGCTCACGGAAGAGAAGAATCGGGACCAGGTCGTGCGACGCCTGCAAGATCCGAAAGGTCAAATGCTCCCAAACACCGCCGTGTGAGCGATGTGTGGCCATCGGCATCGACTGCACATTCAACAAACGACAGGCCACCCGAGGGCCGCGGTCACTGAGGCCGAAGACATTTGAGCAGATCCAAGATGCCCAGCGGACTCAGACCGAGGATTCCGCCATTGGGGGGGAAGCCGGAGCCCCTCGGGACGTCAGGGTCGAGTCGCTAGTCCTTCGACTGTGCATCTACCGTCTCCGGCTCTATCCGGTCTGGCCAATCGTTGCTGTCGAGGAAGTCATCGCCTCGCTGCAACGCGATGCCCACGATGTTGAGACGCGTTTGTTGGCCATCGCCGTCGGCGCTGCGACTATGGCGCAGTTAAATCTGGATCGCTTCCAGGACACCGGCGTCAGCGATAATGCCACAGCTGCGTCTTTGGAGGCAGAGTGTCAGCGCATTCGGGGCACTCTTAGCGGTGGAGCCGCAAACCTCAACAGTATACGAACTGCCTTCTTCTTGCACATCTACCACGAAAATCAACTACCCGGAGGAACGAACTCGCTGCTGCATCTCCGCGAGGCCATCACCCTGGGACAGATCATGGGCCTACATCGTGCCTCGTCATATCTCACGCTCAGTCCTTCCGAGGATCGCCTTCACCGTCGGCTGCTTTGGCTCCTCTTTGTTACCGAACGGGGAGTCGCGATGTTGCATAAACTCCCTGTAGTGCTACAACGTGCTGAGAAGCTGCCGCCGCTCGATAACAACGGGGTTGATGAAGAGGCGCACATCCTTCCAGCTTTCAAAAAGCTTGTGGATCTCTTCTGGGTTTTCGACCAATCTCGCACCTTTGACGTCCTTCAAGAGGCATCGGACAGAATCGGGGGTACGGCGACTGGGTCCGCACCATCCCTCAACAGCGATATATTGGACCTCCTCCAACAGAAGCTATACGATGTGCCTGTCGACTTGGCTAGCGGCGGTAACGATGTGCAGAAGGCCGATATATTTGTGACCCGGCAGTGGATGCAGGTGCTGCTATGGCGAGCAACTCTCTGTAATTGGGCCGCAGCCAGCCCAGCCACGCCGTCAGCTTGTGTCGCCAGACCCATTCAAATCGCCCAGGAATTCCTCGATCTTATCTGTCAACTGCCCCATTCGGCGCTTGAATCACACGGCTCCGCCATCGAGTTCAAGGTCTATGAAATTGCAAGCGCGGTGGCAGACTCACTTGAAGCCCCCTTTTGCTTGCCGAATACGGACCTCAGATCCCGCCCGAGGGATGTTCTCGTTCGCCTGCAGAGGATACTCGCCACCTCGAGAGGCGGAAACACCAAACTTTTACAACTGTTGGCCTTGCGTATCTCCCATGCCGAAACCCCTTTCTACCCGATTTCCGGGGCTCCACTCGGCCTCTCTACTCAAGAACTACGCATGGTCGAAGAGGTTGACGAGGGGTGGGGCATAAATTCAACCTCAACCTCAGAAGATACAGAACAGTCCTTTCAAGACGACTCCCCCACGTTGAATCCTTCGCCATCTCCATGGCTGTCACTTGTTGCGGCTGCGGAGATTGAACAAGAGGCTATATCATACGGCAACAATTGCGCTAACAATGCTGCCGCACAATTATCATCATCCCCGCTTGGCACAGACTGGCAAGTCCAGACACCAAGGCTGTCCGGTAATACCCCACTAGGTCTCTCCGGTAACACTACCTACGAAAACAACATGCACGCCCCACCGGACGGGACTCTGTCGCCGGGGCGTGTCTTTGCCGACATGCTGAGTAACCAAAACTGGTTCTTGGGTTTCGATGCTCCACGGTCCAGTTGAGGACCCGCCTGCATGCTGCGGAGCGCGCCGAAGTGCCGGTAACGGACCCGAGCACGCCATGGCGCTAGCGGGCGTAACGCTATCAGATCACATGCACTCACTGCGTCTCCCCTCACTTGCATCTCGGCGTAATTACTCCGATCTGCAAAATCTCCGATATATTCTCCACACCAGTCTTTGCCCCTCCAAACGGTGCCGCACACAGCTTCGCAACACTTCTTTTGGAAGATTTCACCACAGACCTATCAAATTTCCAGACCACAGAGCCCAGTATCATACATATCCTTCAAAATGGCCTGGGAAGAACCACGAAAGACGGGCATGGTGTATCGCCGCCTGGGGAACTCAGGGCTTCATGTTTCAGCACTTGGGCTTGGAGGGTGGCTAACCTTCGGAGGCCAGGTTGAACAAGGTATGTGGACCGAAACTGGAAGAGAAAGGGTTGAAGCTGACGTGAGCGACCAGATGCCACAATCGCTTGCCTGAAGCAGGCGTATGACTGCGGGATCAACTTCTTCGATACAGCTGAAAGGTAGGCATTGGAGCTCTTTCTGAACAAAGAACGTCCAAGTACGGAACGCTAATAGGTGGTATACAAAGCTATGCCGGCGGTCAGTCTGAAATTGTCATGGGACAGGCGATCAAGGCCCTTGGGTGGAAGCGAAACGACATCGTTATCAGCACCAAGTTGAACTACGGTGGCGCCAACGGCGAGGTCCTGGTAAACAACCATGGGCTTAGTAGGAAACACATTGTTGAGGGTCTCCGGGCTTCACTCAAGCGTCTTGATCTTGAATATGTCGATATTGTCTACGCACACCGGCCGGACCGTTTGACACCAATGGAGGAGGTCGTTCGCGCTTTCAATCACGTCATCGAGATCAAGGGGTGGGCCATGTACTGGGGCACTAGCGAATGGAGCGCCGACGAGATCGCCGAGGCTTGCGGGATTGCGAAGCAGCTTGGCTTGATTGCCCCTATTGCTGAGCAGCCTTTCTACAACTTGCTGCACAGGAAGAAGGTCGAGGGCGAGTTCCAGCGGCTTTACAGCCGCTTTGGTTTGGGCTTGACTACCTACAGCCCGCTCAAGTTTGGGTTGCTGAGTGGAAAGTACAGCGACTCGCCCGACGCGCCGCCCGCTGGCAGCCGGTTTGCCAAGGGCGCCGACAAGTTTGTGAACTACATGAGGGACAACTATGGAAACAAGTCGTGGCAGGAGGATATCGAGAAAGTTCGGAAAATCAAGGTAAGGGGTATCATTGTTCTTCCTTACGGAACAGCTGCTGACGCGTCTTAGGTTATTGCGGACAAGGTCGGTATTCCCCAGTCGGAGCTGGCTCTGGCGTGGTGCTTGAAGAACCCGAATGTCTCGTGTGTCATCACCGGTGCATCGAAGCCAGAGCAGATTGTTGAAAACGTCAAGGCCCTGCAGTCGCTTGACAAGCTGACCCCTGAGATCATGGCCGAGATTGACGAAGCGGTGGGCAGTGTTGAGTTGGATCCCGCAAGACAGGACTAGATTCAGAGCTTCAAAATACTACACTGGAATTCCAACAGTCTCTAAGCCGTCCTCCTGTATTGCACTCGGCTAACCATCCACCCCACGATGCGCACGAACAAGCCATCCCGATGCAAGCCGCCTGCAAGTCACGGATTCCGAAGAGGTGCAAATAATCGATGGTTGTAAGATACGGGCGAGCCATTGGTAGGTCTGCGCCAACAGAACCAACAAGGCTGCACACCTCCAATACGTTCACCTTATCAAGACGGGAACACCCTCCCCGAGACCACCGGTCACGTCAACCAGTTGGTAGCGATCAGGCGCCGAAGTGTGGTATCGACCAATCGCAGATCGTCTTTTCCCCCGAGTAGGGCTCGTCTTTTCATTCCTGTGGTCTCGGCAAGCACAATTCAGAACCAACTGCATACGGGCGGGATCCTATCGCTCCCTCTGCACTGCGGGAGACCAGGCTGGTCCCACTTTGGGTTACAGCTTATTTCGACATGTGCTCGGACGCGGCCTGCGGTTCGCCCGTACACCCAATGCGTACACGCGCCTAAGGTGTAGCGCTGCCCGCCCGCGGTGTGCTTGCCGCTCTCAGCCCGCCCAGTGGTGGGCACTGATCCTTCTCGCCATCCTGCCAGTGGGATTGGCGAGCCCAAGCCTGATAGCAAGGTGCGTGCGTACGATGTTTACCTAGAGGTCCGACTCTTGACCTGACTGGTACTAGGTAGCATTTGTCTGGAGGCAACCATCCACGTTATGTTGAGTAAGGTGCTGGACGGTATGCAATGAACATCCAAATGGATGGATGGGCGATGGTGGTTCATCCGGGTACTTTGCTAAAGGCATAAACACTGATTCGCAGGAAAACATAGCAACCTGATTCAAGCAGCCAACCAACTTGAACCGTCTACGCGACCCTCTCAGTGAACCCGTTATTGCTCTGCAGATGCCCGGGCATCGGAATTTGTTCCGCCCAGTGACTGGTTGGAGTGCCTGCAGGAGCCATGCAGTGTAGCTAGTTGGTGTGGTTATCGTCTCGTCGCGTGGGCTCCGCGACCTTAGAGGTGGCCGAGAGAGCCCATGGGTCCTGGCTTCGCCGGCAGTCCACGGGCAACGAACTCACCCTTCGGCCATCCGAGAGAGTCCGCGCTGTCAGCCTCCGCATATAACAAGCAACCTGCCCGTCCTGGCATCCGGTCAGGCTGTCTTATCTCCACCTTCTGAGATTCCTATCAAGTAGAACACAACCACACCATGGACTCCCTTCCGCCAGCAGCAGAATCACCAGCCAACACCGTCGCCATCATTGGCGGCGGTCTCGGCGGCGTGGTCCTTGCAGTCGGTCTTCTGCGTCGCAACCTCCCCTTCCACATCTACCAATCTGCCGCGTCCTTCGCCGAGATAGGCGCAGGCGTAACCATCGGCCCCAACGCCGTGCGTGCCCTATCACTCAACTCCCCTGACCTCCTCGAGGCATTCAACAAACACGTCACCCTCAACGCCACCACCCACGCATCCTTCCTTGCCTTCCGCAGAGGCATCCCCCTCTCTCTCACAGACCCGGACAAAGAAAGTCTCCTCTTTGACCTCACCAACGACGAGAGCGCCCCCAACTGGACCGCTTCGCCTGCGCGCATGGCCGTCCACCGCGCCAAGTTCCTCGACGAGATGGTTCGCTTCATCCCAGCCAACGCCGTCTCCTTCAAGAAATCTCTCGTAAAGATTGAAGACATCCCCTTCGACGTCGTCTCCGACTCGGGCTTCGGCTCTGGCTCCGAGTCCGGCGACGACGATAGAGACACCCCCACTGAAGGCGTGAAGCTCATCTTTGCAGATGGCACATCCGCCACCCACGCCGTCGTCATCGGGTGCGATGGCATCCGCAGCGCAGCGAGGAAATATGTCCACGGGGAGAAGTCAGCGCCCGAATTTACGGGAGAGTATGCCTACCGCGCGCTCGTTCCCGCAGACGTGATGATTTCCACCATGGGGTTTGACCGCGCGATGAACGGGCAGTGTGCCATTGCCCCCGGTGGCACTATCACGACATACCCTGTTGAGAAAGGGGAGTCGGTGAATGTTGTGGCTATTCGGACCCGCCCGGGGAGCGAGTGGACGAATGGCTCGTGGTTGGCGCCGGCGACGACGGAGGATTTGCTGGAAGATTTTCAGGGGTGGGATCAGAGACTGTTGGATTTGCTGGTGAACTATGGGCTGAAGAGTAAGTGGGCGCTTTTCCAGTACCAGCACGATCGGCCGTATTATAAGGGAAGGGTGTGTTTGTTGGGGGATAGTGCGCATGCCATGACGCCAAACTTGGGAGCGGGGGCGGGTCAGGCCATGGAGGATGGGTATGTGCTTGCGGCGCTGATGGAGGCGAGGCCTCCGAGGAGCGCGAAGGACGTGGAGAAGGTGTTTGCGGCATACGACGCGGTGAGGCGGCCGAGGTCGCAGGAGGTGGTCAGGTTGAGTCATTTGTGCGGGAGGACGTATTCGCATCAGCAGGAGGGGGTTGGTGACGATTATGATAAGATGAGGGTAGAGTTGGTGGATCGGATCAAATGGGTGTATAACGAAGACCTGGAGGCACACTTTAAGAAGGCCAAGGCGATGTTGTAAGTTGGGATTACGAGCTTAGAGAGGTCTGTGGAGATAAGGGTCCCTCGAAGCAATTTTCAGAATTACTGCTGTTTCAGTGTCACTCTCAAGCTATGGGGATGTCTGTGTGCACCGTACCCTCAATGTCGAAGCGTATTCCTTCCTCTACGGTAGACCTTACCGCATTTGAAAGAGGCCTTATTGCCTTCTATAACGGCCTATTCCAATGCTATTGAGGCCTCTTGTAATATGATTTAGGCATTGTTGTTTTACTGCACGGGTCCAAGGGATTTTAAGACCGATATGGGGAAAGGTCCGAAGCCCAACGCGTTTTTGCAGAGCATCTACCCTGTGGAACCATGATACAAACAGTCAACTACGGTGTAACGAGGCATTCCATTATTCTATTGCTTGAAATGTACTTGAATGAAGTTCAGGTACCTTCGTTGGATTGCCCGTTGCAATTCGAAAAGCTGGGCGGCAACCTCACCATCTCCACAGAGTTTTGAGTTGAGCTCCTATCTTTCCCTTCCGCCTCCGTTCCCATTGAAGCAATGCCGATGCGCACCTCGGACCTGCGGCGCTAGCTCATAGCAGCCCCAAGGCCAGCCACGGGTGAAACGTCATGCCTCGCCGCACTCTGCCGCCATTCCCAGCCCCAAGCGCCAAGAGAGAGATCATGGGAAGGTTGATGCCGAGGTTCATCTCGTCACTCCCAATCCAATGCATCGAGAGACAGACGCCGGATTCGATGAGGCCGAAGCTGATGAAGTAGAGATTGAGTTCGCCGCTCGCGAGGGAGACGAAGACGACTTGGGAAACGTAGTTCTGGACGCAGTTACCCAATCAGCATACCACATCGAACTCCAGGCCCTGATCAATGAGCATGAGACCAACGACGCCAACAACAGTGACGCCGTGACAGACCAAAGAGATTTAGCAGCTCATCGATACCCCTTTTTCTTACGCGATGTCGTCACAACTGACGATCTGTCACCGGATGCAGAACCGGAAGAAGACGCCCAGAGATTTTGGCAACTCCATCTTAGCAATCTTCAGTAGTATCAAAGACTACAAAAGCTCCAGCCAAAAGAAAAAGTCCCCTCAGCCAGTGTGGAAGATGTCTTCCCACTGTACAGACTTCCCAAGCTTTCGTTATTGCAGGCCATCTCCCATCCTGATAACGCCTAGATAAATACTGAAAAAGCCTTCCTGCATGTTAAAAAGACCGGTGACGTCATAAGCCTAGGCCTTACCGTTCCAGAGCAAGACTGTGCAAGGATTCCGAGAATGTAGGTATTCTGCACAGAGATAAGCGGCACTTTGTTCTGGCCTGAGCCTTCGTACACCCGCAGAGTTCCTTGGCCGATATTTCGTAATATACCACTGTATAAGCGACCAATTCATGTGTCTACGCACATCTTTTCCACAGCAATTTGCCGGAGCATTTGGCGAAGCACATCTTCGATCGCATGCCGATGAGGGTCCAGCGTACACTCGGAAGGCCTGGCCTCACGCTCAAGAGGCTTATCGAAGAACTCCCGGGCTGGGACTATCTCTCTTTGGAGTGGGGCACCGATCTGGTATGTTTCGTAGTCTGCGGCCACCTGTGATGATAGTGAGCTAATATTTCACTGAAATATCCCACGCTCGTTGATCGACGATCTTGTTGCAGCCTTATACGCCGGATCCTCTTACGCCAAGGCTGGTGTGCCTTCTCACCATCAGCAACATTACAGGGATATCAGGAACGGCGTGCAGTGGCATCACGGCAACTGGGTCCGTAATCATGATGCGGGTTGCGATGTCGCATTGCTAGCCCCGTTTCCGCAAGAAAAGGAATGAAAGTGCTTCGTCTGGCTATCGGAAGGTATTATCATGATGTATCCTCAACATCATCGCGCCCTCGCCAACGTCTGGAACGTTTCACAACGAGACCTCTGATCAGTTTGTGAAGTATATTCGAAACTTGCCGCCTACACCGCTTCCGGGTTTTTCGCACATGGGACTCAACAAGGTCAACGCGCTTAACTAGTACATCCCGCTCTAATTCCTGGTAGAGATGCGTCAGAGACCTTGCTTTGTTGCCGGCTGCGAGAACCACACGGTCGGATATTACACAGTGGGCGATTTCATCTCGGGTCGAGTTTGCAGGACTCACCAAATGCGAGCTAATAAATAGACGGACATTCTCATCAAGGAAGAACAGCTTTGACGCTCTTGTTGTAGTAGCTGAATGCAATCCAATGGAGACCGGATTGCTTTCCGTTTTAGCCAAAGTCAAAATTCGAAGACACAGAGCACTTACCCTTTCCGGGCCCTTCCTGGACAGTAGTGAGAATGCCTCTAAAATTTTACAAGGCGGAAACGCTCTTGTTGTCGTTGCTCAATGCAATCGAATGTGAGCTGATGTGCCTTTAGTTTTGAGCAAAGACTAAATTTGGGGACACGGCGCTCTCACTTTTGCCCGGCCACATCCCGGGCAGTATTGAAATTCTTTCTAAATCCCAAGGTGAAAAACTCTCTTCCAGTCGTCGCTCAATGCAACCCAATGTAGGCTCAGTTTTTTCCAGTTTTGACCAAAGACCCAATTTGGGGACGCAGTGCTCTCACCCTTACCCGACAGCTTCCCGGGGGGGATTCTCGCTAATAATAATTAGACCATGCCATTCGATTCAGGTTCAGCACCCATGAATGATAGAGTAGGGGCGCAGTTTGTTTTTTTGCACCGACATAATTCATCCAAGCCCCAGCCCACGAGTGATTCACCTTGAGCCACCTTGAGCCAGGTTTCACAGTATTCACTACCTCTTGCAAACCGTGAATTCAGTATTAAAGGTGGAGGCAGCCACCCGACAAGAGCGACATGAACCGAACCTCTACTCCCCGTTCTCTGTGTGTTCCTGCAACCTCCCCGCTGCAGAGCCCCCGCCCAACAATATGGACCAACACGGCTAGAGAATCTCTTTATCATCGATCTTTGGGCAATACCTGACAGCCAAAACGAGCAACAAGATCATTTCCCGGACGCAAGCCCAAGGATGGTCAACATTCCGCCTCAAGAACCACAACGATTCAAATGGAGTGCGCACTCGCAAGCTGCACGTCCTTCACAAACCACCACAGAAGCTATGCTACGACGCAATTGGGGACTTCCCCGACAATCCCATGACACCTGACGATGTGAAGTTCGAAGAGCCCTTCTGTGCGCTCCTCCATTACCCCAAGAAATTAGAGGATATGGGCTCCGAGAGATTCTCAAACGACAAGACATCCCAGTGCCATCTCCAAAGACTGCTCGCATGGACCCGTTAGCACTTCCAAAGTGAGATCGATGCTTACGACGAATTTGTCCAGTCTGAGATCAAGTTCGTCGGCTACAAGCACCTCTGGCTCCTCTTCCCGCCCTACACTATCGTACATTTAGTGGAGCGAGGCCGAGACCGGGGCTTCCGCGTGCATAAAACATACTACGAAGTAAAATTTGGCGGCGTGGAAGTTGCTCTGCATATCGAGGGCGTCTCTATCGACTTCGATGGCGGACGTCTCGGGATCGACTCCAACGAGGAGATACAGATCAAGTTCTACCCGGGCATGCGAAAGCTCACCGATCTACCGGCTATACCGCTCGCTCTGCGGCCAGACGCCGACGAGATGCGCGCAAAGCTGCTCAACCGCGGCCGCAAGTTTGAGTCATACGTCGGAGTAAACTACCTGGAGTACGATGGCGTCGGCTTCTACCAGGAGAAGGAGCAATCCTTCGACTCGAACCCCATCAGCCAGTTCGACATCACCGGCCGTGTCATGGTCGATCCCATAATCTACACCAGGAACAAGCCGAATCTACTGCCCCCTTTACTTGCTCCTCTGCCCACCAAAACCACTGTACAGGCACTGGTATCGGCCCACATCAACCAGAAGGCAACCTTCGACGACATCGTCAAGGGGAAAGGCCAGGGCCTTGCGCTCGTGCTACACGGTCCGCCGGGCGTAGGCAAGACCTTGACTGCCGAGTGCGTTGCCGAGTATCTCCAGCGGCCGCTATACATGGCGTCGGTGATCAACATGGCGGAGTCGCGCGCGATGAGAATATCTGAGTAACGGTTGTGAGCACCGTTGAGCAGCATGTTGAGGACCATGTTGAGGACGAAGAGCCTGACACGCCCGGAGATTGGGTTGAAGCCGTGCATTCAGACAGGAAGGAGTCTGAAAAGAACACAGCTGCATTGAATGCTTGACAGCAAGAGGGATGCAGCCTGTCCGAGGCAACAATGTGCAAGCCACACCACATTGCTCCTTCCCATCAATGACAGAGGGGCCGAAGAGGGTAGGGAGGAAATCACCGTAACCCTCACCCTTATTTGCCGGGTGAGTAGCATTTGAGCGGGTATTCGATCATCATATTATTACTCTTACATAATTATCTATCCCTTACTCCGTAGCTTCAAGTTCATTATAAGAAGAACTGTGGATGCATCCACCCACAACCATCACCAAACTCATGCATACATCACATCCAATGCATCCGCCCCAAACACCCCAGACAATGCAGGCTGCCCAACTCAAAACAAACCGAAGAATGATAACAAAACAGAGCGCAATCATCTCACCCAACGTCGGTATAAATATTCACTCACCTCTCCTCAGTCGTGGCCACAAACTTCACACTCTTTCTCCGCTCCCTCTCAAACCGCTCGCCGCCTCGCCCCGGGCTTGAGCTCAAGATGCTCGTGGTCGTCCCAAGCCCAGTCCTCGAGCCTGCGGAGAAGCCCTGCCCCCCTAATGTCTCACGCACGCTCTCTACCGCCCGGCTCTGCGGTACGTCATATCCATCGCTACGAACGCCATGGGCAGGATGTTGCTCTACCCCGTTGCTCGCGTGAGGGGAATAGTTCGCATCCGCAGCGAGACGGTCGATACCTCCTCCAACAGCACTAAGACTGTCGATACCTGACCCTATGCCAGCGGACACCTTGGCGGCTCCGCGCGTGGCCTCGCGCATTGCACGTGTGACTTCCTCTGTTCTCGCCGCGACGCTTTCGTCTCGACCACGGCCGGGGAGACAGGCATGACCACAACCGTCGAAGGGGCAGCAGCCGTCGCTGGATTCGAGGAGACCGGTCTCGCCTGCGGGGCTGTCGAACATGTTGCCGTGCTCGGCCTCGAAGGCGGCGTGCCAGGCTTGGAGGCAGGAGGAATGGCCGCCGTGGCTGCAGCCGGGACAATACCACCATGTTGTAAGGATGGGACCATCTTCTTCATCGGTTTCTGTGTGTCTGGAACGGAAGGCCTGGTCGGCTGTGATGGGGGGCAGCGGGATATCTGGAGGGGCGTCGCGGTGGCCACATACAGAGCAGGGCGCCATCAACGACTTGCACCGATTGCAGCGCCATACTGAGTCGGTTGAGGTGGGTGTACGGTCGATCTCGCGCGGCTTGTGGCAGGTAGAGCAGGTGAACCCCACCTGAACTCCTTGGTGAGCTGGGTTGAAGATAACTGGATAGTCCTCGCCCCAGAGAGAGAGTACGCCGCCGGGCCAACCCTTCATACAAAGCTTACGAAGGAGGGCAGCTTCGACGAATAGCTTCATACTCATGAGACGCGTGTGGTGCTGGCGGAGGATTGCGGCAGCTTGAAACGAGTCAATGACATCATCTGGAATAAGCGGCTTCAAAAGGAGGACGATGGCCGAGGCGTTTAGGGCGGACGACTTCGCTTCGAATGCGAGTGCACGAGAGATGAGGGTGTAGGGTTGGAGGGGCGGGAAGGGTTGCGCCGGAGATGTAGACGACGACAGTGGGTGGGGGTACGGAGGATCGTCGGACCAGCAGAGATAATCCCTCTCGATGATGTATGGAGATCGATGGTCGTCATCTAGATCGTCAATCTCAATGGAAAGAGGGTTCCATTCAGGAGACCCCAACTGGAAGTCGGTATCGGTTTGGGAGCGGTATGGCGAATCAAAACTGTCACTGGTGGTTTGTGTGATCAGGTTGTGTTCGTCTGTGAAGGCGCTGAAGTTTGTGTCGGTCCTCTCCAGCACCCTGCGGACAGGAAATCCGATATGGGCGCTTGGCGAGTGTTGGATGTGTTTGCCGCGAATTCGGCTTCCGAAGTCACCGTCCTCGCTCGACCCCGCGGTTGCAATGGCTACGCCACTAGGAACGCTGCCAACGGAAGAGCCGGTTAACCCTGTGGTGCGTCTACTCCCGTCGGAGATGGAGAAGACTTGAGCAAAGCTATCGTCCGAGTCTTGCCTCAGAACCGGCTTGCGTAGCCGATTGGGAGAGCTAGGTCCTCCGAAATCGAGCACTGGGGGGATCAACGGCTTTGCAGAAGGGACGTCCACAGCTTTCGCAATGGCGTCTGTGTCGTAGAAGTCATACCCTTCGGTGCTCGCCTGGGTATTTGCGCTGCCGTGGCTCACGACAGACAGGGGCTCCGAATCCAAGCGTTTTCGCTTGTCTAGTGAGTGTTCGTGTATTGCCGGAGGCAGTGTGAAGCTCTCTGGTTCAATTATTGGTGTCAACTTCTTGCCCCGTCCGGTTCCGTGAGTGTAGTCGACCTCGGGGTCGTCAGGCACTGGTCGGGCGAGGGGAGTAGGAACGTTAGATGTGCTCTCCAATTCCCTCGCGATCAAAGACATTGAGTGTGCAGCTCTGCTGTCGAGACTGCTCGATGACATGACCTTACGCGGCGTTACTTCGCCATCTACCGACAAGTCTATGGACATCTCGAGGCCATGGCCAGTCGGTTTTAGCTTGGCCTCGCTTTTCTTTTTGGAGAATGTTGTCCTGAGGCTCTCCATTCTTGTTTCAAAATGATATTGAGCGCGCCGACGAAGTACCAGGCCAATGCCGTACGCGAGGATTCGCCAGGTTTGCGCCAGACGGAACTGATTTACCTTCTCTGCGGCACTGGCGTAGTGTTGTAGTATCTTGCTAATTCGATCCGGTACAGGCTTCGCACCCGGGACGCAAGGCAAGTGCTGGTGCAATGCTTCCAAGTAGTTGACTGTCAAGTATTCGTAGACGTCGACGTTAGCACCAGCAGGGACATGGCCGATGGCCATGGCTTGTTGTGGCTTGTAAGTTCCTGTGACTTTGATTGTCTGCTCGAGTGATAGAACTTCGTCCATCCCGGGGCCAGTGGGAGGTGTGGTGCTGAGGTTGGCGGCAGACCGAGTACTTGGGCGGCGTCTCCGACTTCCACGTCGACGGGGACCCAGGAAGCTACCAATCACGTCATCCTCGGAATCACTACGACTGACGCTGAATCGAGGTGTTGCGGGGCTCGAGCTGTAGGAGGCCAAGGGGGTGCCTTCGTGTTGCAGGATGTGGGGCCGAGGACGATGCGATGGGGCACGCTCGTCAAGGAACATGAGCACGTCGCCGCGGGAGGAAAAAGAGAGTGTAGAGACAGCCTGGCGGTCAATCACTTTCGGCGCGAATGTAACATCGCATTGGTTGAACAGGCCATCCCGACCGGCCGTCCAGAGGAGGTACTGGTCGTGCCAGAGCAACGCGCTCGGCGAGCTTTCGAACCTTTGCAACTCACGGTAGGGCATAGTCGGTCTAGCTAGATCCCAAATATGCACCGCGTTGATACCATGCCTCTTCTGGCTGCTCTCATCGTACGATACAGCAATCTGAGAAGCCCTTTTAGCCTGCGCTGTGGCGGACCACTGCCCAGGGCGCCATGCGAGGGTGGCAACGGGAGCGGGAGTCGAGATGGTCCATTTTGGCTTCTGTCTCTTGTCGGCCGTCTTTGAAAGGTCCCAAACATGGCACTTGCTATCCCAACCAGCGCTGACAAGATGGTCGCCATCGGGATGCCAAGCGATAGACGAACACGTCTTGTCGTGCGCGTTGATCCTCAACACAGGGGCGCTGGCCTTTCGTATGTCCCACTTCAGCACAACGCCCTGCTCTGTGCCGCAGGCAAAATAGAACCCATCTTTGGGCGACCATTGGACCTGGCGCACACCGTCGGCGTTGCACTTGAAGGCTTGAATGGCGCGGAAGGTGAGGCCGGTGCGCGTCTGCAGGGGCGTGCGGATGTCGAAGCAGCGCACGATGCCGTCCTGGCTGCCCGAGAGTAACCAGGTGCCGCGGTGGGGGTTGATGTCTAACGTATTCACCTGGCGGGAGTCCTCGCGAGTCTGAATGAAGTCGATGCCTTGGCCCCCGCTCGCGTTGGCGCCGGCGCGCGACAGATCGTACTGAAATATCTTACCGCCGGCGCAGGCGGTGAATATGGTCGAGCTGCCATGGCCCGTACCCCATTTCACGTCTCTGATGGAGAGCTGGTCCGAGTTATTCGCGAGCAGGGCACGCAGGTCGACGCCCTCGCGGATGGCGAGCCCATCGAAATTGACTGTTTTGAGGATGTGGCGGCTGGCGAGCACAGCGGAGAGACCGTTCGGCGACCGGTCGAGACAGGCAATTGGGGCGCCAGCCAGATGGACGGCATTCTGCGAGGCCGACGGGCGGTACTGGGCGGATAGAGGCGAGCTAGTCACGCCAGCAGATTCGTGCGAGGCGTCGACAGTTGGCCTGCCCAGCAGCCGGCGCATGATGCGGCCTTGGTTGCCGATGCTGTAAACAGCCTCCATTGCGTCCGGGTCCCACGGGTCCCACTTCTCCGCTTCCTGATGTCCCGTTGCTATGCTATGCAAGCGTCATGCTGTCGGGCCGCTCCGTCATTCGCATTGTAGCCGCACTGCAGGCGTCGGGTTCCGCTGGCGTGTAGTGCGCAGGTAATGTGATGCGCAACGAGATTTCGGCGATGTCGGCTGAATGGTGTGGACCGCCGCAATTGAACGCGAATGCGCGACGGCGGCAGCAGTGCAGCACCACAGCGGGGCGGCTGGGCGGCAGGCGGGCGCGAACGGCTTGCCTAGGTCTTGGCGTTGAGGTCATGCCCGTTCTGCCCTTCTTCACCGCCCATTTTCCCCGGAAATTCAAGCACCCATCTCCCCCCACGCTTGCGGCTCCTGGTTGCCGAACAAGCCTTCAATCCTTCTGTCATCACCCGAAACCAAATATTCCACGCCCAACAGTACTTCGAAACGGCCGTTGCTCGCTCTCTCAACTTAACACGCCGCCTATCGCCCGCCATGAATCCCGACCGGCTAGCTATGATCAACGGGGCGAGGTCTCCACGCAAACCCGTGGGCAGAGACATCACCGCCCCACGTCACGATCCCGGCGGCCGCATCTCCAAGCCCGCGCGCCCGGCCCACACAAGGCCCGCCGCTACGGCCTCGGGCAGCAGATACCTCACCCAGGATGAGCAGTCAGAGCAATTTGTCGCTGACGAGGACAAGTTCGTTCTCAAACAGGCCAAGAGGAAGGCAGACATCCGCGTGCGCGAACTCCGTGCCAAACCCATCGACTATCTCGCCTTCAATTTACGCTTCATCGACTCCGACCGCGACGTGTTTGACGATGACGAGGATGATGTGGAGATAGACGTCCCTGCACCTGAGCAGGTACTGGAGGGCCTCCAGGAGGAACAGCTCAAGGAACTTGACGAAGATATGCGCTCATACCAGACCCTCGAGGCCAATGCGAGGAACAAGGAATACTGGACGGCGCTACTGGCGCTCTGTGCCCACCGGCGCCAGAAGCTTAAGCCACACGGCCCCGAAGGGAGAGCCCTGGCGTCTGTGGCTTCCGACGTCGACAAGATCCTGAGCCCCAAGTCGCTCGAGCAGCTGGAGGCGCTGGAGAGGCAGATCAAGGCGAAGCTTTCATCAAACGAGCCCATCGATACGGACTACTGGGAGGAACTGTTGAAAAGCTTGCTGGTGTTCAAGGCCAAAGCGAAGCTCAACAAGGTCTGCCAGGCAATCAAAGCTGCCAGGGTCGAGCTGCTGAGACCACGAGACCCGGATAAGGCAAAGGCGCTGGAGGAGTCCGATGGCCTGCCCACCACCACCCGGAACTTCGCCCCCGGGCCTGGCAAACCTGTGACACGGCCAGCTGCAACAGCGTCCTCTTCGTCTCAGAGCACATCTGCCCCGCCCCCAGGAACCGCCCGCTTTGCATCGACTGGAAACGAAGACTTCTCGCAGGCTACGAAGGCCCTCTACGACCGTGAAGTGGCGCGGGGTGTTGGCGAAGGCGAAGAGATTTTCACTAGCGAGGAGGCCATCCCCAGTACCACAAAGCCTCTCTGGGCCGACAAGTATCGACCGCGAAAGCCGCGCTACTTCAACCGCGTGCAGATGGGGTACGAGTGGAACAAGTACAACCAAACGCACTACGACCACGACAACCCGCCCCCTAAGGTCGTCCAAGGCTACCGGTTCAACATCTTCTACCCAGACCTCATCGACAAGACGAAGGCACCAACTTTCAAGATCATCCGAGAGCACGGCCGCCGGAGAGGCGAGTCCTTCGCCCCTGCGGGCAAGGAGGACACCTGTCTGATCCGCTTCATCGCCGGTCCGCCCTATGAAGATATTGCTTTCCGGATCGTGGATAGGGAGTGGGACTATAGCGCCAAGAAGGAACGAGGATTCAAGAGCAGCTTCGATAAGGTATGTCTTAGATCCCAATGCGCTCCCCATCCCAAATTAGAGTCGTTGTGGGGTGCGTCGGCCGCCAAGAAGGCGACCAAGTTCTCAGTCGTCGAGCGCAGATACAAGCCATCAAACACCCGCCACGACAAGCGCCACGATTTACGCGCTTGTCGGCTGAGAGCTTGGTCGCTGGCGTGGTCAAATCATGCTTCTTCCCTGGCTTCATGCTCCTTCCCTGCTTTGCTATCACGGCCGTCTCTCCATGGCCAGTATAGGCTAACTAGTGTTGTCAGGGCATTCTCCAACTTCACTTCCAATTCAAAAAGGTTCGTTGCAGTCCGGTGAGGGAACAAGGGGTATCACCGCAGATTCGCTGACTGCTTTTATTATTATTTTACAGATTTACTACAGAAAGTAACCCCTCGGGGCTTGCACCTGGTATCGAAGCGCCGTACTTTCTCTTCGCAGCTTCACTCGGGTCAAGCGGGTGCGGTGGGCTTAGCTGGCGGCACGCGCCCGTTTCGGAGACCAAGTATGTGTGAAGGACCGGAGACGGCCGCTTCAGACCGACCGACCGCTCGTAGCGCAGCGGCGGCCGGCAAAATGGGATCGCTCAAGGCATTCTCCACTCGGTGACACGGCTTCCCGGGATCATCGCCTCGCCTTTCCCGCCGGGCAGCACCGCTGCTTCCACGTTGAGGGCTCCCACCCACTTCCGTCATGTATGGCGATGCTGTCTGCCGGCTGAGCAGTGTGAAACATGATTGCGCCTTCCGTTAGTATTTCGCTTGACCCTGATCGATGATGGGAATGACCGGCAGCACAGTGGCGTGGATGCGTGCTCTGCGCGCTTGCCACGGAGACGAGACGAGCGGCGTGTAATGACAGGACGACGGACAAGCGAGCAGCAGCAAGCACGGTGGAGAGACTCACAGGATCGGGATTGCTGCCTTCTCATCGCGGGGCTAACACGCATGGCATCTGCTTGCGCGCGGAGGCAAGCATCAGGATCGGAACGAAATGAACATGGCATGCTTCTACATACCTTCTAGAATGAAACATGCCCTGCATACTTTGAAGATATTGCGATTACGAGCTCACTGCACGGTGCAGTCTGCCTCGACAACTTCGGCTGTGCGCATCGCCAATGGGTCCAAAGGACCAACGGCCCATCCGTTGTTTTGCCAGGCGCAGTGATTGGTTGTTTCAGAGGCCTGCCCACCTGCAACTTGCCGAGATGGAATCAACTGTCCGCCCGCCTTTCCTGGCCTCACCGACAGCTTCGCGCCGTTGGCGTGAGGGCAGAAGAGCGGCGGCCGACTTGGCGGGAGTAGCAGCAACAGCAGCAGCAACGGCGCGATGAACCGATGGCGGGCCTTTGGTCGCGGGCGACAGCACTGCTTCCGCGCATGACGTATACCGAAGTCGCTGCGATCGAGTGTCAAGCTGCAGCATCACAAGGGCATAGAACAGCAACAATCTGATTGTTGCTGAGCGCGCTCGCCGTCACCGCCATGATGCGCGTATGGGTAGCTACTGCTGCCGCCACCGCTGGCGGTGACGGCCGGCCTCGAGATATCAAGTTTCTTCTCGGTGGGGGGAGAAGGGGACTGGTTGGTGGGAGGGGTAATTCGTTCGGTTGACAGCAGCGCGCGCCGCACCAACCAAGCACAAGCAACGGCCCCCCTGTCGGCTTTTTTGGTCATATTCCGCCCGCCTACCTCCCACCTCCCGCCATTTCTGGCTGTGGCTTTGACCTGGGGCCTGGGTGTGCCGGCAAGGCCTGGCTGTTGCACTGCGAACGAAACATGATGCAATCGCCAACCCGCATTCTTCTAATTCTTCCGGGCATAGCTCACAGCACAGAGCCCTGCCCGAAGCGGGTGCTGCCAGTGCGGTGACCAGCAACCAGAACCAGCGACCAGTGACCAAGTGGAGAGTGGGCACGGCGCGGGGAGCGTATAAGGCGTGGTGCATCGCTTGATGTACCTGTACGCGGGTATTGTACAGTACATGCCGACAGGTACCAGACATTAACCCATGGTTGCCATCCATGTCTGGCCCTGCTTGGCCTGCCGGCCCTGCCTACACACTACTGCCCGCATCCCATCGATGGCTGCGATGGAGAAGCGCCACGCTTCCAGTCTCGCGCTCTCTCTCTTCCGTCTCGCGTTTGCACCTGGCCCTTGCAACTTGCACCCCCTCTGTTTCCACGGGCCACCTGCCGCTGGTTGCTCGCTGTTTTCTTGCTCGCTGCTCCCGGTACGGGCTACTTCGTACAGCACACAGGCCGCACACGCACACGCAGACGCAGTGTGTAAAAACATGGCAGTACCAGCTACATGTACTTCTGCTACCTTACACTGTTGCTGCGTTGCGCACACAAAGTGGACGCACACATATCATCCGTGCTCTGTGCCTACCTATTTGTATGGCACAATACCTGGCGATGCCTCTGTGGATACATGCCTCCATGACCCATCGTTGATCCCATCTCAGGTAGCGCACACTCAAGAGGTACAAGCTGCGCCCGCCCTCTCCTGACGCCCGGTCAGGTAGAGCTCTGGTCATCCAGACCAAACAACACCCAGTCAGCCAGCAGCAGCGGTGGCAGCAGCAGCAGCAGAACAGCCTGCTGCCCATGTGCGTTGGCAGATTGTCCTTCCCCCATCTCCATCTTGCGTCTATCCGCCGCGCCAGTCGTTGCCGTTGGTCTGGTCTGCCTCCACGTCCAGATTCCAGACCGCGCTTGACGCAGTACTGCCTTTCTCTCGACCCTCGACCCCTGCCCTGCTCTGCCCTCTTCCTCAACAGTCCAACCTCATCAGGCCAGAGGCGTTGGATGCCTGGTTGCACGCCCTGGCGTCCTGAATTCCCCAGGGTCAGATCAGTCTCCCAAGCCCGGGGTCCGTCGTAGTGCATAGAGCAGACATTTTCGGCCCATCTGCATACGTCCCGCCCCTTGTCACCAAGATCTCTTTCCACACACACCCCCCCTTCTTCCCTAGCCGCACACATCAGCCGCCAATCACACCCATCCTCTCAAGCGCACCTCAAGCCAACAGACGCCGTGGTCTTAACCACGACACCACCGCCTCTCTTTCCATTCATCCCGCCTTGCGGCTATTATATTCTCGACATTAGACTCGTGCATTGTCCAGACCTCCCGCATCTCGGTCCGTGTTCTAGGGCTCCATCCTCCCTGCGCCACAGTGTCTCGCTACAGGAGCCGCACCGCGAGAGCATCTATCTGCCTCTTTCTTAAATCCCCGACCCCCTTCTCCCCGTCTCGCATCCCGCGTGCCTGTCTTGCTTCGTTTGTCATGGATCCAGAGATTCTTAAACAACGGAACGCCTCGCCTCCCGCCACTTCCGCTACGCCTACCACCGACCCGAGACACCAGCAAGCCTCCTCGCAGTCCCCCCCGCAAATACCACACTACCTGAAGACGGAGCCAGACATGGACTTCTCTGTGGCCACAGAGCGGACGACACAGACACCGAATCTCGTAACAAACACCAGCTTTTACTGCCAAGGTGGGCCTCAGTTCAACGTGGCTGCCGAGAGCCAGGCAGGCTTCGAGCACTACGCTCTGCACAGCTCCCCCACAGCTGCTGTATTTCCTTCTCAGGTCTGCTCCAACCAGTCTTCGCCACGCAGCAGCTGGGGCTCGCCAGATCAATTTCGCTCTCTCTCGTGGGAGCCAGCAAACAACAACGGCCTTGCGAGCCATCTCTCGAGACAGAGTCAGCAATCTGGCGGGTTCCCGCTAAGAGACTCCGACATGATCTACCTCCCATCAGCTACCTCATACCCAACAACAGGGATGTACGCTTCAAATCAGAGTTTCGACAGCTCAGAGTCCAGTTTCCACGTCCAGGATGGTCGCTTTGGCATCTACCAGACAGCGTCATATCCGATGGCCGTGCCTGATGGACTTCCCGTGTCGGATCTCGCACGCCCTTTGTCCGCATGCAGCTCCTCTCTCGGCGGCCTCAAGGCAGATACGGACCTGCCCAGCCCAGCCCCCGCCTCAGAACCGGGCGATGACCTCACGGGCGCTATTCACTACCCTAAGGATATCACGTCCAGACAACACTGCCACAGCCCGCAGAGCAGCACCGTCAACAGCCCAACCAGCGGTGGCGGCACGCCCGGCAACGTTTCGAACAGTAAACAAGAAGAGCCGTACGCGCAGCTCATCTACCGCGCGTTCATGAGCACCCCGCGGCGTGCTATGACATTGCAAGACCTGTACCAGTGGTTTCGCGAGAACACGGACAAGGGCAAGTCCGACACTAAGGGTTGGCAGAACAGCATCCGCCACAACCTCAGCATGAACATGGTCAGTATTCCTTGCTCTGCTAGACGACAAATGCGCTGACAATTTAGGCTTTCACGAAGCGCGAGCGCCGACACAGCGGCGCCTACAACACCGACGACCTCGACGGGAGCGGTAGGATATGCCTTTCGTCAGACGCGGTCATCAGCGATAACAAGAACGCCAAGTCAACCGAGTGGTATCTCGAACCGCAGTTCGCTGAGAGCGGCGTGATGAGCACAACGCGTTACCGCAGCAAGGGCACCGCACGACACCAACACAGACACGGCAGCGCCTACAGCCGCAGCCGAGATGCACACCCAAAAGTCGGCGGCCCGTCAGCGGCATCGGGGCATTCGACCTCCGGTATCCACGGTGGGAGCGGCAAAAAGGGGTCCCAAGGCCACGGCCAAATAGGGAGCAGCAACGGCAGCAGGCTGCGCGGTAGTCGACACCACTCGCACCCCAACAACACCACCTCCTCCCCCATGCAGGGTCTGCAGCAGCAGCACTACAACGCTACTGTTTCCACCGCTCACCACCAACTCCACGCACGCCACCAGCCCATGCCGTCTATGATAGGCGACGCAGCCGCGTACGGTGCCGCCGCCGCCGCCACTGCCTACCTCGACTACCCAACACATCCACCGCTCTACGCCGCCGACTACGCACACCCACATGCCCACACCCACAGCCCCGAATCGGGTGTGGACGAGCCGATGACCCCCGAGCCAACCTACAGCAGCGACTTGCTAATCCCCGACCTCCACCGCGTTGGCGCGCCCAGCAGCAGCAGCAGTCGCCCCTACGAGGTAGACGCAGCCTACCCATACCCCCACCCGGCGGCACCAACAGGGGGCATGGGCGTGGGAGTCTACGACGAGATGGTCGATCGCTACAGCGGATGGGCTGAAGAGCCCGCGGCGGCGGCGTATCACCAGCAGTACTAGCACTTTTTTGTCTGCCCACAAAGTCGAGTCGAGTCGCTGCCGGGCGAGGATAATACGATACGAAACGCACTACGGAACGAGATAGACGAACGGGAGGGGGTGTATATCGACGCCGATATGACGATACCTATTTACCGCACCACAAACGAAAGAAACCCCATAATGATAGCTACTCTACTTTCTTCCCTTCCCTTCACCACCACGGCAGCGACAAAGAAAAAAAACCCCTGCGCACGGCGGTAATGCACTGTACAAGCGGCACAGAGAGCGTTAAGGCGGCAATGTATGTGTGCGAACATCCTCGACATCCATCACATCGCAGGGGCGGGCGGGCAGCTAGCGGACGGCAGCTGAGGGGAGTACCTCATGACCACGAACAAACGAACGGCGAAACACCGCAAAAAAGACACAATAAGGCGACGGTACATACAAAACGGCGACGACCGACAAGGCATCACTGGGGGCTAGTGCAATGCGCATCTCACATCCCGGACGCGGGCTCGATCACCCGCGGTCGACGATGTGCTTGTGCCTTTGTTGCCCATGTTAGTGTTGGAGCTTGACAAAAGGAAACTCTACCCACACCTCCCTGCCTTCTCATTGGGCGATCCACCGGAATTTCGGACAGGGGGGGGAGGGGGTGTACCGATTCGGTTTTGGGGTCCATGCCACCAACCCACATCGGCATTGGAGAGCGGAGGGATGGATGGGTGTGGCCGATCGCCGACCGGGTTTCTGGGCTGGCTTCTGCCAGGTGCCTTGCTGCCCTGACTGGCTCGCAGCTCTTGCAGCTGCCAAAGCCCAGCCCGAACCTGGGAGGTCTCGATGATTGCTTTTCCTTGTCTCTCCTCCTTCCGTTCTCTAGGTCGCCGAACGCAAGGCTAGCTGCCATGGGCGACGTTTGCGCGCGCAACACCACTTCACTTCCCGGTATCAACCGTCCGCCGAAAAAGAAACACCGTCCGTTCGAGGGGTGCAACACCCGTTTAACCAAAATTCCCCTAAACCTGGAAAGATACCGGTGTGGCGTTCCTTCGTCACACCCAGCCTGGCAACAGCCTTTTTCTCTCAAAAAATTGCGCCTTGGTTTTCTGTTCTGCCTCCTTTTTCCTTGATTGACTTTTTGTTATTTTGGTCCATTTTTTTCTGGTTTTACTTGTTGACCGCTGCAAGCCTTGTTTTTTTTTTGCTGTCTTGTCTTTTTGGTTTCGTATTTCGGGGGCTGTTCATTGCTGCCGCTTGGGGGTCGTTGGCAAGGCACACACTTTTACACGGCGGACCATCACTGGTGCCTTGAACCCAGGGGATCGTGCAGGCGCTTTACGAGACAGCAACATGGAGCTCAGTTCCTCCGATAAAAGAGGTGAATGGCCAAGGGAGGGGAAATGGGAAGCAACAAGAAAAAAGTCCCCCAACTTTTTTTTATTATTACAGGCGGTGACCTCGTGGGTGGGGAAGGATTACGGCGCTCACAGCACTGACTGATAGCATTTGCACCGGCGATATCACGGAAGAAGGCGCGGAAACGGGAAACTACTAGGTTTACTTTCTTTCTTTGCATCCACATGTTTTGAGGAAACGGCACAGAAAGGAAAGGGTCATGCATCGTTTCGGCTCTTCTCTCCTCTGTCACCATGTCACGGTTGGGGTTTGGGGCCCCGAGGAAAGGGAGGTTAACCATTTTTTGTTGCATCATTGGCTGGGAAACATGGATGAAATTGGCGCGGTGTACCTTTTGGGACGGGAGGGGTGGTGTTTCGTTGCAGCAGCGGCAGCGGCGGAGCATGCGGAATGGGGGCGAAAGAAGCTTATCGTTTTTGGCAGCCACACGGTTGAGAAATAATGCAAGCTGGTTGGCCATTCTGGATTCGGACAGGTGCCACGTTCGCGTACCCTACGCCCCGTGCCCTGCGCCCAGCGTTTTGTGGGAGGTGGGAGGTTGAAGGGCAGGGAGCTTTTCTTCCTAGGTTAGGTAGCAGCATAGCGTCAGCGAGCAAGCAAGCCGATAATAGCTACGGTCCATTCCAAAAGTCTGCTGTCTGTATCCAGTGCGGTGCGAGTGGCCAGTGCCAGTGTGGGAGGGCGGGGAGGTGGGTTGAGCCACTTATTGACGGTCGGCAGCGCGGTTTGCAGGTCGGCTAGTGATAGCAGAGATGCCGATCGGCAGCAGCGCGAGGTCGGTCAACTCGGCTGGTGTCGGCACTGGGTTAGCGTTTGGTGGCTTTTCTCCCCCTTTAGCCAAGGGCTCGTGGGCTCGTGGTGCCCCAAGTGCCCCTAGTGCCCCCTCAAACGCAGCTGGACGGTTTTTGAGGTCGCCACGCACGCTACAATTGGCAAGTTCCCTCCGAATGTGTGTGCGCCATAATAACATCGTACGATGGTGACATGGGAGGCGTGCCGAGAAGGAGGTGCGCGAGCGGGGACCTCCAGTCGGCCACGTCCAGTCGCAGAGTCATGACAACCGTCCATTCGTTAGTTCTCGACACTGCAAACTACCGCTATCAGAGATAAAACCCTAGACCCCTTAAACCCTGGCCTGTAGCTCGCTAGCACAGTTTTGTGTTGTGGGCGAGGAGAGCTTCCCGCCACGGCCGGCGCAACCATTCGCTGGCAGACAGCTCCCCTCTTCGCCCTCCTCCTTCTCCCCCCCCTTCTGCATGTATCCTCTCTCCCTATGTAAGGCGGCCAGGCAGCCTCTATCACGCCAGATTCACTAGTGCCAGATTGGAAGCGGTCGACGAAGATGCCAGCCTGTCTCAGCGCTTGCTATCGAGCCCGCAGAAACTGTGATATGTGAGCAATACCATTTGCTGGTATGGCTTCGAGACCTCGTGGCATCCACGCTCGGCAGCACGCCTCCTTGAGCAAAAAATAAACACCATTCCCCGCCAGTTTCTTTCTGCCTGTAGTGTCTTCTGTCTCTGACAGGTAAGACAAAACCACCATCCACCTCCCACCTAAAAGGCTAACCTAACCTATCTCCCAAGGCCCAGCAGGTGATGCAATGCTGTTGCAAATGCTGTTGGTTCCGCAACGGGTATGGGTCTTTGTGGCCTTGCGCGCGCTGTGCCGAGAGAAATGCGTCGTCACTCCGTGGACTGTGCCGGCCGTGCTATGTGCTCAATGTGTGCCGTGTGCTGTGTGCTGTCCGTCCTGTCCGCCCAACAAGGCGCAGCAGCAACTACCCGGACGAAAAGCTTCTCCAGACATTAACAGGTCTGGCGTCGGGGACCAGTGACCCACCTGCGCCGCCGACTCGTCCGTGCCCGCCATAGGGTAGATCCATGACTGATGTTGAGCGCGCACAAACTGGGAACGTTGGTCGTTCGGATTGCGACATCATTCCATCACGTGCGCCAGGGGCAATTTATGTATCTCAGCGCCCATACACGCTTCGCATTACGCGCAATCACCGGTGTAAGGGGTATGCGCATGTTTTGCAAGAGATACAGTGTAAACGGGCTGGCCGACGTGATGCTCTGGGCGTTGTGGCATCGTGCGGCGAACGGTTGAGCCCGCAAGGGGATGATCTTCGACCAGGTCCTGCGATTTGACGCCCCGCAGGTTGTGCGCTTGCACTTGCGGGAGGGGCCCCCCTCTGGCGTTGGACGAGGCAGCGGCTCTTGCCGTTGTAGGATGGAATGTAGGTCAAGCTGCCCCTCCGCCGGCCGGTGGGCGTTGTCACTCGCCATTGCGATCCCGCTATGCCAACAGCCAAAAGACAGCCTTACCTTGTGGAGAAAAGGGGAGCGGGTGCCGGCCCCATGCACGTCTGTTGGTTTCTTGTTCGCTCGCCTCGTTTTCTTTGCTGCGAAACGAAATGCCGCCGTGCAGCCAACACGAGTGGGATATACTACCAACGCGCCTCTGCAATAAACGATGTAACGGCCGGTTCGCCGATGGGGCCGCCAGTGCCGATACAAGCGGCTTCCCTTGGACAGCAGAAGGCGAAAGTAGAGGAACATGGCAGCGCAGAGGCACTAAAGCAGAAGGTAGCTGTCAAGCTATTTGCAAGTTCATGCCGCGCTACCTGTTGGCGTGTTTCGATCCATAGATCTGGGAAGTATCGGCGGCTGTCAGTGGCTCCACCAAGGCGCGGAAAAGAGCCGGCAGCAGGCAGAAGGATGGAAGTCCGCCCATTGGCCCCTGGGCGTCGCCCGCGGCAATCGATGCGCGGCAAACCCCAGTCTTAGGCGCGTCAGAGCCCTGTCGGCGGCATGTGGTCGGCGCAGGAGGGATATGGCCAGGACCGCATCCGGATCTTAACTTAGTCCCGGCGATACTGCTGCTGCGTCGCAAAAGGCAGGCAGCAAGAATCGAGCCTTCAGCAGGCTGCAGCACGTACGGTATGGCAGTCGGTACGGTACGGGAGCGAGCTCAGTGAAGGTACTGCGCGAAGTAGCTCTCGTAGCTCGCAAGTCGGAGTTCGTAGCTCGTAGCTCGTAGCTCGTAGCTCGTTCTTGAAACGAATCGGCCGCCAGGTACAGACCACGGCTGGCCCAAGGTTTGATGGGCTGGCTGGTGGTGCTCAGTGGCCGTATTGGGCCAGCGCTCCTTCAACCGCGTTCCACAGGCCTGCTCGTTCTCGCCCCATCCGGCATGTGGCGGTCGGCATGCCGATGCCAAAACGACAGCAACCGGCCGGGCATTGGATATTGGGCGCAACTAGGCCGAGTGATCCGTACTGATTGTCAGCGGGTGATGTTGTCTGTGCCTTCTGCCTTGGGTGCCGACCGACAGCGATGTTGCCGTGCTCAGTAGCGTCGGCGCTCCCATGCACGCCGTCCCTCCAAATGCTAATCGGTCCCCCTTCCCCCCACAGCGTCACAACGCTGCAGCGCAACCTTGGACCGCTGTGCTACCAGTTCGCTCGCCGGGGTCGCTCCGTCGACCTTCTTTTTTCTTTGGTGTTGGTTGGGGCGGTCGGAAACTTCAATCGCGGCGGTTGCAGGCGGGGCGACCGTTCTTCCCCCGCAATCGTCCCATCGTCGGTTCGAGGGGAAGGGGGGAGGGCGCAGCTCATGCCCCAAGCCCCCAACGCAGCCCCCTCTGCCCTTGGCGTATTCGTCCATCCAACCACTGCAACGGTCCCTTTGTCGTCCTGTGTCGCTTGTTGGGGACGACGGGCAGCCTGGCCGCAGGGATAGCGTGTTTCCTCCGGGTGGGGTCAATATTGTATCCCTGTCCTAGTTGCCTGCCCTGATTGGGTACCGACACGTTGGTTCGCCCGCCCTAAGACACTGCAGCCAATCTCAAGGTGGGCAGGGGTGGTGGGTGTTGGTTGTGACTGCGACCCCCAGTGATTCTCGGCTTTCTCTAGAGTTTACGTGCTTTCTTAGGCGAATGAGCGAAAGGCTTTGTCAAGCACTCGTAAATTGTGCGGGGCGCAAAATCAGGATAACCCAGTCTTTGTCGGGAAGAGGGGGAAAAATTATCCAAAAGATGTGCCGTTCGTGACGAGGGAGATGATCAGCAAGATCAGCCAAGTGGGCGTTCTCGCGCACACCCGGGCGAACTGCCTTACACTAGCTCAGGCTGACAGGGCGTGAACGAACAGTACCTAGGCTAAAAGCTCGCCAAATTGAATCTAAGCTTATCGCAACCGCGCAGCGCTGTTAGGCAATGAGGAGTGAGCCTCCTTTAAGCGCGGGTGGCACAGCCTGCGATCGCCCCCTGTCGCAGGACCGATCATGGGCGTGATCTCGGCGACCACCCCTCGCCTCAAGACGGCGACCGGCGACCAGCTCCGTGGTGATCGACGATGCAGCATTCAGCACCCAACGGCTTGTGCAAAAAGGAAGAGGCCGTCTCGGTGTACGGTGGTCAACGTCTCCGTGTACGGTAGCCCCACATATTTTGCCATACATAACCCTAACCCTTGAGTATCACCCCCACCCCACATAACCCCGCGCACCTGTGACAGCTGCCAGACCGCACCTAAATGCCACCCCATCAATTGGAACGCACACAAACAAGGCTCACACAGCGAAACTGGGCCAAATCCGCGTTTTCCGCAATAAAATTACAAATAACTACTATCATTACAATGATGACTAAGCCGTAGGCTCACCCTCTGATTGGCCAGAACCGTTACCAACACTCTGGCTTAATGCCAGGGCTCGCGACCGTGTAACCCTAGTTCCTTGCGTTCCTACTCTCCTTGTGACCCCTGACGGCGCAGAGGAGGCTATCATCGTCGTCGAGGATGGCGTACGGGCATTGCCACGACCTTGGGAGGCGTTATTAGACGCTAGGACTGTAATTCCACTAGTTATAACTGTCGTTTGGCTCCTCTCCAGTACTATACCCTCCCACTGTGATGGATCGCGGCGAATGCTCGGTATTGTGCCTGACTCACGGCCTGTAGACTGCCTTGGCGCCCTGCCGCGCGGTGCCGCCGCGGTCGCGCTACGCGCCCCTGAGCCTCTACCCCTGACCGCGCCCTTACCCCTAACCGCGCCCCTACCCCTGACTGGCTGGCTGTCTGGAACTATAGGGGGCTGGCTAGCCGGAATGGTGGCCTGACTGCCCTGTGGAAGTGGCGCCGTTAATATAGGTGCGGAGGGATTGCTTGTAAAGGCTGTAGAGCCACGTGGTCTACCCCTGGTATTGGTGACACGGTCAAACTCCTGCAAACGGAGATACCTATCGTTGTTGGCGATACTCCTCTCTAACCATTAGAAAGAGTAGAAGTCCTCTTTAGCTAACGATAACTGTTTGGCCTGGTGTCTGTGGAGGAGGTTGTAATTACAAGGTATACCGTACTGGGCCGTAAATCGCTCGGTACAGTCGTTAAGAGGTTTCGGTGTGGGGTTGGTTCGAGTAGGTATAGCACTAAGCATTACCCTGTATTGTTCCCTTACGAGATCTAGGGCTTTGGAGGAGACGATATAAGGTGCTTTATTAAACTAACCTTTATTTAGGAAGTTGTAACGGAGGCGCTTTTTCTCCGCCTTTAAGGCCTTGTCGATATTCCGTTCCATAGCCTTAACTATCTTAATCGCTTAGCGGATCGTGTAATTAACAGTATTATTACCGTTAATAATAAATGACTTAAGATATTGGTTTACAGACTCTACTGGTGACGTGGTTTGTTAGCCGAAGTTAAGCTGCGTGTTAATATAGCAGCCGGCCCATTGCTCTTTGTAGGGCATCCAGATCTCCTTGAAGTACTTGATAATGTCGGTTTGTTAAGGAAAGTAGGCCTTTAGCTTCTCCCAGGCAGTGTTGAAATCATCTTTAGTGTGAGAGTAAACAACACACTCCCACAGCTTATAAATACCAGCTATAAAGTACTCCACGGTCTCCAGAGCCGAGTTAAGGTGGCCGTTTATCGGTCTGTTATCACGATCCACAACTCTCTCCTCCTAGCTATCAACTAGATAGTTAAGATTATCTGTTAGACTGCTAGACCTTATAAGGGTAAGGGCTGCAGCAACTGCCTCTGTAGCTTTCTTATTCCACTTCTTCTTAATATTTAGGCCGGCATTCTTATTAAGATGGAACACGCAGACCTAGGGCAGGGCTTGAGGGTATTGTGAGGTAACAGCATTCCTTATAGTGGTGTCGAAATCGGTGATGGTAATAAGTGGTGGAGGCGCACGGATCTCTCGGCGCACACGGTTGACTTACTCTATTAACCAGTTAAATCTTTCTTACCGTTCGTTATTAATTAAACTAAATTTACACAAAACGGCTATTCTAAGGTGGTTTAAGGCTACTACCTGGAAGAAAGCTAGCCCCTTATTATTGGTCTTATAGGTGTTATCGTATAGTTGCACCTAGTGATAATAAGCCCACTGCTTCTTCATCCAGTCGGTAGACTAAAACAGGCCCTCTAGCTTCCGTATATCGTTGTCGCCACTGTTATTCCGGGATTGCGCCCACTTGACTTGGTAGTTAATGCCCTGGTTGTTAAGCATCTCCATTGCTGATGGGAAGGGGTTGTACCCATTTATAGCCTTCTTCCGGAATCTGTGGTGACAGTTCCGGAGTTGACGATGCGTGAAGATAATGCCTTTGAACTGACGCCGTAGCTTTATAGCTAACTCTTAGTTGTTAACTGCCAGTTGATTGATATATAGCTTTATGAAGTCCTTGTGATTGTTGGTGAACTTGTTACTGGCTTCGTAATCCTCAGGGGAGTGATTCTGGTGATGCTGGTAATCCCCAGGCCTAACCTCGAAGGTCTAAAGTCGGCCGTTTGTAGCGTTCGCCTTAGCGATACCCTCCTATAGGCACCTAACCTTAGCGGTCGATGTTCGGCGAGAATGGGCCCTTGAGGCTCGAATCTTGCCTCTGGCGTAGCCGTAGTAGTATCTGGTGTAGCTAAAGTCCTTGAACTTGTTGTCACAACGCAGGCGAATGATCGCGAATCGAGCCTTGGCGCAGTACTCGTGGAGGTCGGCCTCTAGGTCTTCGAGGGAGGCATACTTGTGCGTAAGAAGCTTATGGCCTGGCGGAGGGTTAGAGAAAGGAACCACATCGTCGCGATCGTTTGCATTGCCACCATCATCGGAATCCGAGTCGCTGCAGCCGTTCCACTCGCTGGAATCGTCCGACTCGATCGCGGAAGACTCCATTCCTATGAAAGATTAGTAGGGCAATTGATTGGGAGGTTTTTCGGCTTACTGCAGCGATTAGTTGTTGGTGCGTGGCGTGGTTGAGGCTTGCAATTGTGATGGTGATGGTCGTGTGGAATGCGGGGTGGTGGTTTGGATGTGGGCGAAAATTCTTTCGCGCGCGCGGATGC
>Ga0247780_1000118_pt1 | contig 74222 bp, 66 predicted proteins | sample UWRJL079202R5_FD_179927 | JGI IMG/M metagenome (GOLD analysis project Ga0247780, IMG submission 179927) | Plant litter microbial communities from Arlington Agricultural Research Station in Wisconsin, United States - UWRJ-L079-202R-5 | ecosystem: Environmental > Terrestrial > Plant litter >...
CACCGAGGGTGCAGCCGTATCCCGACCTCTTCATCGCGTTAGCTGCCTCGGGAGTTCCAGTGCTAGAGGAGACTTTGCTGAGGGGTCACAGGTGACCGTAGGAATATGGGTGTTTTTGTACTCAAAGTCAGCTACGCCAAGCGTGGCACGAGCATGAGAGTTTGTAGAAATAGAACGGTGTCTTAAAAGCTGCAAGACGCTTGGAAAGGCGACGGTCGGATTCATTCCAATTCGGAAATATTTACTTCAAAGCCTCAGGGTTGATCGCCTGTTTCTCTGCCATGTGAAGCTAACACTCCGCCGAGAAGTATAACCCGTGTTGCGAACATGCTGGATGCGGCCTGCTTCGCAGAACTTCCCGCTCCAGACGACTGCATATCTCCTCGCGAGAACACATCCGGCTGAAGATCATAAAGCACTAGAGAATCCGGTAGCAAGCGTTATTATGTGACTACAGCGTTTATGCTACAGATTCCCAGAAGATTCCACACGCAAGTGACAATATTCCTCCTTTCGCTTTCTGTCTTGTGCCGTACATCAAATAAATGAGTGAAGTCGAGCGTTCGCAACTTCAGCAGAAACACTCAGTTCACGACCCTAAAATCGACACCATGAATTTCCCTTTCCTTCTTCGGAACTAAGCGGTTGCCGCATTAGCCTAAGCCAGACTAAGTCAGACTGAGCGAGAGGTCACTATTCTGGCCTGCCTCGGCTATAGTTACCACGGTCCAAAATGGCCGTGGAGTTGCGAGGACCCAGTTTTGGGTCCTGTTGGATTGAATCACTGCACGATTGATTGGTTCAATTGAATGTATTCTTCTGTGTGTTGCCAGTCTCTCGCTCTCCAGATTATCCAGAGATCTCTGCTTTTGAGGCGCGTGCGCGCCCCAGTTATAGGTACGCATTGGCGTGGGTAATCTGACAGGTCCTCGTATCACCACCACCACAACCACAACCTAACCGCGCTTTCCTTCACTCATAACCGCCGGCGTCAACGAGACCCAGTTTTGACCCCTTACCCTTTCGCGCCCCGGGGCTAAGTACCTTTTCTGCCGGCAGAATCCTAGTTCTCTACCCCGGGCCCAGATTTGGTTCTCTTAGTGCGTAATTTCTGCCAGCGGAAATCACCGATTCTCACATAAATGCTTTATCACTATAAAGCTTCAATCAATAGCCATTTTAAGCAAAGGCGCAGCGACAATCACGGTCTATCTTATAAACTAGTAATGATAAAGGGTAGCCTAGATTCTAGAAAGGTCAAGTTAGCCTAAATTTAGGACTGCGGTTAGAAGTAAGAAGCGACAGTGCCATAATCCTGGACAGTCCTGAATTTTAGCCTAGGATATACCAGCACATGCCCTGGGATAGTACATAATACTCTAGTTCGGAATTTAGGATGGAACATAATACCCCAGCTCTAAATTTGGGATAGTACATGATGATGTGTTGGAAGCGCGGCACTCTGGATTCTGTGGAATTGAAGGGGTTGTAACTGCGTGATTCTATTGCTTGTGTTCACTCTGTTCCTCTAGCTCTGGCTGGAAGCCAGAGGCTTCTTTATAGACTATTCTGCAGGATTCAGGCTTCGTCACTCTGGTAGCTGAGGCTCACTGGCGTACTGGCAGTGCCAGGTATCCAGTCAGCTCCGCTGACTAGATGCCCAGGGCCTCTGAACCCCCTTCTTTCTGACAATACCAAGGGCCTCGATATCTTAGCTGTTACGATCTGGAGGATCCTCAAATCAGCAGGGTTTAACAAAACGAAGCTAACGAGCAAGCCTGGATTAACGAAGAAGATGAAAGAGGAACGATTAAAATAGTGCCTTAATCATAAAAATTAAACTTTAGAGGATTACAAACGTGTTATTTAATCTGATGAAACTTCTGTTATATTACTTCATCGCCAGGGAGAATATCGTATTTGGAGGAAAGCTAATAAGCGTTTTTGTAAAAGCTGTATTTATAAACGATGGAAAGGATATTCAGAGTTTATGTTTTAGGGCTGTTTTTCGTACAATTAAAAAGGGCCTTACCATTACTAGCTTCCAGAAACGAAGGCTGAGAAGGAATAAGCTGAGAAAGATCTCGAGGAATAAAATAAAGAGCTGGAGCTAATATTACGTAAGGAGTGGGAGTTGAATACATTAATGAGAAGGCTTGGTTTAGTTGCAAAACGAGGCAGAAAACTATAATGGCAATGGAACAAAACAAACAGCAAACTCGTACGAGAATCGAAAGGGGGCATCGACTAGCATCGCTATCAAACTAAGATCCTTATACCAAAGCTTATTCCTTTCGCAAAAAGCTATGGGCCAAATACGCTTGTTTAGGAGGATAAGGCTGGCACACACGCTTATCACACTTAACAGCGTATATACGATATCTACTAAGTCCGCCGCCTCCTTTAGCCAGGTAATTCCCCTGATCTCAATATGATAGAAGCTTATTAGTTCTAAATAAAGAGAGAAACAACTAAAAAGGGAGCCCCAAAGAGCAGGGATGAGGCTATTCGAGCATAGGAGCATTACTGGAACGAAAACCTCACTCAGGAGCGTATTCAGCCCTAGATTGAAAGGATTATTGAGTATATACAAGAGGTAATAAGGTGTGAAGGAGGCAACAAGTATTAAGAGGGCAGGAAAAAAACAAGAAGCTAGGGGGGCCAAGATGACTAGGGGTTGTATGTATTTAAAGAGGGTAGCTGGCTTAGCATTGCGCAGAACTTTTAAAAGGCACCTCCGTACAGCCACAACTATACAACAGAGTACTTTACGTATCCTGCAGTTATTCCTAGGTTTAGGGTTGCGTACCCTGTACTCTGAAAAATATTATTCCACTTCTGGAACATCCGGAATAGATTGCAAAATAATCAAGAAGTTGTGTAAACCTTCATTTAAGGTTTTGTATAGCCGAAACGTGGCCCAAATAAGATTTGAATAAGCCGAGGCTGTTCGGAATGAAAAATAAAGTATAAAACGTATCCAAAACTCTATTTAATATCAGGTTATCCATTATATAATAATTTATAATAAGGTTATCTTATCACCTTATCGGTTCTAATCCGTAACGTAGCCTCGCGTGGCTACCGGCCGTAACGGCTATAACGGTTATTTGGAGCCTTAATTATCGAACCTTGTTCGAGTGGAATATGGAAGCCTGGAGCCGGAAATTAGATATATAAAGGGGTCGCCCCCTTAGGAGAGAGGTATTCCAATCTTCATCTTCAACATCATCAATTCAACTTAGATTCCTAACATCTCGGAGTATCCGATCCTCCATTCAATTTTCCACAGCTTGGTTGTCTTTGATTGTCTATATCTTCCCTTCAGCCCTCATAACAACTGTTGGAATATGGAAAAAATTATTCCTTCCATACAGCCTCGCATTAACTATCAATCTACCTTATTCCACAAGCTCTGCACACACTCTAGTTGCTTACTAGTGGTTTACCCTGTAGACTATTACAACACCGTGTGAAAGGCCCTGGAATCCCAATCATTAGATAAGGTTCGCGCTTATATTAACAAAGCTTTCTGTTAAACTTCAGGAACCTATAAGGCTGTAGTATAGCGTTATGGCATAGAGGAAGAAGTGCGTACTGGTCTAAGCTGTACTACTGTGCCTACGGCACCGTAGGAAACACATAAAGGCTTGAATTACAGGGCAGTGCCACTGTAAATAAGGGTGTCACAGCGAATATTAACGCTGGAAATAAGAGGATCCGGAAGGCAGTGCCTTATGTAATGACTGGAAAAGAGTAGAGTTACTTGCTTAGAGAAGACTACATATAGGAGAGTTTAGGGCCTATTATGGGCTGTGGGAAGCTCTGGAAGAATTCCAGAGCCTTCTATTACTAATACAGTTCTGGAAGACTCTGTAGGACTTGCCCTACAGTGAGTTAGAGCAGTGGAGCTGTAGCTGCAGGGTACGCAGCAGTAGAGGGCAACTGCTTATAGCAGTTGCCTATAGGGCAGCTGGGGCTAAAATTTAACAATTTTTAAGTAGCTCCGTTTGGGACTAAGGATTAACGTACTGGGGAGTGGTTTTAGATAGATAGTTTAGTATAAGTAAGACTGATAAGAAGCACTCTGTAAGGGACTTAATTCCTTATGTAAGTAATTAAGTTTACTGTTTACTATCTTCTTTAAAGCTCTTAGTTAGAGTAACTTAAGTACATGAACTACTTTATCTAAGGGCTTGTATAACTTCTAATCTTAATTACACTATTATAAGTGTCCTGCCTTATACCTTATACTTTAAGTTATAATATTAAAGTTAGAGAATAGGTTTATAAGGGAAAGAGGTTTGTGTGACAACCCTGTAGGCCGTCACTTGGGCCGGGGTGGCCTGACGAATCCCCCACGTAAGGAACAGTGTGGAGGATGGTGCACACCGTCCGGGCGCACTGGGCCAGGGGTGTAAAGACCCAAAGCCCCTACGACTAATAAGGTGCTGCTCGTAGTATGCCGAGTGCTTGCGTTATGAGCAGGAGAAACCTCACAAGCAGAACGCTCACACGGTGTAAAGTGCTCATATAATAAACACTTACGACATTATAAGCAAGGTACAAAGTACCTCCTAGTTAATTAGTATAAATAGCTATAGTTATGCTTATAACCACTGTGAGGAACTCTGGTTCCTTACACTAGTATTTAATTATTTATTTATGTCCTACTATTTAAACTCACCTTTATATATTATAGTAATAATAACCTATAGTGACATTAAACCCCTGTCTAGGAGTGTTAGTTTAATAAGCCGTCTTTAGAACGCCCCTTACCTGTTAGCGTCTTACTATACGTTCTGTCTTAACTTACACCAGTCCTCTTAAGGCCTATATTAGGTGTAGGTTGTAATATAATACTAATATTAAGTTCTGAACACTGTTTGTTAAACTCTTAAATATTACCTCTCTCCTACTATTAATATGTTGACTTCTAGAAAAGGTAAAGAGATTAAGGAGGTGTAAGCCCAGCCTTAACTCCCCATTATTAATAAGTTAGCTGTACGCTTTAAAGATTTAAACCTTAACTAGTAAGGACTAGTTAAGGAATTTAATAAAGCCTTCCCTAGAGATATTAAAAGCTGTATTAGTCTTATTAAAAAATTCTAAGCCTGACTTAACGTTATTAAGCTAGAGAATAACGATTTTAGAGGCTTATAGAAGAAACGAGTGAAGCTTCTCCTGCTGTCACGCTTTAAAGAAGACTCTATATAGCTAAAGTCCTGGATAGCCCAGCTTTAAAGCTATATCACTTATTATAATAAGCAGTTCTTTAAAGAAGAAGGAAAGGTCAGGTTTACTAGAGCCTTATTAAATAGAGTAACCGCTTATTAATATAAACCTTATATAAAAATAATTAATAACTTCTTTATAGATAGAGTATAAAAGGAGGCCCTTAAGATTTAGGCCCTTTTTAATAACTTTGACGTGTTTATTAATTAGCTTTAAACTGAGTTTAGAGAGCTGGACGCTCCCAGGCAGGTTAAACAGCGCCTTATAACCTTAAGGTAGACGTCCTTAATCCTTAAGTTCTTTACCCGCTTTAAGTTAAAGGTAGTAAAGACTAAGCTTAATTAAAAAGCCCTAATAATGTTATTTTAAAGTGGTTTAAAAGAGCACGTTATTAGAGATCTTTATTAAGAAGACTGCCTGGATTGCCTTTAAGAGTTAGTTAAGATAGTTATTAAGGCTAATAATTAATATTATAATTATTATTATCAGAAGAGCTATTAAAAGGAACAGACCCTTTACTAGTTAAGTAAATTAAAGAAGGGGAACTAGTTAACTGTAACAGGTTATTACCTTAAGTTAATGGATATTAATATAGTAAACTGTTAAAACTAACTTAACTGTAATAAACCTTAGTGATAGTAGTATTAGAAGTAGTTTAAGGACCTGTCCTAGGTCTAGTATTTTAACTGTAATAAAAAAGGTTATATGGTGCGGTAGTGCCTGTTATTAAAATAAGTTAGTTAGAAGCCAGTTTTAAAGAGAGGAAAGTATATTAAGTTTAACTTAAGAGACGTTTATATTAAGATAGCAGGTAATAAAGAAGACTGTACTTAGATAGATAAGTGTAACTTAAGAGATAAGGAAGAAGAGAAGGAACTCTAGGACGTAATATACTTAGTCTTTAAAGGTATCTTAAAAGAGTTAGCTATGGAAGTGTAGGTTATAGTAGACTGACTTTAAGGTGGAAATTTAGAATTATTAAAGGTGTAGGTTATAGAAGATTAAATTTAGGAAAAGATATTCCAGTTAGCTATTACAGGCTTTAAAAACCTTACCTTATAAGCCTAGGAATTAAGGAAGTCTAAGAAGGACCCTAACTTAAAAATCACTAAGATAATAAAGGGAGTTGAAGAACTAGCCTTCCAGGCTACCTAAACAGTAAAGTAAGCTTTAAAAGGAGAAAGAGAATAAATTAAGAGAATTAAATTAGAGAAATAAAAGTTCTTTTTAACAGTACTCTTTAAAACTCTTAAACACTTTAAATGTATTAAATAGATTAGCACCTTTACCTCCTTAAAGGAAGGATAGCTTAGATAGCTGCCTTATATTAAAGCTGGTGTACCTTAAACTAATACCTTAAGGGTCCCTTAAGAAGGCACGAAATAAGTATATTAGTGGAGGGTTTAGGAGCTGAAGGAGGAACATTAAGAGTTAGTAGATAAAGTGGAGGACTTATAAGTTAAGGGTTTTACTGTAATGTTTAAAGATAAAGTAATAGAAGTTAGGTTATAGCTTTGTAATAGAGTTTACTTTATTAATTAACTTAAGTATTAATTTGTTAAAAAAGGCTATTTTATAAAAGAATAAGCTAGGTTATTACTACCTGAGTTTTAAGAAAAGGTTTAGGAGAAATAATAAACTTAAAGGTAAGTGGAAGAAGAAAAGAAACAGGGTGCCACCCTTCTTATTCCGTACTTTATAACTGTAGCACCTGTAATTAATATCGATTACCTTAGTTATAAGAACATACTGTGGATTAATTACGTGTATAACGATTACACTCTTAATTAATATAATAGGCTTAAGGCTCTTTATAACCACTTCTCCAGCATATAAAGACAAGACTACGCTATTATAAAGGTAAAGTTAAAACTAGCTTATTACTAAGTCTCCTATTCCTTAATAAGAGAGTCTAGTAATAAGTGGAAAGTTACTGTAATTAATTAAACCCTTATTACGTGCTAGTAAGGAGGGGTACTTAATAACTACCTAGTTATAATATACTTATTACACCTTAACGGAAAAGCTAGAGAATGGTAAAAGTGAGAAGATTACTAGCGGATTTAAGAGTAGAAGGACGTTATTATAATTTAGTCTTATAAAACGTATTATTAACTTATTAAGAACTTTAAAAACATTAAACCGTTTAAAGTTAACTGGATGTTAAAGTGTGAGAACTTAAAAAGGGTTAACTGTTAGGTTTATTAAAGTTACCTGTTTTTCTAAAAGGAATTAGGAAAAGGTTATAAGCCCTTTAAAAGGGCTGGAAACTAATAGTTCGCTAATTAGTAAAAACCTTAAGAAGAAGGAGAGGCACTTAAAGGTTAGGCTGTATAAGACCTTAAAGACAGATAGTTATTATAACTTAGATGTTAAAGGAGTATAAGTATTATTCCGTTAGTGTAGATATAACAGATAGGAGAGGAAGGCTGTTTAAGGTAAGAATAGTAATTAATAGTAGGAGTGTTTTTAACTTAATACACCTCTTATTAGTTAACTGAAGGAAACTCCTTAATAAAGAGTATAAAGAGGTTATTCCTATTTAAAATAGAGAAGGAGGCTTATATTAATATAATAACAGTAAAGTTACTTACTACTCGCTACTTTTAATTAAAGTGGATAGGGATAAATAATAAGTAGATTTTAACATTATACTAGTTATAAGTTATAATATAATCTTAAGTTTACCCTAACTAGAAAAGTATAACTTTATAATTAACTAAAGGAGTAGCTATCTTACCTTTAGTAAGTCCCTTAACTGTAATCACTATTTAAAGAAAGCTAAAAAGGCATTAAACTACTTTAAAGTTACATAAAGCACTTAAAAGTACGTTAAACCTGTAAAATTAAGCACAGTTTAAGTTAGGTTTATTAAGACGGTTAAAGGATTAGAGAGTTTACCACATTACTTAAATAACGATTTAAAAGGTAGAAAAAAGTAAAAAACTAATTTATAAATAAGTAAGGAAGTTAATTTATCTAAGGTACCTGTAGAATATAGGAAGTTTACCCTGTTTTAAAAAAAGATATTATAATTACTAGATTACGGACTATAAGATTATAAAATTAAGTTAAAGCTGGGAGTAAAGCTTTATAACTTCTAACCTTACTACTTAAACCCCTAATAGGTTAAAACCTTAAAGGAGTATATTAATAAGAATTTAAAGAACAGGTTTATTATAAAGTTCCAGTCCTTAATAAGGTACTTAATGCTGTTTATCTTAAGAAAAGGAGATAGTAAGTTATATATAGTTATTAATTACTAAACGTTAAATAAAGATACGATTAAGAATCGCTACTTATTACCACTTATTATAGAAATGTGAGAACAGATTATTAAGGTAAATTAGTTCTCTAGCTTTAATTTCCCTATAAGATTTAATTACGTTAAAGTAAAGGAAGAGGATAAGTATAAAACAGCCTTCTAAACTTATAACAGGTATTACTAGTACTGTGTTATGTTAATAGGATTAATAAACGCCTTTACGACCTTTTAAGGCCTTATTAACAGTGTTCTTTACCCCTTCCTTAATAAGTTTATCTTTATATATTTAAACGACGTTTTAATTTATTTTAAAACTTTAAAAGAATACTGAAAATATATACGATAGGTTTTAACAGCTTTTAAAAAAGTAAAGCTGATAGTAAACCTAGAGAAAAGTTATTTCTACATTTAGGAATTAAACTATTTAAGGTTTAAAGTAACTTTTAAAAAGTTTAAGATATAACTGGAGAAGATAGAGGCAGTTAGGGACTAGCTTACTTTAAAGAATTAAAAAGAGTTATAAGCCTTTATCAGCTTTATAAACTTTTATTAGTACTTTATTAGGTACTTTATAAAGATTGTAAAACTATTATATAAGCTTATAGGAGAGGGTAAACCGTTTAAGTAAACTAATAAATAATAAAAGGCGTTTAAAGACCTTAAGTACACCTTTATTACAGTTATTCATCCTGGCTCTCCCTGATTTCTTAAAGCCGTTTTAAGTTAAAACAGACTCTTTAAAGTTTATAATTAATGGAGAACTTAATTAAGTTTAGGATAATAGGAAACGCTATTTAGTTACCTTCTTATTAAAAGGAATCTACAGCCTAGCTTTATAATATCTAATTTATAATAAAAAACTAATGGTGATTATTTAATGTTTTACTAAATAAGTATTATATTTAAATGGTATAGAAGAACCAGTCTAGGTCTTTTCAGATTATAATAACCTTTAGTACTTCTTAACGAAGGAACTTAGTTTACAGTAAGTACGGTAAGTAAAGTTAATAACCCTGTTCTACTTCCAGATCCACTATATTAAAGGAAAAGATAATAAGTAAGCTGATACTCTTAGTTAGAGATAAGACTATAAGGATACTAATCTAATCTTAATCTTTATTACTGTATTTAATAAAGTTAAAAACAGTATATTAGAGTATACACTGTAAGTATTAGATAATTAGATACTGGAATAAACTATTAACATCTGTATAAACTTATAAATAGAGTATAATATCTATTAATAATAATAGGACTTTTAAGTAAAAAGGTTAGTGGAAGGAACTTGTAAGTATAAGTGCCTGTTAGGAGACTTTTTAAGGTACTTATAAGATTATAGGAAAGAGTGCTTAATATATCTAAATTATAGTGAAACTGGTTATTAGCTGGAACAGTTATTAAAAGGTGTAAATGGTACACTTAAACCAGAAGTAAAGCTTTAATATTAAGAGAAACTGTATATTTATAACCTAGAAAAACAGAAGGAGGACATTTAATAGGTTTATAAGTCTCGACTTAAAGGATATATAAGCTAGGCTAAGACCTTTATACAGGCCTAGTAAGCGTACACCTTCTTAAGAATAAAGAAGCTAGTTAAAGAAGTGGTTAACAGCTGTAATATCTGCTATTATAAGTAAAACCGGCATTATAAGCCTTACGGACTTCTTAAACCACTCCTTATATTATAAGCACTATAAAGTTCCATCTTACTTAACTTTATTATTAAAATTCTAAAGTTTAAGGACCTTATTATAAGAGTCACTTATAACTAAATCCTTATAGTAGTTAACAAATTAACAAAATGGGCCTACTTCCTATTAACCTTAAAGGACATAATAGTGGAATAACTTATTTATATTTTTAAGAAAAAGGTAATATTATAACATCTTTAATTAGATAATATTATCACAGATTAAGATAAGCTAATTATATTAAAGTTTTAGTAAAGGTTAATATAAAGAATAGGTGTAAAGAGTAAGCTTTTAACAGCCTTCCACCTGTAAACAGATAGCTAAATAAAGTAAGTTAATTAGATACTTATAACGTATCTTTAAGCTTATATTAACTTTAAATAAGATAATTAACTTAAGTTATTACTAATAGTATAAATAACTTATAATATAACATTAATTAAGTTAATAAATATGTTATTATTCTTTACCAATTACAGTAAAGAGCTTAAGTTCCGTTAAAACCTGCTTACCGGTACCCCTTAAGTCACAGTCTACGCAGACTGGATGTAAGAACTGTATAACCACCTGTAAACTGAATTTAAGTTTATATATAAACGAATAAAGAAGTTTACTAATAAATATTAAACTAAGTAATTAATATTTAAGAAAGGACTTTATTATAATAGTAAACGAGTTAAGGGATTAACTCTTTAAGAGGGGGATTACGTCTACCTTTTTTCACAAAACCTGTATTTGAAACGACTTAGTAAGAAGCTTAACTTTAAAAGGTACGGACCGTTTTAAATTAAGAAAAAGGTTATTACCTTTAATTATAAATTAAACCTACCTGTTAGTATAAAGGTGCAGATTAAGGTTTTTTATATCTTACTTTTAGAACCTGCCTTAAAAGGAGTTCCTTTAAAAAAGAAGATTAAGATTAATATTAATAAGGATAAGTACAACATTAAGGAAGTTATAGATTTATAAAAGGGAAAAAACACGTTTAAATATCTTATTAAGTAGTTAGATTACAGCCTTAAAAGTAACTTATAAAAGTTAGTAAAAAACCTTAAGTACCTAGACCTAATTATAGAGTTCCACTAAAAGAATCTAAACTAATTAAAACTAGTAATAAGAACTAGAAATAAGATAAGATCTGATATTTAAATTATTATACTAAAGAGTAAGATTATTATAAGACTTAGAACTTAAAAAGTGGTAGGAAACTCCTTAATAAGTATAGGAGGATATTTATCAGAACCTTTAGCTAGGGTTATAAGGACCTTAGACCTAATAAGGAGGTAGGACCTTTAAAGCTCCCAATAAGCTCCGTATAAAAATAAGCGTTATTAAGGAAGGAAGTTAATAAAAGAAAAATAAGTAAAAAAGTCACCCTAAACCCCCTAACCCTAAGGGGTAAGGATTTAGAATGGTAAGAGACTCTTATAGGACTTAAACCTATAACCTCTTATTTGTTAAAAGAAAGGAAGTTATAAATTAAGTTATAAAACGGCCGCTTATTACAGAGACCCTGTTAAAAAGTTCCCCTAGTTAAAAGACTCCACGTCTTTAAGAGGGGTATCTAACCTAGCCTCCTTACTCTCTTAGAACTTTAATAACTCTACTTTATAACTGAACGCTTTTATAACCCAGTCCTTAAGATAAGACCACTGCTTATAAAGGCGCGTTAAACGCACTAACGCTTTTTAAAGCTTAACAGTGGCCTTATAAAGCTGTTAAGTAATAGATTTAACTTATAAGTTAAGGTTCTGCTTTTTAATAAGAAGAGCCTTTAACTTTACCTTACTAATATTAAAAGCGTCATATTAGGAAGGCTGGTACCTCTTTAAACAGTAGTTATAACTGTTAGACCGGTTTAAAACTTAGTAAATAAGTGGAGGGTTAACAGACTTATAAAAAGAATAAGGGGACATTTTGCTATTAAACGTGTGTGTGTAAGTTATAAGGTTTAAACGGTAGTTAATACTTTTACCCTGTTCCCGTTTTAAGACCTAGGAGCCGGACACTTATTATATAGTAAAATGGTGAAAGGAGAAGCTTACCTTTTAAGTTCTTTATAAAAAAAGAACGTTAAAGAGGGGGAATTATATAACGACCCTGTAGGCTGTCACTTAAGCTGGGGCGGCCTGATAAATCCCCCGTGTAAGGAACAGTGTAAAGGATAGTGCACACCGTCCAGGTATATTAGGCCAGGGGTGTAAAGACCTAAAACCCTTATAACTAATAAGGTGCTGCTTATAACATATTAAGTGCTTATATTATAAGTAGGAGAAACCTTATAAGCAGAACGCTTACGTAGTGTAAAGTGCTTGTATAATAAGCATTTACAATATTATAAATAAGGTATAAAGTACCTTCCAGTTAGTTAGTATAAATAGCCATGGTTATGCCTATAACTACCGTGAGGAACTCTGGTTCCTCACGTTAGTATTCAATTGTTCATTTATATCCTACTATTCAGACTCACCTCTGTGCATTATAGTGATAACGACTTACAGTGACATTGAACCCCCGTCTAAGAGTGTTAGCTTAATAAGCCGTCTTCGGAATGCCCCTTACCTGTTAGCGTCCTGCCATACGTTCTGTCTTAACTTGCGCCAGTCCTCTTGAGGCCTGTGTCGGGTGCAGGTCGTAATAGTCTGGCTGTAAGTTAAAATTAACAGAGATAATTTAATTATACAGTTGTAACTGCTTTTAATTTAATAAAGTTTAGAGTGTAGTATTTCTAATAATACTCTTTATCTTCTAATAATGCTTACTGGTAAAGGCATCTTCTAAATATCCCTAGTATTAACAATTAGTAATAGATATAAGTATTCCTAAGTAGAAGGCTTGACAAATCATCCATAAAGTTCTGGGTGGTGCCTATTATAAGAGTGGATGTCTTAATTCTGGGCTCTGTCATGGCGCTGATCTAGCATTCACTCTGGTGGAGCACGATGGCCCGTGCGCTGCGTGACCCGTGCGCTGCAGCCAGCGCAACCTTCTTCGTTGCGCTGGCTTCCCCACCTTCGCGATTCTTCTTCTTCTTCACGATTGCTATTTTAGCATTGGCAATACAGTAGTTAAACCCTTCACTCTCCTATTCTCCTTGCCATAATAGTGGATAAGTTATAGATTCTCTACGGGGGAGATAAGAGGCGTAATCTTTCGCTGATCTGGCAAAAGGGTATATAGGCAGCATTGGAGCGATATTTCTAGCCTGTTGTGAAGAGTATGGAGACTTTAAGGTCAGCCAGGGAGATAGCAACAAGATATTAGTTCTAAGAATCAATACGTACCCTTATCTTTCTAAGTATATTTCGGCGTCTATGCAGTGTTAATGGAATGGGATGAGGGTTTGGCTTACTTTGTAAGTCCCTCCTAAGACTTATAATTAGGGTATAAAATCCAGGTAACCTTGCTTACTTAAGTTCAGTATTAATTAAAGATCCAAGACAGAAATTAAAACTTCCATTCTAAGAGAAATGACCTATACTGTACTGACACGTATTATAAGGACTCAACTAATATGACGAAGAGCCCTTATAGTAGTCTGTACCGTTCCAGAGGAAGGTTAAAGAAGCTGGACACTAACTCAAGTTATCCTTACACTCTTCATTGGAAGCCTTAGCATATCGGGCTATAGATAACCTGTTGGATTATCCATATGCCAGAGGCCAGTGGTTCTGCCTCCTGACTATAGTGAGCGTGCGCAGTGCAGAGATTTCCGGAGCAATTGGCAAGTGGCAGACATTGACCAGAACAACACAATACACAGTCTTTGGCTAATTAATAATTAATGTGGTAAATCCGACATAACCTAATCCTTATAGTAGCTATTACTTATTATATATCGAGTTGCCCCCTTATGCTGGACGCGTACGTACCTCGTCGTCGCGGCTTGGTTAACCTTTATACGGTTACTTACAGTGTCCTCTCGTGCGCTGCTAGGGTATGTCTTGAAGAGAGCCTTAAAGAAGATGTCGTCTGGTGGGTTCTTAGTTCTGGAGCTAAGTCGCCTGCCATCTAAGTCGAAACTGCAGGCGAAAACCTAAGAAGCAAAAGAAGAAGCCCCCGCTCATCAAATTCACTAAATCCAGAGTGCAGTGTTTCTGGCACGTGGAGTGCAGAGGCTAACTTAAGTCTCAGCAGTCAGGTAAAATGTAAAGGCGAAACTGTTCATTTTCAAGAATGGGGTCCCATTTTGAACATCTTTAATTATATATGGGACCGATTCTGGGCCACCGCCTAGAATTGAAGCAATTCAGCATGCTGTGGCGCAGCCTGCCCAAAATGGTAATCAGGGTGAGCAATGTCACGTCGGCGAGGCACGAAAATGGAAATGTTATGAGCCCAGATTCGTCTCACAAAACAATAGTTTTATACCCAGAATTCCTAAGCAACGTCAAAACCAAAATGGTGTAACATCCTGGGCCAGCAGCCGACCGAGCAATAAACTCCGGCTAGCACTTCCCGATCTTGAGCATAGAACAAATGGTTAGTCAAGATTAGTAGCCTCTCCGTCTCACCTGTACCTCAGGCTTGCGAATGCCAATGCGGAACCGTGACATGCGGCTCATCCTGTTGATGACAGTCGACGGCATGCGTAGCACTGTCTCTCGATAGAAGGTCTGTGAGGGGAAGTCGTAGGAACAACCAATGGCACGCTGCATGCCACCCTCGGATGCACAGAGAAAGAAGCATGTCGGTGGCCGGGTCGCCTCGAATAACGTCACTTCCATGGAATACGTATCGATAAGAGTGAAGATCTGTTGTTTTGTCCTGTCAGCCTCCCTGGCGGGACTTTGGGCGCTCCCGAGGTCATCTGTGGAGATACTCACCCTCTTGGATCCCGGCATCGCCACCTTGGCCAGCTGCACCTTCTCCATCACCAGAGGGTCTCGCAATGGGTCCACTCCGACCAGCTCTCCGTGGTTGTTAAGATACGACCGACTGAGAGGCGACCCGCTGGTAGACCACGACATCCTGCCATAGGCGCAACCGAACAGCGTCCTCTCGGCCGTGGCCGGACTCATGTATCCCTCGACTCCGAACAGCGCCGCCTCGACGTTGCGGAACTTGCCGCCCAAGTGCAGGCGAATCAACCATGGCGTACAAAAGAAAATGATGACGCCGATGGCCACGAGAATGAGTCCGGTCATGTTTCTAGTTAGTGAAAGGAAACACCCAGCTCCTATGATGAGGCCGTTGAAACGCATCAAGAGGACGGCAAACCGCCGGCGCCGGGAGCTAAACTTGGTGTAGCCCACAGGATAAAAGGACTTCCAGCGGACGCTGGCACCGAACGAGCCGTCGAGGACGACGCTGTCGTTGTCACAGACACCGGCCACCTGCACGTAGGGCGCCACGTCCCAAGCCAAGCAGCCATAGGCATCGGCCATGTAGTGCCAGGCCGCCTCCTCGCCGGCCGGGGGCAGCATGCAGAGGTAGCGCTCTAGGAGGCAATCTGAGTCGTTGGCGAGGGAGAGGCGAGAGAAAGCTTGAAAGGGCGAGTCGGTCTTGTCCACCTCGGGACGCAGCCGCAAGAGGCCCATGAGCGCATAGGCCTGGTCTCCGGGGAGGTACTGCGTCGCGGCGCGGCGGTACAGACAGCGCAGGCCGAGCACGGCCAGCTCCAGCCGGCTGAGGACGCAGGTGCCGAGGTAGTGGTCGATCAGCTGCCGGGCCTCGGCGGCGTCGCCCCAGACCTGGCCGGCGAACTGGCTCTTGTAGATCCAGACCGGCTCCTTCTCCTTGTGCTCGTCGCCACGGAGATAGACGGCAATCCTGTCGCCAGGTGACAAGAGCACCTCGGGAAAAGTCCACATCCGCTGCCCCCATTGAGCGAGGAGCGTGCTGATGCCGATTCCCGTCGTCGCCGTCGTCGTCGTTGTCGTCGGGCAACCGAGAGCAATGACCACGGCTTCGGCTCCGCGGACAACGTCGGCGATGCGGTACACATCCGACTCCAGCTCTTTGTCGTCGCACATGCAACTGCATGCGACCCAGTAGGCCTGAACACCAGCCTTTCGGGCCGCCGTCTCGGCAATGCGGTGCAGCGCATCGAGGTCCGCCGCGCTCGAGTGGCTGAACTGCTCGGTGGCATAGGCCACGAAGAGATACCTCAGACTGGGCGGATTGCGTCCGGCTTTCACCTCGCTGGCTTCCCACTCGTCGACGGACCAGACATCGGCTCCTCCCTGCGCAGAGTCTTTGAGGAAGCAAAGATGGCGAGGTTTGAGGGCGCGGTAGACATATTGCTGTCTGCTGTATCTCTGCAGTATCCCGCCTCGCGTGTTCTCCAACGGGTTATTCCACACCTTTGCATCGCCAAAGTACTTGTATAGAACGGGTGCGTAGTAGCCCTCATGGATCCATCTCCCTTTTGCCCGGGGGGCTGAAAACGGCTGTTGCGCAAGGGAAGTCAGTCGATTGTCCTCTCCAGTTTCTCGGTGTCCTTATGGGTGGAACGGGTTGAGTGAGACGTACAATAAACAAGGAGCCAATCATGTACACAACCGCCTTGCACAGCTCGAGCGAGTAAGAGCCACAATCGCGAGTGGCGCTCCCGTCAATCACCCAAGACTCCAACCGGACCGAGTAGGGGGCCATCTTGCGCACGTAGGTGCGGCGCCAGGTCGATTCGTTCCTCCCGGTCATCGCCATGTTCCAGATGTCATCGTTCGCCGCGACGATGAGCTTCCGGAGCCGGCCGTCCAGATGGTGGAGGTAGCGATCCGTGAGGGGCTTCCTTGTCGTCCGCCTGTCGACGTCTCGGTGTCGGAAGACGATGGGAGCCGCGCTCACGACGCCCGGCCCCGGCAGCGGCACGTAGTCCCACCTCGACTCCAGGTAGTGGCGCGGCCTTCTATTGCGGCATGAGAGCGCGGCGCAGCAGCGGTTGCAGTTTCCCGCGAGGTGCTTTGGGAGTTCACGTTTCTCTTTCTGTCATTAAGAAACCTGTCAGAATTCGGTTTCCCCCGTCCGTGATGCCAGCCGAGATGGTGCACATACGGTGTAATCTGGTGGTATGGTGTGGGCCGGCATGCCGGCGCTCTGACCCTGGTTCTGATGGCCACCCGTCAGGGCAGGGGTGGAATGGGCCGTACTAGACGAGCTCTAGTTCAAGGTCAGGTTCTCTTTCGCGGCGGAAGGAAGGGGGAAGGGCCACGGACTCCGGCAGCTTCCAGGTCAGGCTGGGGACCCAAGACAGGAAGATATACTGGCTGGGAGTGTGTTGGGGAGGGCAACGAAGCCATTGGTATGGCCGGCTGACTAGAAACGCCAGCTTCCGATACAAGAGGAACAGGTCTTGATGAATCGGGTGGGCGAGGGCCATAACCGGGAGGTCGAGCCGGATGGAGATGCTGTGAGGTCTCGTCGGTCCGTGTCCCAATCTAGTGGAGAGAGGGAAGGAGGGTCAGCAGGTTGATACCATACTGCTCAAGGGTTGCACTCACAGGTTGGGCTTGTCCGGGAATGTATGCCCCACCATGCTGGTTTCTCTGAAGTGGCATCATGTTGGACTGAGGTGATCAGAACTCAAGTGAAATCGTTTTCGTGGCGCGAGCGAAACTTTTTGCACGACAAAGACCATTGCACCGAAAGATACAAAGATGAATTTATTAAATAGGTTCATATCCGATCGCCCAAACACATGCCGCGACAAAACGCGTCTTGATGCTGGTATCGGCCGCGCCGATAATCATTGACATAACAAAGCGCGTGTGTGGTCAGTTCTCGTGGTCTTCAGCCGCGTTGATCCCTATGGCTTGCAGCGTGATATCGAAAAACAGAAAGTGGCTGCATAAAAGAAAGCCAAGAAATTTAACTATTAACTAATGCGGATGCAGGCGCGAGAAGATGAGATGTTGTTCCAACTTTCTCGCCCAGAGCCTTGCGATGCCAAGATGCGGCTGCGTATGGAGGCGCATGAGTCGGAGATGATCACAGCAGGAGATGCCTCATAGCGGCTACCAAGAACCCAGGACCTGGAGAATGAGGGAGGGGCACAGTCGGGGAAATCCGGTTAAGGAGCTTGCCAGAGCCCCAGGTTGCAATAGTCGGCCTTTTTCTCCAGGAATGCACACCTGTCGGGTGGGATCCCCCAAAAAGGGGCCAACCCGCCACTCTGGGTCCGGCAGTTCCAGCCAAGTCCGTTTTAGTGTAAGCTCACAAAACAGTGGCTTCCGTTCCCTCTCCATTCGGAAAATGTCTTGGACGTTGGATCAGGATTTGTTTTTGGAGTTTGAGCTTCAAGCGGATAGAAATGTTGAGGGAACACACTCGTTCCTGTTGGACATTTGGGGACAAACGCCTGGTGAGTATGATTATGTGCTAGTTGAACACCCACCCCCCCCCCCATTACCCACCCCAGGCTTCAAGCTCGGCTAACTTTATACAAGATCACCCCGACGGGGCATGGATCAAAGGTGTAAGAGATGCTGCCTACCTCGAGTCTCCGTCCACGGGGCTTCGAATCATGTAAGTTATTCATCCACCAAAAGAATTGGCCGGCGGGCTGAAACGGAGACTACATTTGCACAGTTTTGCACCTCTGGACATCCCACATGCGAATACCAAGAAACAGTTTGTCCGCCTATTCCGAGCCGTGGGTGTACCGACTTCCTTTATTTGCGAGCGTCTCCAATCTGTCAGCCACAGCTTTGGGGATGTTTCCGGCCCCAGCGGGTCTTGCAAATGGTTTCATTTCCTCTGCAAACGCATAGATCTTGGTCTTGTGAATCCTTCACGGGTGCAGGCTCCGGAAGTTCTGCACCACGAAGGGGCGAGCTATGATCCTCGGGGTGGAGCGAGAGAGAGAGCTTTACCGCAAGCTGACTACGCCTACGATCGCTCCGGCTACTTCCTACACACCAACAGCACGGGGGCAGTTACACTCTGCTGCTTCGGGGCCTCAGGGCCGGTTCGGAGCAGACTTGAACGATTTCTCGCATCTGGGGACTGGAAACAGGCATTCAGTGAGCCCTTTATCTTGCTGGATTTGGTATTGGAAGGCCTGCACCTCCAGGTCGACGAAAATGTGTGGAATATGAACGTCGTGTTTGGAGCAGCCGAGCATGTGAGCTTTAGACCCCCACCCCCGATTTTGGTTCCGTCAGCCCGAGCACTTGCTAATCGCGGAGATAGCGTCTGCTGCGGACTTCCACTTCAGCCCAAGATCAGCCATTGCTTCGAGAGCGCACTTTCGCGGAGCTACACAACTTGGCCAAACACATCACCCACCTGCGCGAAGCAGCCGAGTCATGTCTGTTTCTTGTCGATGAAATCGTCTCTCGGCTGACCCCAACCCCGCTGGCGTTGTCACCACCGCGCTCGCAACCATCCGCCCATGCTCCCGGTATTCTTCGCCACCAAGTCCACGACACGCTCCAGTACCGACGGACGCTTTTCCAGTCGACGAGACTCCGCCTCGATAGTCTAAACCAACGAGTGGCAAACTCCATCGCCTTGTCTTTCAACCTGCTCACTGCCTCCGACTCCATGGTCCTGATCCAGCACTCCAACTTTATGAAGATCGTGGCCGCCATCACCATCATCTTTCTGCCTACCACGGCTGTGGCTGCGGTTCTGGGCAGCCAGCTCTTTTACAGCGAGCCGAGCAACAACGATGCCAGCGAGTGGGTGGTCAAGGCATCGCCGCTGCTGCGTGACATGTGGGCTGTCGCGATCCCCTTGACAGTCACTGTCATGTTCTGTGCGCTGGCCTGGGATTTCCGAACACGCCGTAGGCAAAGGCTTCGTGGAAGATAGATGAACTGAGTGTCAGTGCTTCTTTCCGTGGTCAGACGGGGGAGTGTATGAGATGAGGGAATGGTAAAAAGGAGGTCGGAAACGGCGAAGAAGGCCAGTGGCTAACAAGAAGACATGTAGGGTGGAGGACATAGAGGTTCAAACTCTCTCTTTAACCCTACACCTTCTAAATTAGCATAGCGCAGTTCTAAAGTACTTTAGTAATACAAGCTGCATTTTCTACCGTTAGAGGATAACTGTTGCATCAAGGTAGCTAATATTTGACATGTTCATGGGGACTAGCGAAAAAAATAGGGCTAAGCCAAAGCGGTCAGCATCCTGAAATGCTTACATCCCGTTAAGCTACAAGGTAGAGCAGATTTGTCAGGAGGGCTTTACAGTCACGCGCGGGAATCGGCAGTGTAGGATAACTTCAGATAGGATAAACACCGTTCGCTTATTTCTAAGGGGGGCTTTAGATGCCCTCATTTAATGTACTATCCCAGGACATGTACTGGTATGTTCTGAGACATCCTATTATGTACTGGTATATTTTAAGATATTACATTATAAACTGGTATACAGTGGGACACCTTATCAGTGTTAGTATATCATTATGTACCTTCCTAAAATCCGAGCTGGGATATCATGTACCATCCTAAAATCCGGGCTGGGATATTGTGTACTATCCCAGGGTATGTATAGTATATTCTGGCTATCCGGATAGCCTAGGATTGGGTTTATTTTGAATGCTTGATGCAGTCCCGAATTTGGGCCTTAAGTCGAGGGGCCCACTTTTGGCCCTACATTAACCACTGAAGCCGAGCTCCTGGCCCTGGTATAAGCTACGAAAAAAGGCCTATTTATAAGCCGATTGCTTGCCGAGCTGTCCGTTTAACTGGACTAACACTACATTACTATTTTGTGTGATAATAAGTAAACCATTTGGCTAGTGACTGTAAAGATAGCTACTTTACAGACTAAACTACATCATATAAATATTTATAACTACTAGCTTTAATAGGAGGTTAGCCGGAGAGTAATAAAAACCAACTACACGCGCTCTTACAGTATAACGGCCGACGGTTTAACTAAAGCTTTAAGTTTCCCACTCTATTAATAGTTCCTCCAGTAAACAGGGTTTACAGAGCTAATTATATTAGTTGGCTTTAAGAGGGTGTGTTAGAAGGAAAGGGGGTTCTGGCTAGAGGCTAGAACACTACTGGCCGGAGTGTAGTGGAACACAGCTGATTAAAGCTGATCGGAGCTAATCGGAGCTATATGAGCTGATCAGAGCTGAACGTATAAGTAAGTCAGGTGACGGGCTTTTTAACTAACCCACTTTTTAACTATGTAGATTGACTTATCCTCGCTACCTTTGCCACTTAACTCTCCTATTCCAATCACCTATAACTCTACGAATTTAATTTCAATCCATTTTCTTCTTTTTTCAATAGTTTTAAATTTGGAAATTGAAGCCATATACTAAGTTGGATTTGCAGAACGCCCTTGCGGAATATGTTAAAACTAGAAAACTCCACAAAGCGGTTAAAAACCACAGCATCCTTTATATTACTTTATATTATTAATCTAAAGGGACTAATCCAGCCCCCTACACTTAAATTGCTAATTAAAAGCTTTCTCTAGCCCTAGAAGAACGTCTTGCTAAATGGACTCTCTTCTAGAGGACTATTAGTAACTCTTTAAGCTATAAACAAATCTGGAAACTAAGTAAAAGAATAATTGCCGCTTTAAGAGAGCTAGCCCACCTTAGAAAAAACTAGTGCCGCTGCTTTCTAAAGTGAAATCCTTTCATTTTTACCTGAAGACTATAGAGAATTGACACAAACTATGCTAACTAAGCCTGTAAAGTCGTTATTCGGCTCTAGTTTAACTACTTAGAGGTTTTAGGGGTTAAGGCCATTTTACAAAGAAGTCTGGAGACTGAATTTGGGCGACCATTTTAAAGTGCGTTTTAACAGCTGGTTTTTAAACTCCCTGGTTATATTTAAGGGTAGGAGCCTGTCACGGCGCTAAGCCTAACATTCACTCTGGTGGGGCCCGTGTGGCCTGTGCACTGCAGCTAGCGCACCCTTCCCTTTGCTGCGCTAGGTCCCCTACTTTCGTAATTCTTCTTCTCTTCACGATTACTATTTTAACATTAGCAATACAGTAGTTAAAGCCTTAACTCTCCTATTCTCCTTGCCTTAACAGAGTCTTTAGTAACAGTGGTACCTACGTAACTTAACCCTATTTAAAAGCTAGCTGTTTAAACTAAGCCTTGCTAGACGGGCACTAGTTATTTAACTAGCCGGGCACTAGTCCTCCAAGGGCTAGGGTTATATATGGCCCCATATAGGATTCATTCGCATGCTACACTACCCCTAGTCCAAACCCTGCCATTTTCTGCAATTAACCAACACCACACGACCGCCCTCCCAACCCATAATGGCTCGTCGCATCAAATTAGCACGTTTTATATAGGTAACCTAGCTATTTCTAACTACTTTTAAACTCTCCGAATAATCCCAGCGTCTTACGCCGTCTAATTATCGCCCTCCGTTGCGGTCATAAGGATGCTAACTAATGCGGGGCAGACCTTACGCTCTGGCGGCTTAGTAGATAACGTTATTCTAATACCCTCCTTAAGCCCAGCCTCCCTCACGGCGCCTCCGGTTAATTTGAGCGATTTAAGCGATTTTAAGGCCAGAGATCTCTCCGATTGGGAGGACTTTTCCAGCTTAAGCAACTCTAACTGCCTCGTAACCGCTAAGAACTCTAACATCGCTAGAGACTCCGAAACCTTAAAGGAAGCGGAAGCGACCAGTGAAGACAGTACCTGGGCTTCCGAAAGGTAATTCTGCGCCTCTGAAACCCGGTATTTATTGACAGTTGTCAGCGTGGGAGACTAAGCCTAAGCCTAAGTAAGAGGAAATAAATAAAGGGCGGAGAATAATTTACGTTTTAGCCTTAAAGCTACGCCCATCACTACTTCTTACCTCCGAGTTAGTAACTACTTAGTTAAAGAAGCAGGCGGCGCTGGGGATTATTACTAAAGTTTTAGTGGCAGAGGACGAAATTATCTTTGAGCTGCCTGTGAAAAGGACTAGAAGTGGCCGAGTGGTGAAATTAACGGCTAAGGTAGCTGAGGCAGCGAATGATGGCTAGAAATGTAATTTCCGAGGACTTTTGGTTTGACTACTACTACGTTATTAGCTTAGCCTAGTTACGAGGCTTTGTTTTATAATTATAGACCCTGTAGAAAATATGTAGAATTAGCTGTATTATTAATTAAAGGTGTAGATTACTGTAAAAGAAAGATTGCTTTTCTGTAATGGCGATGAGTAAGACGGGCAGCCCTTAGAAGTGAGATAATCTAGGCCATACATAACCCTAACCCTGGGAGGACTAGTGCCCAGCTAGCCAAACAACTAGTGCCTGTCTAGCAGGGCCCTTTAAACTAACTAAAAACAGGTAGACTGACGATAGTGACTTAGGGTATTTGTTCAGGCCGACCCTATTATTCTTTTTAGGCTCTGTGTGTAATATTACTGTAGCTGTTTATGTATATAGCGATACGTTCCCTGGCACGTGCTACCGTCAAAAAGGGGCCGCACCGCGCGGTTCTTTAAACCGTGCTTTTCTTTTAATTAATAATCGATCCGACAATTTTCACCATAAAGACCTCCCATTGAAAGCCTAATAACATTCTGGCCCTTCGATTAAAGGAAGATAACCTAATCCACGGTCACGTTTCTTTTATTATTCCATGCTAAGTTCCGTTCTATACTAAGTACCGTTATATATCGCACCAGTTTAATAGCACTGCTGTTAAATGGCTCTGCGAAATCTTTCTTCCGGCTACTTAGCTAGCTAACTCCTAGGAGAAACGCCCTTATATTTTAAATAGCTATAGCAGTTATACTATTAAGGAATTTATATAGCTAGCTTTCACTAATAACGTATAGTTATTATTTCTACTAGCTTACACCTTTCACGTTCTCCAGCTTATATATATAGCTGTATTCGACCCTCTCTGAAGGTTAAGTAGGGCGCAGCTGAATGACTGCCTTTCTAGCTTAACTAGCAACTCAGTAGCTGGAAAATAAGCCTTTTTAGAATGCTATAAGCGTACTAGAATCCACGGAATGACTAAGTCGAATATTAAGGCTAAGTGGAAGGCTTTAGGGTTATAGCCAGTCTCCCTAAGGAAGCCCCTAAGTAACAGCCTTATTATTAAGAATTCTAATAGCTGCGTTAATACGGTAACCCCTACACCTTCTACAAGCTTTAAGTTATTTAATAACCCCATTTTAGGTAAGAATTCAAAGAACCTACCTGTACAGTTCACCTCTAAAAAGGCTAAGGACTTCTCAGCTTAGGGAGAGCGTTTTCTACGTAATACTAAACGTACTGCCAGTAAGCGGCTTTTTATACGGAAGGCTTATAAATGATTCGATAACATAACCTTCTAATTAGCTACTATTTAACAACAATTTCAAGCGGCTTAAGAAGACCTTGAACGTGTGAGAGGCCGGAAGAGAAGGAGGGTGGAAATCGACCCTAATAAGGCCTTTACTGGTATTACGGAGATCCGCTGCGCACAGAGATTAGCTGCTGGGGAGGATATTACAGAATCCTGAATTTTCGGAAGAAGAGGAATCTGAAACTGCAAGTTGTATTGACGTAGCTATCTAATTGACGGAGTTGTGGGCAATTGAAGTTGGTGATGTAGTGGGGGTGCGATTTTAGTAATTAGGTAGTAAAAAAATAGGTCGGTCAAAAAGCCGGTCACCCAACTTATATAGGTTTTCTGGCTTCGCCAGAGAGTCAACACAAGCAAGACAATCAATCCATTGCAACTCCATTCAATTCCCATCAATTCCACAAACTCCAGAAGTGCAGTGTTTCTGACAGCTCCACCTTTCAGGCGTGCTCTGTACAGAGCATGCCAAGACCACCAAGCACTCCGTGTGATGACTCGTTCACACTGTATTTCACACGGCCACTCCTGCCGGGTCGCATCGGGCCACAAGGGCGACCTGCAGGTCGTCACACTATTACGGGTGCAAAGGGTCCAGAACTGGGCCTTTTGCTTTCACGGGACTATTTTTAGGCCCTTCGACTAAAACTGCACTTTCTTGGAAGGCCGTGATGTCTAATTGAGCATATATTACCGAAGCTGAGCCGGGGCTGATCTGGACTGATCAGACGTGACTATTTGTCGCGTGACTATAGCATGGGTAGTTGTCGATTTTAGGGTAGTGAAACAAAACCTCCAAGACGAGAAGCCTGACAATCAATGTTGCTGGCGAACGATGGCATCTTCCAAACATCAAAAAGATCACCTCTGCAGCCCCAAGAATAATCCCCGTTCCGTCCCCGTGGAACTTTCTGACTGCAAGTGCATCAACAGTATGGCCGAAGGTGCTATTTCTCCATGACAATGTCCCATCTCTTCTTCCAGATTTCCTGGAGAGTCTTTGGGGAGTGTTTGTGCTTTTCGTACTCTTCATTGCTGAACCAGACGTTTTTGAGTTTCTTCGAGAATTCCAAACCAACCGCAATCTCGAGCGACTTGGTGTCGGGCGAGACGTAATACCTGTAGTCCTGCCGGCGCTTGAAGGATGCGATCCCGTTCCGGAGCCACCTCCTAGCTGCAGCGATGATGGCTTCTTGTCCCTCTCTGAAGACACCACCCTTGGTCTCGAGAAGTGCTTGCAGCCCTCCAATTTCTCGTCAATGTGTGACTCGAGTGATCGAGTCAGGCAGACAGCAATCGCCGGTCGTGCGTGATTCTTGCCGCAGGCTTTATCTGCTTTGAGCCTGAAGTGTTCTAGGACCTCATTTAGAGATTCAAGCTCTGTCGTCTGCTTGGCGTGCTGCGTAAACGGGAAACCTCCACGGTCATCCACAAATTGCACCCTGTGTTGTTCGTACTTATCCCACGGCGCGATGAACTCCTTCCAGCCATGTTGGAGTCTGGTGATGTCAATCACGACTTGGACTTTGCCTGGCAATGTGACTCGAAAGACGGTGTGTGTACGAAGCGCCAAAATGTCCAGGAAGCTCAGGCTGGTCCCTTTCGTGACAACAAGCGGTGTTTGAACATTTTTAGGCTGCAGACTGAGAATCTCGAGATTCCGAAACCCGGCTGGGCACGGCACAGTGTTGTCAGTTCTCTGTTTTGAAAGGGAGATCATAACGGAGGTCACTTACAACCCAAGAAGTACTCAAGCAGAGCCATTCCTCCCTCCATTATGTCCAGACAGTGGTGTCTCATCATAGCCGCAATTTTCAGCTCCCTGGATAGTGCCGATGCATCCGGGACCCCTCTTATGACGTGTTTCCCTTGGTATCCGAAAGCTCTCTCCATCTCCTTAGTTGGCGACTGGACTATGATCAAACCGGCCTTCTTGCACATCTTGATCGGCTGCGAGCACGGATCGGTTGCCAACTCAAGGACGAGAGAGTAGACTTGATCAAACATGGACATTGATCTATGCAGCTGTCGTAGCGCCTTGCAGTAGTCCCGGTGGTCTTTCCAGTGCGCCTCCTGGCATACTTTGCCGCAATAGTGAGTACCAAAGGTGACGGTGCCTTCAGTTCGGACGATGCAGCTCCCGCAAGTTGTCATTTTGATGCCAGTCTTCCCGCACGAAGCACAAGGTAGGCTCTCGGAAGAGCTGGGGAGCAAGCTGTGGTCCCGGGCCACCGAAGAACGAGACGACGCAAACGGATTGTCCTCATCCTTGCGTCCGCGGGCCAGCCAGGCAGCGTACCGAAGATGCTGCGCCTTCAAGCTGGGATCTTCAGTCGGGATTCTTCTCAAGAGCGCCAGCCTTGCCAGGGACATGAGGACTGCGCCGAAGAAGCCTCTTTTCATGTCGAGGCAAGCGTGCATGTGGTTGTACAGAAATTTGTGATCGGGGTCAGCAGATTTGCATTTGGAGCTGCTCAGGTAGGTCATTGCCACCAAACGCATTTTGTCACAATCTTCAATTCTGCCGAAGATACCGGCATGGACTTTGTCGTGGTCGTAAGTTGTGTCCTCAATTGCTGTGCCCTCGGCATCTGTGCCCTCGACGCGAGCACTGATTCTGTCACGCTGCTCGATTGTGCCCTTAGGTTGGGAGCCGGCAAAGTCCGACTCTGGAGGCGGGAGGCTCTTGAAGAATGCCAGGACGGGGTCCGGTTTCTCCACCATCGCTTCAAGAACGCCAATGATGAAATTGTAATTGAAAGGGCTATGAAGGTCGTCGTAGTCCATGACTGGAAGCATGTTGGCAAGAGAATTTAGTGAGCAGGGACCGAAACAGCGACTAGAATCCAGAAGCCAAAGTTCAGATAATGGCGGCGATGGCGAGGACTCACTCGCGATAGACGCGACGGGGTCGCATGTCCTTCAATATGCTTCTTGGCTTTCTCCTCGAATGAGCCGGGTCAGGTTCTCTGTCCAGACGTGGAATGGTGGTGAGGTTTCTTGTGGGAAGCAGGAGGAGGGTGGGGTGGTGGAAGAAACCCGTCCCTCTCTGGAAGAATCTAGACAAAAGTACATCTGCGGAAAGAGGGAGGGCGGGGCGGCGGGAAAAGGTGCAAGAGCGAGGGGCCTTGTGAGTGGAAGGAGGTTCGGATGGAGACCTTGGACTGCCACGCATTCGAGCTCTGCCCTGCAACCACAAGCTGCCTTCAAGCCAAGAAGCCGTTTTTTGCAATTCCTCGTCACAAATAACAGAGCAGTTGGTTAAAAATCGGGTACGCTGGAGATATCACAGCCCATGTTCGTAAATTCAGCAGTCCCGCCCAAATGACTTATCACATTCGTAATAACCAGGTTACCTAGATTATTAGGTTCCTGCCCGTTGCGATGGAAGATGCATGATTCCCCAGTTAGTCTAGTGTACAAATCCATGAATTCTCAACCGAGAGAATTTCACACCGCGTCCAGATGCATCACAGTTCTGTTCGCTCGACAACCTCGTCATGAAGCACTGTAGAGAGCGCCATTGGCGGAGCTCTGAGTCCAAAGCTAGCGTGCCAGGCAAAATATCTCACATCTCCTTCCTTCCCTGTAGGACGGCTGCCACAAGTGCCCCGACCGCCACCAATACCTGCTGGCACTCTAATCACTCCTAGATCACCTTGTGCCATCTGCTCAACCAGATGGAACCAAGGATGCTCGGGGAATTCTTGTGTCTTTTGTACTCCTCCTCGGTGAACCAAACATTGCGCAGCTTCTGACAGAGATCTTTACCCAGAGCAACGCGGGTGGCCATCAAGTCCGGGGTGACATAGAGCTTGTGGTCCTGGAGACGCTCGAAGGCTGTGATATTGTCGAGAAGCATCGTATTGGCTTTGGCGACAATGGACTCTCTGGCAAGAGCGAAATCGCCATCGCCCAAGGCCAGCAGGGCCTCAAGACCTCCGAACTTGTTGGTGATCTGATGCTCGAGCGCGGAGGCAACCCAGGCTGCAGTCATTTCTCTAGCTCGTCGGTTTTGCTCATCTGGAGCTCCGTCAAACACCTTGAGCTGGTCAAAGGCGGTCTTGAGGGAGTCGACAGGAGCTGGTAGCGTGGGATGTGCGGAGATCTCTTGCCGTCGGGGAGGAATGGGAAGGTTTTGCACTCTGTGCTTCACATACTCGTCCCACGGCGATACGAACTCCTTCCATCCGAACTGCTGTCTGGTGATATCCACTGCCACCTGCTTTCCTCCGGGTAGAGTGACCCGGAAGAGGGTATGGGCCCAGAGCGAGGAGATGTCTAGTCCTTCGATAGCAGGACCCTTCATAATGTAGACCGGTCTGTGGACGTTCTTGAGGTGCGCAACTACAGTCTCGACCCGACCATGAGAATCTGTTAGTGTGAAAGCTTATGTTAGTGCAGTTCTAGGGTGAAGAAATAAATGTCAAGGCAACAACGTACGCTGTAGGAGATACTCAAACAATTTCTTCGTCGAGGCTACCATCTCGGCGCAGTGGCCGACCATCAGCGACGCAATCTTCTGCTCCTTCGACGCCCCAGGAACATCGGGAACCTTGACGAGAATGTGTGTTCCCCGGTATCCAAATGCGAGATCATCTGTAATGCTCGGCAGGTGTACCTTCAGCATGCCGTCTTCCTCCAAGATCTTTTGCGGACTTGCGCAGGGATCGGCAGCCATCTCTGCGCAGAGGGGGTAAATCTGCTCGAAGATCGACATCGCGCGGTATACCCTCCGGAGGGCTTTGCAACAGCCCTTGTGCTGCTTCCAATGCGCCGTTTGGCAAACCTTGTCACAGTAGAGCGTGGCAAATGTGACGCTGCCCTCGGTGAGGAACTTGCAGGCGGTGCAGGCACGCATGGAAGCGCCAATCTTGCCGCAAGCAGCGCACGGTGCGACATTGGAGGAGTTGGGAAGGATTGCATGATCGATGGAAGGACCGGGTGTCTTGAAAGGCGACTCCTCGTCTTTTCTTCCGCGAACCACCCAGCGGAAGTATCGAAGGTGCTGTGCCTTGAAGCTGGTGTCGTCGTTCGGGATTGTCTTGGATAGCGCGAGGTGTGCGAGTCTGGCCTGGAATTGGGCGACGTCGAATGGGCCGCCCAGAGCACCCGAGATCGAGCACATCTTGGCAAGCTTGACGAGGTGTTTGTGGTCGGCCGTTTGAGAGGTGAAGACCTCTGAGGCGCTCAAGAAAACGCCCAGCTCCTGGTCAAATTTCCGAGTCAAGGGGCATCCCATCATCGGGATTGACAAGCTCAGGTAATCCGACGATGGGGCCGGAAGACTTTCAAAGAAGTGCTCGACGAGGTCGGTTCCCGCAGGCAGAGCTCTTGCAAAGCCCTGTGGATTGGATAGGCCAAGACCGCCCATCATGTGCATCATAGCCGGATCCATGTCTGTGGGTACCTAGTTGGTTAGCCATCATTTCGCAGACAAGACAGAAGACAGACAAAATAGGTAGGGAAAGAGCGGAAATCGAAGGCAGCGAGGCGGGTTTCCGCAATCGCGGCGGCTTACTGGCAGTTGTTTGATGCTTGAGGCGCAGCAGATGTTGCAATACTCACGAAGTGAGTGAGATGTGACTTCGCGATCCGCGATCTGAAAAGTCTCCGTGGAGCGGAAGGCGAGGTTGTAAGAAAGCAGATGGGAGAGCAGAGATTTGTGGAGGAGTGGGAGTAGGCAGTTAAGAACTTTCGCAAGAACGCAGAGAAAAAGGTGCGAGATGGCTGATTTAGGCCACTAGGCTGGGTAGGTACCCTTAGGTAGGTAGGTACCCGAGGGATGTCTTTTCAGATCAGCCATGGACTGAGCAAAGTGGACAAAGCAACCAGTTGTTCACCAGCCAGGCGTCGCAACAAGCCAGACACTGATGTCCTGCGTAGGACATTTTGGAGATGGGCGATGGAAGGAGCTTACAAATTCTTCTTGGTTGAGAGTTAGGCAGCCGGCGTCGGAACGAAGCAGGGTAATCGGGAAACTTCCGGCCTCGCTGATGAAGCTCTATTGGGGAGAGGCGGATTTGTGATATTCTCTTCTACTCGCAGTAGATGCTCATAACCAGCTATAGTAAAAGAAACCCTATGTTCTGAGCGTACCGTCCTCTCTCTCTAAACAGAAAACGGCCTTCCACTTATGTCTCAGCTGTCGTGGTACGGAGGGTGTACGTTGGTGGATATCCTACGGCAGGTATCAAACAGAGAAAGTGAATACAAACAGAGAGAGGCGGAGAATAAGGATTCACATTCAACCCACATGGGAATTGTTGCCACACTGGAAGTATTAGCCTCCCAGTTTTCTCTTGGGGACACTCCCTATCCACCGTTGCATCAAGGCTGCTCTGCCTGTATCTTTTCCGAGACGACCCATCCTGAAGGCCGAAGCATCGCCGGTGGCACTTGGCAGATAGCCAGCAGCGCGGGGCTGGCAATGGCACTGTGAGTTTCAGCTCTATTAGTAGAGCTACGGGTTACCGCATAGAGGATACAAAGAACGGGTGCTGTGACCAGTAGGGGGGGCAGGATGTCTGGCTTGACGCATGGCGAAGTAGGCCGCGCACAGTTTGCTGGGGTGGGACAAAGCAGCAACAGAAAGGGAACTAAAGTGTAACTCATATCAGCAGAAGCTGCGCACTATTGACAGAGTAGCAGAAGCTCTGGCGGTGGAGATGAAACATAAAGTTGAAGAAGCCGTGTCAACCCCGATAGGTATCCTCGAAAACGCTCGGTACTGAGGACCAGAGTAGGAGAACTCTAGCTAAGCTATACAGGTGTGAGTACTTTCTAAGCACGAATCGAACATGCTGCGGGGAGGGAGACGGCAAAGTTTGTAGCAGCGTGGGCGTTGTCGTGCAAGAATCGTCATTTGAGATTGCAGCCATCCAACGCCATCGTCCATCTGGGAGCTCGGTGACGTGATCTGTCCGGCAGCTCAGCTTGTCTATCAGTATCGTACAGTGCAGCCGCCCTTTTTATAATTACATCCACCCTCCACCAAAGCGCCGGGTCGTCCATCGTTTCGAAGTCGAAGAGTCGGGGCGATTATTGCCTGGAAACAGTCAGCTGTAGCTCCGCGTCTATTGCCAGGGCGCACTGACACAAGGATATACTCTGCCCAAGAGCTCGAGAGGAATGCGACAGCGACCTAGGGTTGAAAGTTAGCAACGACGAACGAGAGGCGCTGGCGGCAGGAGACGTGTCTGCGACGGCGCGGTGAGAAGCGACTAACCCCGAAGGCGGTGATGCTCTTCACGACGGCGGAGTTTTCGGGCGACATGAGAGTGTTGTAGGTGGAGACAACAACTCCCTTGGAGGATCTAGACTTAGGCGCCATTGTTCTGATGGTGTGGCTTTCTGGAATTCGGTGACGATGATGCGGATCTCGGCGATGGACGTCGAAAGTTACGGTTCGCGCATCATCAGGTCCCCAAGAAAAAATTGGCCTTAGCGCACGGCTGAGAGTGGCACGTGCTGGGAGTCATGTGGTTGGTTGGGTCGAAATGTGGCGCCACCAGGCTCAGGGATTTGGGTGACGCAACCGGGATTGTGTCACCCCACCTTTCTCGTGGGGCGGCATGGGCGGCTTGTCACGGTCACCGTAATTGTCGCACGCTGTCTTTGATACCACCAGCATTTAAACCACATTGCTCCCTGCAATGCAATGCGCCCCTGAAGATACCACCGATACGAACACTACCGAAATAAAATATGGCTGAGAATTCGCAATCTTTAGCGGGCGGCGCGGGAGGTTTCATCGTTCCCCCCCTGCCGTCGCCCGCGCCGAGCACAACATCGACGCGATCCGTCGCGGGACTGCCGCACCCCCGCGGCCATGCGCTCCGGCCAGGCTCCGTCAAGGAGGACAAGGTCAGGCATTTTGTCGCAGCCCGCATGTCCCATATCGGTCGCCGCTTCGCCAAGAAATCGGCATTGGCCCAACCCGAGGATGAGGTTGTCGGCTACCGCTCCATGAGCGAGCTCTGCAAGGATCTAGACGAGTTGATCAACATCATATGGCTTTCTGGCACTCGTAAGTTCTGTTCCACAAGCGCGCGCCCACTGCACGTATGCCCTTACTGAAACGAGTTTCCTCCAGCCAACCTACAGATCCCGTACCTCCTGAACATCGCGAACGAACTCAACACCTGGCTCCCGGCTTTTAAGCCCGCCCCGAAAGCGACCTTCCCGATTTTGCAAAAGCTCGATCACTGCTTTGCTAGCCTTCTTTCTGGTCAAGATTATGAAACGAAAGACCCCCTCCCCGGGTTCGAGAACGGCCTCAGGGCGGGAATGTCACGAACCGACATGGTTCGTTGCAAGAGCACAGTCCAACAAACGCGCGTCGTGGTTATCGATGTTATGAGCAAAGAGCCCGAGGATGAGGAGGAGGAAGAGGACGACACACAGCTACCAACCGAGGACGAGAATGACAGCGATCAAGACGGCCCGATGGACTGGAACAAGGTCGACCTCAGCAAAAAGATAGACGACCTGGAAGACGACGAGTTGTTTATGGACCAGGCCCGAGTCTATGAAAAGACACTTGTTCAGCTGGGCGAAACACTTATGGAAGGAGGAGGAGTGGGTGATATCCAAATATCTGACGATTAAGGCGCATCAGCGCGAGGTTGAGCACGCCCAATACGACACATTTATCCCCAATGTTCACCAAGTTGCAGGGGCAAATTTGCTTCCGCCCCTGTGTGGACTTGGTTGTATTTGGTAGTTTGCCGCCCCAACTTCTCTGGCCTGAAGCCGAGGATTGGGCCCGCAGCCAATGGGCCCCGATCGCTAGATGGCGTTTGGGCGTCGCAAAGCTGACTGGTGCCCGATCTACCCCATCCTCAGTCCGTCATTTATCGCACGCTTCGGCTTCAGATGTTTCCTTGTGGTGCGTTGCTCTTTATCAACATGGCTTTGTCGACTGGCTCCTACCCAACCGATGGCGGTAAATTTGCCGCCTTCCCCAGCAGACGAAGCGTCGTGCATAGCACCAAGGGGGTTGTTAGCACCATTTCTCCCCTCGCGAATGAGGCCGGGCTCAAGATCCTCCGTCAAGGCGGCAACGCAGCGGTCGGTACTCTCGCCACTTAAGAAGGGAACAGGTGATAGCTGACACGGCTTAGGACGCTGCTGTGGCCGCTGCCGCTGTGCTCAATCTCGTGGATCCATCGATGACCGGGATAGGGGGTGACGCATTCGCGCTGTTTTACAACAGCAAGGAGAAGAAGGTGCACGCCCTCAATGGATCCGGGCGGTCTGCAGAGTCTGCCACTCTGGATGACATCTGTCGAGACCTTAGCATTACCGATAGGGTGTACGGAGCCATTCCTACCAGCTCGGCCCTGTCTGTGACGGTCCCTGGTGCGGCCGCCGCTTGGACCGACATCGTTCAGCACTTCGGGTCAGGGGCATTATCACTTGCAGAAGTTTTCGCACCCGCTATTGAGCTCGCCGAGAACGGCTGCCCCATCAGCGAAATCGCGAGCTATTATGTGCGTATTCCCAAATTTGCGTCGCATCAAGTTGCTGACCGTTTCCAGTGGGCTGCCACGGAGGACGAGCTTCGAAGCAAGCCAAACGGTACCGAACTTCTGAAGCAGGACCCGAGTGCGCCACAAGGCTACAGAGCGCCCCGAGCAGGAGAGCTATACAGGAACCCGCTTCTGGCTGCCACGTTTCGACGACTCGCCGAGGATGGAAAGGCTGGTTTCTACGAAGGTCCCGTCGCCGAGGCAATTGTGAAGGTTGTCAAGGATCTTGGCGGCTACCTGAACATGTCGGATCTTCAACGCCACGGCGCACAGGGAAGCGAAGTGGTTGATCCGGTGTCAATCCGCCTCCAGCAAACCTCGCCCGGCAGTCCCTCTGGTGGTGTTGCTGTCGACCTCTGGGAGCACCCACCAAATGGCCAGGGCATTGTGGCACAGATGGCTCTTGGAATACTGCAGATCCTTGAAAAGCAGGGGAAGATCCCCGTGTTCGGTCCCAATGATCACAACTCTCCCGAGTATCTCCACACTCTGGTAGAGGCACTGAGAATAGCATTCGCCGATGGTACCTGGTTCATCACAGACCCTCATGCGGCGGGATTCAACACTGAGTCTCTGCTTTCGGATGAATATCTCACCGAACGGGCGAAGCTCTACGACCCTAAGCAAGCTGCCACGATACTGGACCGCGGTTCACCGGCTTTCAAGACCAGCGATACGATTTATCTTGCCGTCACCGACCAGGAAGGTAATGCTTGTTCCTTCGTCAACAGCGTTGCGGATACCTTTGGTAGTCGAATCGTTCCACCCGGTGTTGGGTTTGTCCTGCAGAGCCGTGGTGCCGGCTTCCACCTCCACCCGGCCAACCATCCGAACGTGTACGCTCCCGGTAAACGACCGTACAACACCATCATCCCTGCGATGGTGACAAACAGCAACGATGGCAGCCTGCACACTGTTCTTGGCGTGATGGGTGGCGCGATGCAGCCGCAAGGACACGCTCAGGTGCTACTCAACATGCTGAAGTTCAACATGAACCCCCAAGTCGCGCTGGATGCGCCACGGATTTGCATCGGAGTTAGTCTTCCAGGGAAGTCAACGGACCCCAGCAAGAAGGTAGACAATACTGTATACCTAGAGGAAGGCATCGGAGAAGATGTCGCAAACGCGCTGGCGGGGATGGGACACGAGGTGAAGATGGTGACTGGCATGGGCAGGGCCTTGTTTGGCCGCGGGCAAGTGATTCGTGTTCATCACGATCCTGTGGGAGGCGAGAGAATCTACTCAGCAGGGAGTGATATGCGAGGCGACGGAGCTGCCGCCCCCCTAACCTAGGCTACAATCAGCATATTTCCCTCTACTTCAACACTGTTTGCTTTCCCTACGGCTCCTTCCGCTCATCGAATATGTGCCTTCCCTCGTCTGACGCCCCAACAGACCAGGAGGTTGCATCTTGGGATCTTTGGTTTGACGGATGACATCCAGCTTCTGCCAATAATCACAAAGAGCTGTCCCAGTGCCAGCATTATTTTCTCACTCCCTTACCTTTGCAACTCTTCGTATCCCCATTTCGGCTATTACCATGGCGCCCAATTACTTCATTGTCCTAGCGTTGGCGTCCCTCTTGCACGCCAACGTTTTGGCTGCTCCGCAGGACTGCGGGGCGCCAAGCTCACAGGCATTCTGGGTCTTGGGATGCGCCAAGCCCATCGTCGTCGAACGATGTGACCCGATCATGTATCCGGGGGTTCCATCCGAACATCTCCACACTATCATGGGCGGAGATGCTTTCGATCTGACATTGGATTATGACAAGACACAAACCTCAAACTGCACTACATGCGGCGTCACCAAGGATTTGTCCAACTACTGGGTGCCGACTCTTTATTTCCGTGCCGAGAATGGGAGCTTCATCAACGTCGAGCAGGTTGGGGGGATCAATGTTTACTACCAGGAGCGCATGGACTGGACGGACTACTGCGCCGGGAAGAAGCTCGAGCCCTTCCCCAAGGGGTTCCGCATGATCGCTGGCGACAGACTGCGTCGACGCTGGTCTCCCGCATCACTCGACCAGCAAGCCATCGAGTATGTCTGTCTCCTCACCCACGGCGAGGTGGGACCTCCGCCCTTTGCCGGGTTTCCGAACCGAAGCTGCCCCAACGGGCTGCAGATCCGCATCCGCTTCCCTTCCTGCTGGGACGGCATCAAGGTCGACTCGCCGGATAACAGAAATCATGTAGCGTACCCCGCTGGAGTCGACAACGGGCCTTGTCCCAAGACGCATCCGGTGCGGATTCCGCCGATGCTCTACGAGATGACATGGCATGTCAGGGCCTTCGATCACCTCCGGAAGCCTTGGGGCCAGCCCTTTGTGCTTTCCCAGGGTGATCCCACGGGATTCGGCTACCATGCTGATTTCCTCAACGGCTGGGATGTAGACTTGCTGGAGAAGGCTATCCGGGATCCTACTTGCGGCAATACTAGCGGCGGGCGGATCGACTTCTGCGAGACGTTTCAGCCTTTTTTGCAGACGAATTGCGTGCAGAACTTGTGTCTTAGCATCGCGCCGAGGGTGGTGGAGCCGATGTCTGGGGTTGTCAGTGCGCTTCTGGGGTGTAATCCTATTCAGTTCGGACCGGAGGATGCAAAGATCTATTCTTGCCCAGGGTAGATGTTGGGTTTCTGTGGTCGTTTATTGTATTGAGGCGTGAGCAGACCTGGGCTTGTGAGACAAGACGAAAGGCGGACGGCCTTCCGAAGGAGGAAGTAGCAGTTCAGCTCTCAGAAGAATCACTAATTTTTATCGTATGGTGTTGTACCACCCATCAGAAGTTGATGTGAACGCCGTGTGCCTTGACTAAACAATGGGTTTCGTACAGCAATGAATAGCATCAGCCGTTGGCATCGGGACCGCCCACTAACATTCAGGATATTCCTTTGTCGACCTCTTGTTTTTCGGGAAGGATAGATGCCGAAGAACAATGCCAGTTTCTAGGCCCTCCCTCGGCACTCAATACAATGAACGAGAAGGTGGATTTAACTGAGCCTTTTTCCGATCGGTGCCATTAAAAGAATTCCAAAGAACTTCTAACAAAGACAGCCCACAGAAAATTATCACACAATTCTCGGCTATACTGAAAATAAACTGCACATAAAAGGTCACTTCCCCCTCTCCTGATGTTGACCCTACCCCTCACAGCTACACCCAACAGTCTTTATACCACCCCACTCACAACAGTCCTTACCAACAGATGAGCTGACACCCACTAACAAGCACAACCCCTTCCACAACAAAACTAGCTCCGCAATGTCCACCCACGAGTTCTCCAACGACGAAATGGAGCCCCAGTACTCGGACCACGAAGGCCCCTGCTCCCCCCGCCCAAAGGGCTCAACCTCTTCCCAGCGGAAGTCCAAGTCCTCTTCGTCCTCGTCCTCCAAGGACAAGAAGTCGCCTAGCTGGTGGAACTCCACCTGGAGGGATTCCGGCTCTGCCAATCCCCGCGGTAAGCCGGGCGAACTTGTCATGGTTCGTAGTAAGGACGGCAAGATTAAGGTCGAGGTGAGGGAGGAGAAGAAGAAGAAGAAGAAGAAGAAGGGGGAGGGGAAGGAGGGGAATGAGGGTGGGGAGGGTGAGCAGTAAATAGTAAATACCACATAGGTGGGCGGGTTTGTTCATGTTCATCTTATATATGGGTGGTTGAGCGTTGATTTTCTGGCTGCGGTAAAGGGGCTCTGGGTGGGCTTTGTTGTTTCCGTTCGGGGATTAGCGCTGCCTTTTGATACCTTAGATAGGGAATGAGCGGCGGTGAGCAATACAATGAATTTCATACCTGAGTTTGATGCGTCCTTTAATTTTGCATGTGATTTTCGTCCGTGTGATTTGTTTCCGTATGGTTTTGATTGTGGTGTCGAACAAAGATGTTTCGCTTGAATAGGGAGGAAATTATGGCTTGGGGGCGTTGTGTTACCTGCCTTGCTGGCCTGTTTGTACACCACTGCCTCCACCTGGTGTTTCGCTGCTCGAAATGTCAGGCAGCTGGTATTTGATACCATAATCCAAAGTTTGTAGACTGATCAGCGGGCTGCCTCCGCGTTCCTTGCCTCAATCCTTAGGCAAATGGTATGAATGTTACATCAGCTTGCGGAGACAGGGCAGAGGGGTTCCCCATTTCAAAGTAGATGAGATGGCTTCTTCAATGGCTTCAGCGCCTTAACACCTTGCAAGCCCAGAGGCAAGGATATAAGAGCCTCCTACAGCCCACTATGGCCCTGTTAGTGCTTCAGAGCCATCCCCGACTCTCACTCTCCAAGAGGGCCTTGAAGCGCAGCGATTGGAAAACATCACATCCCGCACCGCCCTCTGAGACATATCGTGCAACGTTACCAGCGGATCTCTTTGTATCCAACCACCAAATCCATCAGAATGAGCAATCGCCCGCCGTCGAACGATCCCTCGCAGTCGTCGAGCGATTACCCGTCCTCCAGCAAATCCAAGCATCCTCCCAAAAGCAGCACTTGGCCGCCGACCGACTATAATGCCGAGCGCTGGGAATTGCCAGGCCAGAAGGGACTGCCCCTAAAGACGTATGAGGTGTTTGCGGTCAAAAAGAAAATCAAGGACCCGGAAGAGTCCAGCACTTCTGCCAGCTCCAGCAGATATCTACCGCATTCGAGCCAAGCATATCAATCCAACTCGTCCACGCACCTCCCTTCCTCGTCAACACGCAGCCGCTCCCAGCGTCGATCCTCCGACCGCTCATCCCGCCGTAGTGAACCTTCCTATCCCGGATCGCCCCAAGATTACGGCAGCAATGCACCGACCCCATCCTACAGCGGCAACATGACTCCTACTACAGCCGGCTCCCAAACGCCCCGTAACTACTCCCCCTCTCCCTCCGCAGGCGGTCCTGGTCCTGCGACGCTCGGCGCTGCTGCTACAGGTGGCGGAAGCACTAACTACTATGATGCTTCAAGATACCCTGTCAAGCAATCCAACTGGGGCGGCCATACGGCCACCGGCCAAGCCCAGTACGGGCGTCCTGCCCAGGCCCCGGCTCCTCAAGTTACGTACACCCCGCACGAGCCTGCTTCAATTACTCCTGCGCAGAGGCACTTCCAGCATGGCCCCGGCCCCTCAGCGTACCCTCTCTTTGGCCCGAGTTCGGCCTCGGGCTATGACGAGGGCGGCTCCTCTGGCTATGGGTCCCGTCCCGACTCTCGTGATGGTTCACAGGCTGGATCAGACTACCAATACCCCCAATAGGTTACTCTGGGAGGGGCAAGGGATGGTTAGTACTTGGCAAGGACCGCAAGATAGCGAGTCCAGACACCGAATATAGCGCGCTGTTTTCATGATCCTGTTGAATTTTGTCGTTGCGCGATGCTGTTGTGGCACAATAGAAATCGTTGCTCCTATTCGTATGCCTGAGTTTCTCGATGTCGTGCTCATGGGCTATGGAGGGCTCGATGGAGATTCGGACCAAGCCAGACATCCTAGACCCCTTTCTGTATCGAGTTGTACGTCTTGACGTTCCGGATCTACCCCGGCCACATATACGTTTAAGGTTAGCCAGGCTTTTTTCAAGTGCTCTCGATCAAACAAAGTTACTTAGGTATGTTTGGGTAGCACTGCCGTGGGGTATCAAGTGGAAACGGGGGGTTCTTGGGCATCTCGGGGAGTGCTTCACATTAGAGATACACTCCGAAAACTGGCTAGCTCAGTACTCAGCTGGTTTGAGGCGGTTGTAGAGCTAGAAGTCTGGAATGTGGAATAGCCGAGGTCAGATGACTATAGGTCAGGGTGTAGCTGTAGTTGAAACGAATGTGAAGCCTGGGGGTAGATAGACTTTGCACATGAACGAATGACAAGACAGCAGATCATGATAAGACCGATATTTCCGCTGAAGTTGCTTAAACTGACGACTGAAGCACATAACATTGACCGTGGCATGTGACATATGAACAGAGACGTGGTGGGCTAGTAGTTGCAGATTCCCCCAACTTCGTCATCGATGGTCCATGTTCCAGCCAGGCCAGGAACCTCCACCTCCTCAATTTGCCCAGCTCCCTCCTCGGGCTTGCCAGCAAAAAAGTCGCCCTGACCTTCGATCCTGAGCTGCCTACTCATGAATCGCTGCGCCCACTGTTCGATGGCCGGCTCACCGGTTTCATCGCGTGCTTGCTTCAGGAAGGCAATGAGAGCTGTGCCGCCAGTGCCCTTCAGGTTACTCTGCTTCTTATCATCCTGCTTCACTGCTGCAGCGGCTCCGCGGGCGTCGTACGCGATTCCTTGAGGTTGGCGAGAAGCGGTGGCAAGATTCATCTTGCGAGTCGCGACGGGACTGCGGCTGCGGCTCCGTGCTCGTACTTCACGGCTAGGCACCACAATGTACCGTGTTACGATGGCGATGTGCTTGTCGCGAAGGTTGCTCAACATAGAAAGGCAGGCATCGTAAGCAAGGGAGAGCGGGCGGTTCGTGCGGTGGGCCTCAACGTAGTCGCGGATATTGGCAACAGCCTGCACGTCACCAAGGAAGCGCGCATGGGGCCCAGGCATGTAGCGACGCATCTCCATGATGAAGTTGTGCTTAGGCGGGGGGGCCCGACCGCCGCCCTCGGACCCAGCTTGACGGCCGCGCTTCTCGCCCGTGGGTCGATGCTCGATACCTAGGATCACGTCGAAAAACTGGATGAGACTGCTCTGGGCGTTGCTTCCACCTGCGTACTGGCGGTAGGATTCGGTTCCTGAGCCATCTTCGTAGATGACGCCGTCGGGCAAGCCGGCCTCCGCCATGTTCTTGCTTCCGGCCAAAAAAGGACGGATGCGATTGTAGAAGATGGTGGGGTCACAGCTCTCGTGCATGCGCTGAAGGAGTGCGGTGAGGTCATCAAGACGTTCGGCGAAGGTGCTTAGGTTCCGCGTAACAGTCGCTGCATCGTTCTCTCGCGCTGCGGCAATGGCGGCCAACATGAGCGAGATAATGGGCGCGCCGCGGGCCTCCATGGCGACGGACACCAGGTAAAACCACGATTCGTCCAGGGAGCCGGTGAAGGTGTTCAGCGTGGCGAGGTTCTCCAGGTTGTCAATGTCCTCGTCCATGAACAGTGGCTTGAAGTTCCACAGGCAGACTGCTGCGTAGGTGGCGACGGGCGGCACCTCGAGGTGTTGGGAAACCTTCAACAGCGGAACTGCAATGGCAGGTGGCAGACGGTCACTGGGACTATCACCGCCCCAGATGTAGCCGTGGGCCATGAATGACAGCAGCGAGTATGCTCTGCGCCATTCTGCGTCGTGTTCCAGACCGATGGTGGAGAGCACGGGGAGGCGATCGGCCACGCCTCGCAACCGCTTGCTGAGGATGAGTGCCTGCAAGTTGGCAGCGATGGCCTCCCACTTGTTGTAGTAGGGATCCGGGAGTCTCGTCAACGGCAGGACTTCCGGGAGGAAGCCATGGGTCGGAGAGAGTCCATAGTCGGCCAAGACTGGAATGGGCGGAAGCATGACTTGGTTGGCTGGTTGATGTTGACTGAGTGTCAATTGTTCAGAGCTTTGGCCAAGCGTGTTTGCGTGGCTTGAGTGTTGCGAGGAAAGTGCGCCAATTGGCTGGTTCGGGGTTCCGATGGATCAAACAACGAAGACCTGACGCAAGGAGTATACAGAATGCGATCTGTAACACTCCTCAGCCGTGCGAAATCTGGGTTGGTCTTTGAGCATGAAGCTTCGAGGAGCGGCGAAAAAGATGAAAGCTCAGACGGCGGGAAGGCAAACCATGGTAATAAGGGCCAAAACAGTTTCGGAAGGAATGGGACATACTGGAACTGGGGCGCGCTGACTTTAATAGTCAGCAGCGAGTGTTGTGTGGATGCGTGACATGACAAACGGAGATAAAAATGAGAGAATTTGCCCCCCTCTCGCTCATCGATGCCAAGCAGCCATCGAAGCTACTGCGGGCGATGACTGGTGCGCCTTGTGTCGAAGTCAAGTCAGATGCCAGTAGCAGCCTCTGCTTTGGGTGGTGGGGACCGAGGGAAAATCTCGCAATTCGCAGGCCACAAAGACTCGGCGTCTAGCTCGCCCGCAACACCCGTGCTTCTCCGACCGCGGCGTCGCTTGATGATGTGACTGTCCCGCTGGTACATAGTACCTGTGCTTCCGCCCTTGACTGTCGCTTGACAATTCTCGAAGGAGGGAGGCCTCAGGCGGCCGGCTGCAGGAAAGCGTGGGGAGCAAAGGGCCTCAGGAGGTCCCTGATTCAGGACCAAGGGAACTCGCGGCGTGGGTGACCGTCTTCAGTCGCGAAAAAGTATGTAATAGGAAACTCGCTGCCGTGTGCCCTTGCAGCGACAAGCCGTTGCTACCGGTGGGATCCGTACACGGCCTTCTTTCGGGATTGCGTGCAGAGCCGTTCCGTCGCATTGCGCATTGCGTAGTCAACTACTTTGGACCATTGCGAAAGATTGGAGCGCGGGATCAAAGTCCAGATCGCGCCGCGACGGACGATGCGATCGAATGGCGCGTGTCAGAGCCCCGCGCCAGACCCCGCCCGCCGCTAGCCGAGGAAGCCCACGCCCTGGGGTGGCTGGGGGGGGAACGCCAAGCTTCAAGCTCGCATGGCAGCCTCGTCATCCCCGCCAAGGCCTCAACAGCGGGATTAGCTTGGCGGTGCGGCAACGACCACTGTCGACAATCGACGACCTCCAACCAGGGCCTGGCGATGCTGCGATAGCTAACAGCTCGCGGCTGTCCCATTCGCCATGGTTGTCCAGCAGCACGTCCTGAACTGGCTCTACAGCGTGCTGACTAGCGTACGAGAAAACCCCCGCCGCAGTGTCAACTGGGAGCCCAGCGCTAAGCTAACCAAACCCCTCTTCCTCTCGCACACAGGAATACCACGATGTGAACCGCACCTACACCGACGTCGCCCAGGCGCTCTCACAATATCCGTCGCTGTCGCCGCGCACCGATGTCCACAGTACGCGACCCCTCCGCCACCGCCTCCCCTAACGGGCGCGACAAGCTAGGCTGCCGCTGACTGATGGCGTAGCATTCCCCAACGGCTCGTCGGCGCTGCTCCTCCATCTCTCGGGCACGATACCCGTCCTCTTCCGCGGCACGACATACCGCTTCCCGATCTCGGTATGGGTTCCGCACGCATACCCGCGAGAGGCGCCACTGGCATACGTGACCCCGACCGAGACAATGGTGGTGCGTCCCGGCCAGCACGTCGACCCGCAGGGCCAGGTGTACCACCCCTACCTAGTCGGGTGGCCCACATATTGGGATGTTCGTCAGGCCCGTATATTCTAGCAAAAAGAAGTGGGAGGCTGATACAGATATAGAAGTCCTCAATTCTAGACTTCCTGGCTATCCTGCGGGATGTTTTCGCAAAAGAGCCGCCCGTTATCGCGCGCCAACAGGGGCCGCCTCCGACCCAGCAACAGGCGCACACGCCAACCCCGCCGCCCGTCCCCCCTCTCCCTCCTAGTCTTGTCGTCTCACCTGTACCCAAGGCTCAGCAGCACACCGATAGGGAAGACCCGAACCGACCTCCGCCACCGCCGCCTAAGCCGGGGATGCGGGCCGAACTTCAACAACCGCCGCCTCCCACGCCGCAGCAGACCTCCGGGCCGCCTCTAACTCCCCACCCGCCGAACGCAGGGAGGCCCTATACCTCTGAGGTATCGGGAATATCCCAAGAGCAGCAGCGATTCTCGCGCTACGAGTCGGCGCCTCCGCTGCCGCCGCAAGGTCCTCCTCAAACTCACATCCAACAAGGAGCACCGTTCGCGCCCCAGCCCCAACACTACTCACAACAAGGGCCCCCGTATCAAGGCCAACAACCACCCCAGGGCCCTATGCCAGCCGGGTACGCATCAAGCCAACCACAGCCGCCATTCTCGCCAAACGATCCCCGGCGGATACCAGCCTTCCCACACCAGCAGCCGTACGGCACGCCGCCGCCCGCCTGGCAGCAACAACAACCCCCCGCTATCCAGCCCCAGCCCCAGCCCCAGCCCCAGCCAAAACCTCCACCCGCGCCTAACCTCCTCGACGAGGACCTCACTCTCACCATCCCCTCCCCTTCCAACGTCCCCGCCCCACCGATACCTCCCAACCCCGAGAAAGACGCCCTCCTCCACCAGCTAGCGCACACCCTCTACGAGGTGCGCCAACGGTCGCGCGCCCAGAACGAAGCCTCCCTCCATGGCCTCGAAGCCCAGCGCTCCGCCATGCACGCCGCAACAGCAAAGCTCCAAGCTGAGTCCGCCCAGCTAGCGCAGCTCTCCGCCCTGTTGAACTCCAACACGACTGTGCTGCAGGAGAGTCTCCGCAAGGCCGACGCCGTCATTGAGAGCTCGGCGCGCCACCCGGAACCGAATATCGACGAGCTGCTTGTGGCGCCAACTGTGGTTGGGAATCAGCTGTACGAGCTTGTGGCCGAGGAGCGCGCGCTCGCCGACGCGATATTCATGCTTGGTCGCGCTGTCGAGCGCGGCCGTGTTGCGCCTGGTACGTTTGCGCGCATGACGCGCAGCTTGGCGAGGGAGTGGTATCTCAAGAAGGCGTTGGTGCGCAAGATTGGAGTAGGCATGGGCCTCACTTGAGCTGCTTGGAATTGTGATAGGGACAAGTGAACTTGGTGACGTATGTGTCATGAATCTGATGGCGGGCTGCCGCCGCAATAGTTACTCCCTGCATACAAAATAGATGGACACACACTATACCATTGGGTTTCGTCTGCTACGTTCACTGGTCCTGTGCGGCGCTTGCAACATCATCGCAAAGCCCAATGTATGGTCTTGCCCAGCAATCTCACGAGAATCAGAGTAACCTCAGAGTATCATGATATCATTATCTTCAGCTGACCTGTCTGTCCTATCCCCAATCCCGCAACCTAGTAAGTGCTACCCACTTATCCAGTATGAGCCAACCCCATGATCCCACCAACGTCGAAAAGATTGAAGAACTAGTTGCTGTAAGACGCTCTACTCCCGTTGCAAAAATGCCCAACCTCTGGATACAAGATGTTCCGAGGCCTCTCTAAACCAATGTACACATCAAAGTTTCCCACTGGGCTCTTGCGCCTGTGTCCGGCGTCCCCTTTCTCCACCGAATGCCTCGAAGTTCGTCAAGTCCAACACCCTCGCTGGCCGCGGGTGCTGCAACCCGGCGCTCGGTGTCGCTACGAATACGTCCCACCCCTCGTCTCGAGAAACTGGACGCGTAGCGCTGCTGCTGCCGCCCTCTCCGCCCTGTACGGACTGAGAGCGCGATCCGCTGGTGCGCCTCTCTCTCAATCTCCGCCCAATAGCGAATGCCGCGGCAGCGGCACGTCTTCCCCAGCTGTGACTGAGACTGGACCGGCGAGATGGAACTGCGCGTCCTTCATCGGGACTGAGAATCGGACCCACCGCAATTCGCTTCAGCGTTTGTCCCGCCTTCCTACCGAAGGAGCTGGGGTAACGAGACCTCCTCATCGGGGACGTCCCGGGCTCCCCTCGGCTTATCACGCTCTCGGTGATAGTGGAAGGGAGGTTACTCTCGGTGGCTGAGAACTCACCATCCTGGCCTGTACCTGCGTCACTTTCGAATGGGTTCGTAAACGTGGTATCGCCCCTCGCTTCCCAGTCGGGCTTCAGAACTAGCGCTCCATAGCTTTTGCGTGTGGGGAGAATACGACCCGATCGAGTGCTGGCGGCGTGAAAAAGGGTCGGTGGCGTTTCCGTGGTATTGTTGACGAGATCGACAGATGACCAAACCGCCGTGCTTGGTCCAATAGCTTTTGCTGGAGGATGTTGCTCAGGGCTCCACTCCTGGTTGGGAACCTTGTAAACTGAGCCCCTTACAATGATAGCTGACTCTCTCCGTGCGGCCGCGGACTGAAGGAATGATAACTTGCTCGTTCGGCGGCTGGTGCTGGGGACAGCGATGCTGTTTCGCTTCATAGCTTCGAGGCTGGATTTCGCTGTAACAATCTTGGAGGCGGCTTTGGATTTGGTGAGTTTGCTGCTGTTAGTACCCTTGTTGCTCCCAAAAGACAGAACACGAAACATCTTAGAGCCGCGTTTGAACTCCCAGCCCGGAACCCGTTTTCTGTCCATCCCGGAAGCCGCGCCAGAGTCGTACGACTTAGATCTTGCAGGTTTCTGCACGGCACTACCCGGGTCCTGGGCCATGTTCTCGAAAAGGCTGATTCGATCCTTCACAGGAGACTCCCTCCTCTTCCTGAGTTTGTTCCGTGGTGGTCGCGATGGGGTGTATGTAACTGTGTCCCGGGGGTCGGGTAATGATGGCACATTGACGACGCCTACATTACTTGTAAGAGAAGACACAACCACGGATCCGCCTGATGAGCTTCTACTTTGCGACGACGTCCTCTGCGTTGACACCGCCACTGTGGTAGACACAGTGATCGGAAGGCTGGGGCCAGATTTTGCAGGCGCAGTGTCTCGGCGGTTCTTCTTAAAAAATGGTAGAAACATAGCTGGCTCTGGTGGGCGATAAAACACTGCTCGAAGTGCTTGGACTTTGCCAATTTGTGGTTTGTCTTGGCTTCCACTGCCGCTGGAGGTATGTTCGGATTCGAGGTTTGCGGTGCTGGATTTACCCGGCGAAGAATTTGTATTTGTTGTGGAAATCTTGACCGAGAGAATTCGGGGGCGAAGCAAAGGGTATGCGAAATTTGACCGGAGAGGGGATGATTCATATGGCGATGCCTTTTGTGCGTCAGCCTCCTGCTTATCAGATTTGGTCTGTCGGCCGACAAAAGGATGGTGCGAGCCCTTCTGAAAAGATCCCGTGCTCGTGCTTTGTTTCAATCCCCCCACAACACCAGCCGAGTGATATCCCATAGGAATGCTGTGGCGCAATGGGGTCCGATGAAGAGAATCGGCAGGCAGCTTGTTGATTCCGTACTCTTCTTCTTTGGAGCTGATCTTCGCATGCTTCGTGGGGGCAGTGTGTCCGCCGAGCCTCCCTTCTATTGCGGGCGGCGCTGTAATGATGGTGCTACGACTAGGTGTAGTAGGCAGGGTGCTTTGCACAGTTGTCTTGACAACCCCTAGGGGCGGTTTGGCCGAGGCGTTTGCCAGTTGTAGCCCCGTACCTGACTCGCTTGACCTCTCGAATGAAAGTCTCAAATCTGCCACGCTGTTCCATTTCCGTTGGGGTGTCCTGACCTCTGGCGATAAAAACTCTGAAAGACGCGAGTCCACAGGATGGGAGTGCTTCTTCGCAGAAGTGCGAATAGCCAGATCCGGCAGCTCTCGTGCTGCGTCCCGTCTAACAGAGCTGGAAGGGACCGTGGTGAGAGTTACTCTGGGCTCCGTGAATTTGCCTCGCTCGAATATCTTTCTTCTCTCCGCAACGATCTTTGGGTCCCAGCCGGTGATTTCGTCCGTCTTGGGTCGACTCGGTCTCTTCAGCGGCGCGGTATCTCGGGATTCTGCGAATCGGCCGTGGAGAGTATCATGCCCCAATTTCTGTACGAATACCTGGATCTCTTCGTTGGCGCGCTCTTCCCGATCCCCGGGCTTCTCGTTTGTGTTGCTTTCTTTTTGTTGCTTGAGAGGTGACCTCTCTTTCGCCGCGACGGACCGAAGACGGTCTTTTAGCCCTGCCGCCGAGGTAATGGTTGTCGGTGAAATATCCTCATGCTGGTCATGGCTGAGGCTACTTCTCTCCGAACTAGGAACCGCTAAACGGGGAAGTTTGCGAAATGGCGAACCTTCTCTGAAGATCGACTGCTGTTGAGGAGATAGGGGCGATAGACCGGCCGACGTAGGAGTCCTAGGGTGCCTTCTTGGGGACGCGGGCCCAGAGAACGCACGGGTATCAATGTGGCTGATAGCGTCAAGGACTTCATATTTCGATACGATCGTAGCGAGGGCGGGGGCAGGTTGCCGAGGAGCTGGTGGGGTGAGTTCGAGGATTGGCAAGTGGTTGATTCTGAGCGGCTCCCGCAGGTCTTGGGGCTTTCTGGGGGTGTGTGCCGTCTGATCTTTTTGACGTGGCGAGCTGCTGGTGACTAGTGCTTGATCGTCTGCGTGGGAATTCTCGGTGCTGGATTGGCTTTTGCGGGAAAGTCTGAGAGGAGCAGGCTTTAATTGCAAATCGGAAAAGTCTCGATCGTGTTCAGGATTAGGGGAGGTTGGCCCTGTCGGGTCGGCAGCTGGCGCAGGCGGTTCTGAAGCCATCAGACCACCTGTTAGCGAGATGATGGTGATAGTGTGAGAGAATCAGGACAGTAGAAACATCATTCGATTATGATGCAAGTTGTGAAGAGCTTGCATTCAACGGAGTGTCTTTTGGTTCGGAGAGGCGTGGCGGACACCAATCCCGTGTGTAGTTGGGCTGGAAGTGGCCCTGATGTGGCCAGGGGAAGGAACTCGAGGTTCACAACGGATCTCACCCACAAATCTGCGCAACAATTTGGAGACCCTTGAACCTGCCGAGGAAGGAGAAGGCAGATCCAAATTAAAAGCTGAACTCCAGGTTGGGCCCATGAAGCCTCCGCTGGATCCTTGAATAGCTATATACGGAAGGCCCATTGCTGGTCACGAACCGGTGTAGATGCAAAAGCCAAATGCAGGTTTGCGCAGGCGATGCTCCTAAGAAAGAAACTGATGCAACATGGATAGAGAAAAGAAAGCTTGCTGCCGAGGAGGCACTGGATCTTTTTGAACAAAATGAAACAAAGCAGAAGGAGCGTCCATGCCCCGGCTTCCACTACCGCCCACCCCCGCTCGCCCTGATTACAATTTACGACACGGGCTTCCCAACTACGTCTGTCTTCCATCCAACGACCCACGATCTGCGCCCGTCTTCCCAAGGGCGTCTACCTGTACTCGCAGAACCCCCTCTAAGAGTTCTTCGACCCCGACCCCGAACCCTGCCGGGCCTTCTCGACGCAGCGCTCGATGCTGTGATCAACGCGCACGCCGTGCTCGAGATCCGCACCGTCGATTATGGCGAGCTCGGCATCGATGTTATCGGCATGATGAAATCTGCCCTCGCTCGAGATGTGCGACTTGACAATGCCAGTGCTCTGGGTCTGGAAGCTGCGGTCGTGGGCTCCATGGCTCCCAGCAAGGAGTCCTCGCCTGCTGGACTCGCCTCCGGACGTGTTGGTATTCATTGCGGTTCTGTTGAACCAGGTCGGGTTTGCCAGACGCTGTGCGACGAGGGTGCCCAGAGGGAGCACGACAATGACAGAGGTCTGAGTGAGTGAAGCGGATTCGAACCTAGCAAATTCGCCAAACTCGAGGAAGGCAAATATGACTAGGCGCAGGTTCGTGTCAGTGTCTGCCTCGCGGGTGTGAATACGGGAGGGGGTCAGCATACCTGGGACAATCATGAGGAAACCGTTGGTGATAACCAGGACATCCATGGCGTGGAGTCCCTTGAGCGACGGCAGGATGGTGCGATTCTTCCACATGTGCGTAACGAGCCGGCTGTTAAACAGGAAGCAGAACCATGTGATTGACGCGCAAGTGAGGCCCAGATACGTCCTGCGTACCCAGAGGAGTCCCACCGGACTGATACCCAAGAGGATGAAGCGCGTCTGGATCACAGCCACGGTGACGTTGAAGGCGATAGTCGTGATGACGAGGCTCACGGACAACAGAGTGGTGGGGATCTTGTACGGCCGCGGCCAGAGCTGCACCATGGACCAAGCCTGCAGGAACAGTGCGAACTCGACGAGAATGGTGACGGGAATGCTAAAGATGGTGGCTGCCACGCTGATGTTGTAGTCGACCTGGGCCACCCACCGGACGTCGGCGGTCATCTGCGTATAGAGATCAAACCAAGTGGATGGGAAGTAGAGGGCGAGCAGGAGCATCCGGATCATGTTGAATGCGAGGGCGAGGGTGTGAATGATGGTTGGCGCTCGCTTGAAACGGTGCTTGGGCGTCATCAGCAAGAGAACAACCAGCATGATGAAGCAGGCGCCGATCTGGGTGCCGTAGCTGATGGCCCCCGACGCTCCAATGGACCAGACCATGTCGACTTCTGAGAGAGCAACGGTGATATTATCCTGGCCTGTGGGACCATGCAGCGTAAGAGTCTGTTCCTCAGGGAGGAGGAGCGCCCCGGGGACGCTGTTATTGCTGCTGAAAGCCATGGGAATGGTGAGTTGGCTGTGGAACAGCAGAAGGAATGTGCTGGACTGTGAGGATGTGTGTGGGAGGATCAAGCATTGGATCTGAAGCTGAATGGTGATGATTTAAAGTCGCTGGCGGAGGGGTGGAACGGACTTGTAGTGTTGAGAGAGGAATAGGAGGGGGCGATTCCGAGCAGCGCGCTGGCACCCATTGCGATTGTTCTCGTCGTGTTGTTGAAAGAAAATGACAGATGCAGGGATAATAGCAAGGCTAATGAGCATAATGGAAATATGTGATTGGTGTGTTGATTGGGCGTGGCGCGCATTGGGAGGGATGGTGGGCGGCTGACGCTGTTAGTATTGTTCCTCTCCCGCCTCTTAGTATTGTTGTTGTCCGGTGGAGATGGGGGCCGCATTCAACGTCGCCGAAGACAGCCAACTCGCTTCTGCGAACTGATATATCGCGACCGCAGCCCCCAAAACCGCGCAAACTGGGTTTATTTTTGCTGGTTCTCATTTTCAAACGCAGCATGGCCCTGATTCGAACCTTACCTAGTGCTGGGTCTCAATTTAGGCTGGTGTTGCAATGGAACCGCGGTTGTCTTTCTGCAGCCATACAGTCAACTGCTAACCTGATATGGACAATCGCACAGTTGACACCTCGCTCTCCAAGACGCCGCACGCGGAAATCGCATAACCATTCGATGCACCTCGATGGGGGAGGTTTGTGACGGATTGTGGGAGCGGTCGCCCCCGAATCGACCGCGACGACTCTGGCAGATTGCGCCCCCTCAAACCTCCCCGTCGTCACGATTGAGCGCTGAGAAGCCGATACCAGAATCTGTGGGCACTCCGAGTGTTCGTTTCTGTGCCAGCCAAGTGAGCGAAACCAGGACGAGACTCTACTTACGGTGTCGGTGTGTCTTCACTTGGGTGGGCCGGGACTCGGAGATTGGCCGAGGGTGAGGAGGGCCACCTTCGGTTCCGGGTCTGCTGCCCCTTCCGCTTAGGACCGACGCCCAGTTGAACTTTCTTTGTCCTAGGACGTCTCCCAGGCGCATCGCATGCCGCAACTCGTACCATCCAATACGGGTAGCACAGCAGAGTGACATGTACTCCATCACATACGAATGACATTTGTCATTCTCTCTGTCTTGGCTACCTAACTACGTATCTCGATTGTGATCTCAACTGCGACGCCAATATGTCCCCCCAGTCGATTGTGATGCCAACCCGGAATAAATCCCTAGACGAATTGATACAACCCCTGGACTACCGTGGCGCACAATCCACGAGAGGAACGAACTCGCCAGAAAGAGGAGAGCCGTCACAAGGTATAACCTCGTTGGCCTCTTTGCTCTGGTAGCAAGCAATAACATCATGGTCGCACCTGAGTTGGCCGATAACCGGCTGCGAGCTTACAGAGGATTCTGTGCCATTGCTGCCAATATCAGGCGAGGACAAAGTTGATTTGTTGGTTTCGTTTTCCTTCATTGCTGTTCGCCGGAGTGAGGTTGTTTTGGGGACATACTTGCAATTGGTATATCCCCAAGGGTTGAATAGCAACGAAAATTCAGGAATGTAGGGGACAGTTTTGCACTCCGTCTTGACGACCTGGATCGGCGGATCGGTACACGCGAACACGACTTCCGTCTCGGGGGAGTCCCAGAGGCTGAAATGGCAGTCGTTGTCTGAAGTTTCCGAGTACCATGCAATTGTCACCTCATTTGTGGCTTCCGGTCGTGGTGACGGTATTATTGTACTAGTTGTTGACCAGGTTAGGCTTGATCGAGACGATGTAGAGGTTGTGGATGGCCTTGATAACGACGCAGACGGTGGCGGTATTGGCGTTATTACTCCCCCCCAGACAAGTTCATTGGATGTGATATTGTCCACGAATCTGTGGAGGTAACAGTTGACTGCTGGCACGACTACAGCGTAAACGTAAGAGAACGACAGACATGAAGAGCTTCCCGAACAGAATTGCGCGCACATCTCATAGCTCGGCTGGACACTTTTCGCGAGATTTCCGGCATCAAAGCGATCGACGTTGCACTGAACTTGATATTGAATGTCATTTGGGACTCTGTACAAAGTATTGTTGTATCCTAGACAAGTAATACCGCTTGCCGTAGAGGTAGCCGTAGACATAGTAGCGGTAGTTCCGGGTGTCGAAAGTGGTGTAGAAAAGCCGGTGGATATGATTGTCGTTAATGTGGTAAAGTGTAGGAATGGGGCCGAAGGGGCTCGAGGAGATGCCTTTCTTGCGTATAGACACGGGAGTATCAGTCTTCGAAGCAGGGCTGGAAAGACCCGAGGTGCCTGCCGTGGATGCGGTGAGAGCAGTGCCAGGTACCGGACTATGGCTTGACAGGCCGGAGGAGATGCTTGTAACAGATGTTATATCGGATGCCGTGGAGGTTGAAGTACTTGCATGGCAGACATCAAGGGTGGCAGTCGAGTTGTCGTCTTGCTTGACCGGAGGAAGTTGACAGCCTGTAGATGAACGAGTTATATTGTAGTCAAGCGATCACGCCTTGCTGATATCTCACTTGTGGGACAGACATACCGTTCTGAGACCCAAACGTGCGTTATAAGCCACGTTGATGATATCAGGCAACCTATAAGGGCGTGGGACAGGGAGTTGACCGTATCTTGGGTCGAACTCCTTGATCTTCATGTCATCCGGGCAGCGTTGATATGAAAACGCCTTCATGTATTCTTTCATTCGTCGGCCCCAGGGCTTTTGAGCATTCTTTGTCGGATTCCATAACCACCTCACCTTCTCAGAAGGGAGCATCAAAAAGTATGCAACAAGACCAGCCTATCGTTGTCAGCTTTCTGCTACCACAGCAACGGCGGAGGGCTGGGTCAACCTACAATTTGGGGCGCCGCGAAGCTCGTCCCAGTATTGAGATCTCTCATACCCGCCACCTCCGATGCAGCAATGCGATAGGCCGGGGCATAGATGTCGACGGTGCCATAGCAGTGTCGATCTGGAAGGTAGATTCCGTATAAGCAGATAGTCGGCGGCTGAAATACCCAGTTCGGCATCCCCGGCAAGGTTAGACAGTAAGGCCAGGCTGTGTCTGCCACGGGAACATTTCTCCAGTATTGTAGACACCTCCAACAGTGATCAGCTCGTTATTTGGCTCGCCGTATCTTTGTGGAATTATATCGCCAAGGAATGTGGCTCTAGTGTCCTCGTACGGGCTGGGAGGGGCGGGAGGCTAGTTGCCATGATTTCCCGTCATCATGACAATGATGACGCCGTTCTCTTTGCAAAAGGATTGAAATCGCTCCCACGCATCGCGGAACGCAAGCACCAATTTTCGGGCGGCGAGATCGCTAGTGAACCTGAGATCTAGACCTCCAAGCATCCCGCTAATCGGTGTAGCGGCTACTAAAGATGTCAGAAGGTTCGAAATCTTGATACTTAGGGAGAGCTAGAGACCCACTGAATGAGAAAGACACAACCGCCTTTCCTTGGAGATTCCTCGCTAAGACCACTGTCTCGACGTGCTCTAAGGATGCCCTCCACGCGTCCGGCGTGGGCAGCCCCATCTGACGCGAAAATTTCCCATCGGAATCAACTGAGTTCCACACGTTTGATCCCTTGATGAGATACAGGTCCGCCTTGGGAGCGATACCGTATTTGGTACCGGCTGCAATACTTGCAACCTGAGTTCCGTGGCCCGGCGTATCCGTGTCCAGGAAGCCGGTATCCGAGATATCCTCTGGGACCCATCGATCCGGGTGGACGTCCGGGAGGGTAAATGCATTTGGTCCCACGTAGCTATAGTCTGTAACTTTCTTGTCACGGACGCGGTATTCATCCTATGCGTCATTATCCTGAGTTAGCGATGCACCTGATGAAAGGTAGTTTATGGCTTACCAGATTCCCATTGAAGTCAAAACCGCTGTCGATGATGATTATCGTGGCCCCAGAACCCTCCGACTCATCCCTCTTGTACGTTTGGCTGTCCCAAGGCAGATCCTTTTGCCAGGAAAGGACCTTCTTGTGGGGAAAGGCATCTGGATCCTCAATAAACGATCCGTCACGGACAGAGGTCGTGGTGTAGTTTTGATCCCTGTTCCTTGCCATCTTGGGGGGAGACTTGTCTGTCATCGACCTTTCGCGAGTCTCGCGATAGGAGTATGCGAGGTTACCGTCCCCTCCCAGCTGTTGAACGAGAGCCATCTCTTCTTCTCCATTTCGGTGGGAACGATGTATGCGACCAGTTCAAGTCTTTCGATCGAGGCTGCCATCTCCTTGGTGAGGTCCGTGAAGTATGCTGGGCCACTTGAAGGCTTGCCCTACTCGGCCGCGATTTTGATACCTTCACCAGTTGCGCTGACAAGTTTTGTTTGCATAATGGCGTCAAGTGGCGTAAGAGAAAAATGTGGGGCACTTCGGTGATGAGGGGTTCCTTCACGATTGCACCGAATCTCCAATCTCCCCGAATTCACCGTCCATCCAGCCCACGCAAAAACCGCCCCGCGTTCGATAAGTACGCCTCAGAATGGCATCACTTGTGGTAAGAAATGGTAGCCTCAACTTCTCATCAGCGGTGATGTTGATTGTGCACCCCGATAGGCAGTGGGCCAGCTCACGTCTACGGCCAACATGGGCCTTAATCTCCGCCAATGCCAGACACTTGTGCGAAAAGCGGTGAAGGCGGGGGCCAAGGTGCGCAACCACCTGGCGAATTGATCAAAGCCGAAGAAGTACTGACCATACCTACCCTGGAACTCTCCAGGCCTTGTTTCTTCCTGAAGCAAGTGATTACATAGCTGCATCCGGCGAGGAGGGTGCACGCCTTGTCCGGCCAGTGCACGAAAGCCTATTTGTGCTGGGCCTGCGAGAAGAAGCGCGTCGAGAGAAACTGCCAATCCATGTCGGCGTCCACGAGCCAGGGGCGGACGCTCGGAAAGTCAAGAACACCGTCTTGTGGATTGATGAGGCGGGGGAAATCGCCCAAAGATATCAAAAAATACACTTGTTCGACGTCGAGATCAAGGACGGCCCGGTGCTCGAGGAAAGCAAGTGGGTTTTCCCATTGACCTTGCTGTGAAGCTCTGTTAGCTTGATGCTGAAAGAAAGGTGCTTCTAGCTTTGTTGAGCCCGGCAATGAGATCCTCCCACCGTTTGACACGTCCATTGGGAAAGTTGCCTCCGCAATTTGCTTCGATGTGAGCCAACTCTCTTGGCCCCTCTGGCTCTCCCAAATCTCACAGTTCCGTCCAGCTGCGATTTCCTGAGATCAGTATCGCTCTCAAGCGTCAGGGTGCCGATATCATTACCTTCCCATCAGCGTTTACAGTCCCCACCGGAAGGGCTCACTGGGAGACTCTATTGAGGGCACGGGCTATCGAGACACAAACTTTTGTCATTGCAGCTGCCCAGGTGCGTTCCTTTGGCTCAGCAGCTTCAGCAGCGATGGCTAAACTATGATTCAGGTTGGAAGACACAATGAAAAGCGAGTCAGTTACGGCCACAGCATGATCATTGATCCATGGGGCATCGTCCTTGCCGATCTGGGCGACATAGGGGGCGAGCCCGAGATTGCAACGGCAGAAATAGACTATGAGCTCCTCAAGAAGATTAGGAGAGAAATGCCATTGGCGAGGCGGACGTATGTTCTTCGGCGTAAACCGCTTAGTTGTGTGCACCTAGCTAACTACATACTTATAGTGACGTGTACCCAGAAGTCTGAACTGCCTGCGCTCTTTGAAAACGTCAACAAGGGGGTTTCCTTGCGTATTTATCTCCCACCAGAGCCTGTAGCAACAAATTTTCATGCTTGTGTTTAACTGAGAGTCCACCTTTGCTGCTACTGCATTAATGCACAGCAGAGATGGGTAAATCACTCTACCTGGCCTAGGACGCCTGGGCCCCCAACACCTCGTCCCCCAAAACCTTTGCTGTCTTTCACAGGCTTCAGCCCACCCGTCACACGTCGAGTAGCCACGACACGTGCCCACCAGCGTCCCGTGCCGTCCCTACCTCCCCTGGCCACCCACCCCCAATCCCCCCTGGCATCTCGGCATCCGGCCCTTCGATCTCATCAACTCCAAGGCCCGCAGACATACGTGGATCCCCATCTGCCCCTCATATACCAGTCCACCACTGAGCTCTCTCGTCGAAAGACACAGTCAGCTGCTTGCAGCCAAATGGTGGTTGTGTGGTGTAGTGGCGAGCACATGGACAGATGGGAAGTTTCGAATTGCTCGAAGTCATGGATCGCCCGTTCGATTCATGACACAGGCGGGTGTATGATATCAGGGGGGAGATTAAATATCCATCTGTCCAAGGCTCCAGTTGGATTCTGGACGAAACCACAGAAACAACTTTTTTTTCTTTTTTTTCTTTTTCTTTTTTTGATCTGCCAATGGTGGCGCTATACAACACCCCCGGCGTAAACATGGTGTCCTAGCTTCTGCATTCTGACAGGCCTTTTTTTTTTCATCCTCCAGAGACCTGTGCTAATGTCATCAAAGTCCTTCACGATGCAGTCAAGACGTGGAATCATTCCGTTCTAGTGAGCATCGCGGGCCGCTAAGGATCTCGTCTCCGCCAGAGGGTAACGATTCTCAGTCGCCAATCATTCAGGCCGCTGCGCTTAGTTTGAGACATCGTTCAAAATAGTCGCATCGGCGGTAATGTTGGCCAATACATCCTTTTCAGCGGGTCCGACGCGGCTGCTCCAACTCCATGAAATCCCACGGCGGCTTGCCCTTAGGCCGCCTGTGGCTGCGGGTTAGGCCGCGCTGACAGGGGTAGAAGCGCTTCTAAAGACTCGAAGAGCGCCGCTCTACCACAGCCATAGCACGATGACATGCGGATCACGATCAGGTCACCAAAATGGAGGCCAGAAGCCTTTGATCCTAGACGAATGGCGTACGTCGGCATCGACAGCCTGGGCGCATTGGGAGGAGACCCCGACTCTTGGGCTGGGATCTCCAGGCAGCTCTTTGGGTCCTCTCCCGTTGGCCCGCTCAAAGCGAACGGCCGCAGTGACGGCTAAGGCTGAGTTTCGAGCCCCTGTGCAGAGCTTTTGCTGACCTGCAGGCTTGGATATAAACGCTCGGTATCCACGAACGACAGAGCATATCGCTACTTCGGGAAGCGACCCCAACATCAAATATGTCAATAGCCACCAGGTGACTGGCCTACGGCCTCCTTTTCCTCACCTACATTACAACCGGATATGCTGCTGCGACGCCGGCTGCGAGCAACATCACGGCCACCCCGCCCAGGAACGACACCTCCCCAAACAACAGCACCGTTAGCATACCTCTCACTAATAGAGCAAAGGACTAGATCGGTTGCTATGCCTTGCCATACGGGGGTCTCGGCTTTACCAGCCATGTTCTCACATATCTCATCGTCTTCTGCCTCTCCCACGGCCGTACGCCATTGATACCATGGCGTCCTCTCGACGGCGAGCGCTTCAAGAAGTGGAACATTGGATGGGCGGTGGTGAATGCCTGCGTCACCTGGCCCATCGCGGTCGTGAGCATGACCAAATGCATCAATACTTGGCAGTTCATCCCGGTCGCTGTCTGGAAGCTGGTTTTCTCAGTGACGTTGATCATCATGACCGCCCACGCCACGCATATTGCTTCTGCTGGGTTCGGATACGACAAGGTTGTGTTCAAAGGGGAGTTCAGCAAGATCTGGTGGTGGTCAATCTTTTACTTTCTCGGTGGGTTTCCCGTGTCCCGTCACTGAATCATGTGTTGAACACAAATGACGCTCGGATAGGCGCATTCGTCGGGTTTGTCGGCATCATGGCGGTTGTGGGAGAGAATGTCTGGGGCAACGACACGCTCGTGTGGATTACCGTTGGCTTCGGTGTCGCGGCCGGCCTTGTCGCCTTGGTCGCCGCCTGTGCAGCGTGCCCGTCTCGCGGCTCTGGGGATATGAAAGGCAGGGCCTGGGCGTCCGGCATCACCTTCAGTGCTGCGGTGACGACGATTACTGTGCTCTTTGCCTTCTACAGCGACTGGGCATTGGCGGCGGTCTCGGGAGATTTGGTGGGAACGCCAACAAAACATAATGCCGTGCTGTATTACTTCTTTTGGGTCGCAAAACGACTTCCAATGCTGTCCTTATGACCGGGGACGAGAACGGAGATTGGGGTGTCGTGCAGCGACCCATGCAAACTCAGAATTTGCTGGTCACCAGACATCGTTAGGTGCATCAATTCTTGGCGGTCAGCTGTCACCATTACGTATGACCTGTCGCTCTTTCCTTGGATGTCGCGTTTTCCAATCGCTGGAACACGACAATGCGCATCTTCGGCGACAATTATCTTCAACTGACCAAGCTGACATCGCATCCTTTTCGCCCCCAAACAACCTTTTGTTTCATGTGTACTGTACCCGGCTTAAACATCCTGGACAAGTGGCGGTGAGAGCTAGGGTTGTCGCAGACCCCCACATGGCCCCAGCCCCGACTGGACGCGTCCGAGACCGCACCTCCTTTCCCCATACGTTTGTTGCACACACAGACACGTCGAATCCCAACGGCGGCCGGGTAACACAGATTCCACGCGTCCGGGCCTACATCGGAACAAAGAACAGCTCCGGGAGAAAGGAGAAAGAGGGCGCGCATCTCTCCCGATCCAACAAAACGGCGACGACCGCGAGACCCGAACCCTGGGCTCCGCGATGAGTGCCGACGACGGCGTGGCGGTTTCGTCAAAGCCATCGCTTGTTGATATCGGTTCTGAAACGCTCGAGAGGGGCCGTACTGCCGATGACATCATACCAGCTTCTACCAAACCACCGTCGGGCTTGTCAAAGACAGCGCGGGGGCTACTCCTGTTTTGCCTCCTTATCATCCAACTCGCGGGTCGAGAATATCTGTGGCCATACTTGTGGTCCACTGATACGAGCAGTCCTCAGGTGGCGATCCGCAACGGCACCTACGAGGGTGTTTACTCCCCCTCTTTCCACCAGGATTTTTTTCTTGGCATCCCGTATGCCCAGGACACAGGCGGCGCCAACCGATTCCGCACCCCTCAGCCCTTGAACACCAGCTGGTCCGGGACCAGATCCGCACAGCAGTACAGCCACGCTTGTCCGGGAGACACTCCGGATGGTGACGATAAATATGGCATGTCGGAGAAGTGTCTTAGCATCAACATCGTCCGCCCAGCTGGTGTCCATGAACAAGGGGCTAAACTTCCTGTCATGCTCTACATCCACGGCGGAAGCTACCAGGTTGGCACCTCTGGCTGGGACCGGTATAATCTCAGCTTCATTGTGCAGCACTCGGTTGACATCGATCGCCCTGTTCTCGCGGCAACAATAAACTACCGAAAGGCTGGTTGGGGATTTCTGTATTCTTCCGAGGTTCAGGCAACGGGGAACACCAACCTCGCATTGCGCGATATGCGTCAAGCCCTGGCGTGGGTGCAGGAGAACATTGCAGCGTTCGACGGGGACCCCGATAGGGTGACTATCTGGGGAGAGAGCGCCGGATCGTTTGCTGTCGGCCAGCTACTCATGAGTTACGGCGGCCGAACGGACGGCCTCTTCCACCGGACCATCCAAGAAAGCGGCTCCACAACGACAGCATGGTACAACGGCACCGAATGGTACCAGCCTATCTACGACAGGCTCGTTGCCGAGACCGGCTGCAGTGACTCTATCGACACTCTCGACTGCCTTCGCTCCGTTCCGTACACGACGCTCTATCCCCTGCTCACATCATCTCCTGTGTCAGGGCCTTTCTACCCCGTGGTTGACGGAGATATCATCCCACAGTATCCCACCACCCTCCTTCAAATTGGCCGCTTTGCCCACATGCCACATATTGTCGGCACAAACAGCGACGAGGGCACCGATAACGCCCCCCCTGGTCTCTCCACCACCTCGGATCTCGCCGCGTACCTTGAGAACCACGGATTCAACTACCCACCGTCAGTAGTACAAGAAATCCTCCGGCTTTACCCCGATGATCCCGCTGCCGGCATCCCCCTCAACACCGGCGAGAAACGCTTCCCGCAAATGGGGAGGCAATACAAGCGCGCTGCCGCCATCATCGGAGACCTCTATTACCACGCCCCTCGTCTGAACGATGCGAGACATTACTCGCAGCACCAACCGGAAAACACATTTGTATATCGGTTCAACACGCGCGCCTGGGTGCCCCCACCGCCGTCCACACAAGCCAACTTCAGCTTCGAGGTATCGTGTGCTAGCAAGACGGTGGAGCATTGCGGTGCACTTGCTCCTCTGCACCAGGGGGTAGCGCACGCGACGGAGCTAGCGTTCGTTTTTGGGAACCCGCGGTGGTTAGGCCCTTGGCCGCAGTATCAAGGGCTGAGCGAGCGGATGATGGAGTTGTGGATCAATTTTGCGCACGATGGGACGCCGAACGGCCTGGGAGACGAGAAAGTGTGGCCGGCGTATGCGAGTCGAGGGGGCCAGGGGACGAATCTCGTGCTGCAGACCGAGGAGCAGGGGGGCTTGCAGGATGAGCCAGACACCTGGAGACTGGAGGGGAGAGAACTGTTGATAAAGTGGGCGAGTAGACGGCATGTCTGAGTGTTGGCGGGTTTGGATATCAAATCGCGGAACAGCTGTTGGAGTAGGAAGTTTGAATAGACACCTAGAAGCAACGAGAATGCGAACAATGAAGAGTGGCTATCTGATAAATACTTCATTGTCGATGAATTAGGCTTGCCTCAATGCGAGGAAAGGCGTCCCGGGTATAGACCAAGGGCTTGCTTCCACCATGATAGACCTTCGAGAAGAGCAAGAAGCTCTCCCAGATTTGGCCAAGAGCTTGGTAAGACCGAAGCAGTACCCAGGTAGATAGGTTGCTTTCCGACACTGGTTTGAGCGCTCTTTTACCTCGGTTGGAGCTTTTGTACGCGTTCTCAGTTCATTGCACAAAGGTTTCCATGTTTGCCTTAGATTGGGCAGGCGCGAAGAAGCCCTTGAAATGACTGGCCTTAATCCCAAATCTCCCGCCCCACCATGCACCAACTTCCATCCCATCCTCTCCCACAGCAACCCTACCCACATCGACAACATGGGACCTTGCAACTGCTGGACTCTGCTCCGTAAACGAGAGGTCGTCCATGTCAGCGACTCGACGCCCCCAATTGCCAGCCCCCCAGCAGCGCAACCGACCCCACCACCGCCCAAGGCACAGGAGACCAACGAAGCCAGGGACTTGCCGGACGAGTCCTCTGCACCTCAGCTCCGGGTTTCGCCGCCATCGCGAAGTTCTGTAAGGTCCCCCATCGCACGACCCAAGTTCACGCAAAGCAGCACCAGCGACTTCTCCCAGGGCAGTCATCCAGTATCGCAGCGCGACTCGCATCTTGTCGCGGGCGAAATATGGGTGGCAGCCTACCGCTCGGTCCGGGAGGACGAGTCGCTCAGACCTCTCGTGGAGAACTACGAGCTGTTCTTCAACGCGGTGCTGTGGCCAAAGCGTTTGTCCCAGACACAGGACACCATCAGTACCAGTGAGCACTTGCTTTCCATGATTCTTGTTCAGCATCCTGGCCTCCTGCTTCGGCATTACTTGGCTCTAATTCCCCGCTACACCATTTCGGTTTCAATATTTCCCTTGCTCTTCCATGCTGACAAATGCCCAGCTAAGGAACATGTCTACGACTGTCACGACCTCATCAATGCCAGCGGCGCGGACCCCACCACGGGCGAGGCACACTTTCGAGAAGTTGCCCAAAGCTACGCCGAAGCCACAAAGAAGCATGCGACCAACAGCGGAATTGTTTCCTCCGCCGTACAGTTTGTTCAGAAGACCAAGGATGTTGTCGGCAGCGCCCTGTCGGTATATCCTGCCGCCGCCATGGCGTGGGCCGGGATATGTCTGGTCATATTGCCGGTTATCATTAACAATGCAGAGCAGATCGCCGCAAAGCAAATCGGTTTCAGTTACATCATGTCACGTTTTACGTGGTACGAACAAGTCGTCGACCTCTTGGATCGTGAGTACTGGAAGAGCCAGCACGGATTTTCGGTTCTACAACAAGGCATTCGGGACGAGATTGTATCGCTATACAAGCTACTTATCGAATATCAACTACGGGCCTACTATGCGTATTGCCGTCGCCTTGCGGCCATCTCTCGGGACTTCCTCAAGCTGGATGACTGGGAAGGCATGATTTCAGACATCAAGAGCGCAGAGGTTCGGCTTCAGGAGTACATCGACCTGAACTTCGATCAACATCTCATGGAAAAGCTGCACACCATCTCAGAAGATGCCATTCGGAAACAAAGAAACGACATGCTCCACAAATTCAAATTCCCCGATGAGCTTCCATACGATGTATACCAAGCATACCTCGACAGCATCGATGCCCCTGAACTTGGAACAGGGCATGGCGTTTTATCTCATCCGCGTTTCCTTGAGTGGGCGTCCGGAAATACTGGCGTGCTGTTGCTCACGGGTATTCCTGGGTCCGGAAAGTCGGTGCTCGCGAAGGCAATGCTGACTGAGCTACCGAAAGTTAAGCCCACCACCGTGTGTTCCTTTTTCTTCAAGGATGATGGCCGCGGTCAGAACATGGCCACCACCGCTCTGTGTAGGGTCTTGGACGAGCTGTTTAGCCGAGACACAACTCTCATCGACAGATTTAGTTCCAGATTGCAGCATTTGCTTCCACAGGAGGTTAGATGTAACCTTGACCTGCTCTGGGCCGTCTTGGCGGATGCGACATCAGAACTTGAGCCTGGCGATCTAACCATCGTCCTGGATGCCCTGGACGAGTGCGATTCTGAGTCTGCCGAGAAGCTCTGGAAGAAAATGGGAACTTACGTCAAGTCGTCCACAACACCAATGAAGTTCATGATCACCACAAGGCCGGTTGTGTCGACAAATCCAGAGTTTGACTTCGACCACGCGGTCGTGATCAAGATGAACGAAGACTCTCACTGTCTACGACATCTGAGCGAAGATATTGAGCATGTCGTGGCCTCCCGGTTTGAACGATTTGCAAAGGCCTGCATTCGAGACGAAACGCTAAAGGAAGAGCTAAAAGCCCTCGTTCGACCGAAAGAAGACAGGACGTACCTGTACGTGAAGCTTCTATTTGACTGTCTGGAGCTGCGTGTCAAAGACGGTCTTCCGCGTGTACCCCGAGACTGGATCACGAGCTTCAAGACTCTCCCGGCAAATGCCAGAGAAGCGTATTCCAAGTTTTTGGGACGCGTGCGTGAAAGTCATCGAAACGACGTCAAGCTCATGCTTCAGTTCGTTGTTGCGGCAACCAGGCCCCTTACTGTGCGGGAGATCAACATCGCCCTCAATATCCGGGATTGTGCCAAGGGAAACCCAGAAGGGCTTGGTTTGCAGCCCGAGGAGTTTTTCCGGGACTGGATCCTGGATGCATGCAAGTTTTTCCTCGACATATACAACGGGCGCGTCTACTTTATCCACCAAACTGCAAAGGAGTACCTCTTGGGCTGCTCCAGTGACGAGCTTGCGGCCAAGCCAGACTGGTTGGGAAGGTTCTCGATCGAAGATTGCCACAGCGCCATGGCGGAGAGCTGTTGCGCGTACCTGTCCTTGCCATTCAAGTCAAAGGCCAGGTTTTCGGGCCTCAACGGCTCACCAAGAAATGGTAGCACCCACAACGAGGGAGTTAGCTACCACCTCTGGGACTTCGAGGAGTTGGAGTTCTCCAACTACGCCACTGTGCATTGGCAAACGCATGTCCATCACGGCCAGGTCTTGGTGCATCCTCTATGGAAAGGCACCGTCCCGCCAATGACCGGATGTGTTGCCGACTTAAGGACTCTTCAATCCTGTGAGTGGCGAACCAGAGCAATTTTCTTCCCGTTCTACCGTCTGCCCTCGTGGGGTGCAAGGAAAGTGCCTGCGCCCGAGGCGAAAAGGATCGCCCCAGAGAGAGAGTATCAGCTAAACATTTACGATAGGGGACCAGCGGCTTATGACGTTTGTTCACGTCCACGCTTCATTGGGAAAGATTGACGTGGACCTTCTCAGCAGATACTTACGACCCGTTGCTAGTCCTGTGCCGGGGGTGCATTTGGAAATCGACAACCCCCGCCACCTCAGTACTGACGCGATGAACATCTCCATCGATGACCAGAATCGATTTGTTATCGCCGATTGCAACGGAGTTCCGTTGAAAAGAGTCCGGCGTGTTCTTTTCGACGAAACTAATGCAGCCGAGAGTGTTGCTAACTCGCTTCGCTCAATCGCTCTCATCCGGACCATCAAAGCCCTCAGCAACTACGGTGCATTCAGCCCCCTTCCGGTGGACTAGTTCTCCATACGGATATTCAACGACGACATGGCCGTGGATGACGCGTTCGGTTCCGAAATCCGGGTGTTACAAGGAGACAGGTTGAGCTATGTCATCTCCAACAGGCTCTCTGATGTCCCGGTCCACGTCCACATGATCAGCCTCAACGCATCGTGGAGCATTGGGAACTTGCAATGGGACATCAGGGTGCCCCCGCTGGGGATGAGGTCTGGAGATATGATAATGGCGATACCTCCCAACGTCAACGATGACGACGACCTAGAAATTGAAGACACCATTGTCGTCATATTTTGCACGGGGGAGCAGTCGGTGGACCGGTACAGTACGGCATCGGAATGGCAGAAGCGGATTTACCTCCCTCCTGTCTTGCTCAGTGCCGAGCATCGAAGCCAGTCGGTGCCTACGTGGCTTCCGTTTGTTCCGCCTCCCAACTGCCAGATTAGGCACTTCACCGTCCGAACCGCGCCTCGCGAATGAGGGGGGTTTGTCTTCAGTTCCAATAGGCGTAATGTATCTTAGATTATGAAAGTCCATGGTTGTACCGCAACGGGCCGTGCCTGCATTGTGGGGGCCTTGATTGCATCCTAGTTGGCTCTACTTACATTCCAACGGCCTGAGGTGGGCCCATTGTCCGCGTGTACTTTTGGTAAGTATGTCCCAACTTTGGAAGCAAATGTACTCTTGTTTGCTACTTATGTAGGTAGTCGACCCGGCATCAAACATGGGCCCACTGTTGATTCTTCATGCTGCAATCAATATGTTGTTGGTCTCAAAACAGTGTCCGTCTTTCGGCCAACTCCGGTTGCGCGATTTCAACTGCATGCTTGGCTGTCCGGGGCGCATTCGGTGAAGCTCTCGCGTCTTTGGGAAAACTTGAACGTTACATTGATGCTCCTTACCTAGCAAACATAGCAAGATGGCAGCACGAAGCCGGCATGAATATCGAAACCCTAAATGCAACCATTCTCTGAGACTGACCGACGTCAACCTAATAAAGAACCGTGCCTCGACGCTTCTTTCCGTATTGCTGAGGCACAGAAACAACCAACGGCCAATATTTCATGCTTGAGGGTGTCATGTTGATCGCCAGGCCGTGCTGCTGCTGAAGGAGAAAAAGGTATGGTAACCAATCTGATCAACTAGAAGAAACCCCAAAGTTGTGACGTGCATCTCCCCGTTCTGCCAACTGAGGGCGCAGGTCCCCGAGCCTCCCGCTTCGGGTCGCACAAACTTCGGTGAGCTGCAGATGACAAAAATGGCGAGAGCCGGCGGGGAATCGCAGGACCAGAGAAGCCCCCGTGGAAGTTTGGTTGTGGGATGGCCCCTGCGCCGCATTGGGGGCTGCCAACGGGTCATGCAACCACTCACCGGACCGGAGAGATCGCAGAGCATGAAACTCGGGCCTTTTAGCGTTGTGTGCTCAGCACACCGCAGTCACCAACCCCGGCGACGAACCGCTAACCCACGGGCGGCTCGCGCAGCCTGATTGGTCGGCGGCACCCCTGGCCCCCAATGGGACCGCCCGGCAGCCCGCAAATCACCGTTGTCGCTCCCCGATCACCGGTCACAATGATCTGGGGGGGTCTAATTGCCCCTTTCTTCTTGGCAACCCCGGCACTGCGAATCCTAGAGACACGGCCACGATAGGATGACATGACGGACGCCGAGTTCGTCAACGTCGAGCCATGTCAGCATCGCACTCAAGCGGGGTTGCACTCCCAGCGAGCGTGCAAACAAAAGATGTCGGCAACCCGCATTTGAGGCGTGGAGCTGGAATGCGTTTGTAGGCAGCCAGACTCATTCTTATAAGCCCCTTCGCCGCCCAGCCAGGATCATTCTCGGTCTTCAACATCCTCAACTTCTTCTCTTCAAGCTCCGCAATATACCCGAACCTGCTGACATCTTCACTGATCTCACATCCAACGCACACCAACACATCAACATGCCTTCCCTCTCTCTCCGCCTCTTGGCGCTCCAGGCCATCTCCGGCCTCGGATCCCTCACCAACGCCCTCGCCATCATGCCCACCACTCCCTCGCCCTACGAGGGCCTCACCCCCCGCGAAATCACCCTCGCGGACGGCACCGTCGCGACCATCTACGAGAACCGCGCCCTCACCTTCCATTCAGCCCCCGCCTCCGAGCCAGCTCCCCCAAACAAAGCCAAACGTTTCCAATACGTCACGTACACCGGCCTCGGCCGCAACGACTACTGCGGCGAATGGTCCGGCCCCGTCACAGGCGGCGCCTCCGCCCCCCTCGCATCAGACTGCCACGCCATCGCGCTGGCTTACACGCGCCAGACCTCCTTTGGCGCCGACGCCGTCCTTGGCTACTGGGCTATCTCTGCCGCGGACTGGGCTGCCGCGCCAGGCGGATGGATTACGCTCGCGGCGTCCGGGACGTGCAAGTTCCCGATTGCGCTGGGCTGGGGGCAGGCGCCACAGGCGGCGAGATTTGGGGCGAATGATTTGAGGTTTTATATGAATTGGGTGACGGGGCAGGCGGTAGGGGGGAAGTCGGAGAGCTCAGGGGGGGTGTCCTGTTGGAATGGGACGGACGGGGTTTTTACGGACACGAGTTTTAAGGTTACGCATGTTTGAGGAAGATGGGAGAGACATGGGATTGGAGTGTGAGAGCTGACCGAATGATCGAGCTGCTGGCTGGGGAGTCGGGATGGGGTTTGACATTCAGGACGGGATTGACTGCACGCGAGGAGAGAATTATTGGCTAGGTACTTTGGAGCGTTGCATCTTGGAGAGGTTGATGTCTCGGGAGCTGTTTGTGAAACCAAAGGGTCAGATCAGGATGGCCTATTGGGAAGAAGGATGGCAAGATTCGGTAGATACCTGGTAGGTACGTTGGCGCGTTTATACACCCGTCATTATCATGAATATAAATAATAAAAGACATTGATATCAACTGCAGGTGGTCCGTGGTGTATTACATGCGCTGAGCTGCATATTACAACATGAAGCGGCGACATTTTCCCCCGCTTATATCGAGCTGCAGACCTGTCTGCATGATCCTGGGGTATGTTGTGCGGTAGCTGCACCACACTGCAGCGTTGAACCGGCGTGAGTCACGTCATTGTGGGGAGCACACAGCGGCTTGGCGATGTGGACGTCGCGTATTTCGGGTTGGGATTTTGCTGAGCATTGTTACGACATTCTTATTCTTCTCTCCCAAATCTCTGAGCGTCCCATCTTCTTCACCACGCTACCTACCTTACCTTACCTCCTTCCCTCGCAACCGGGCACACCGAAGACCTTCTATTCCCAAAGCACAATGTCCGCCCCTGAACTCGCCAGCGAAGCCCTCGCCGCATGGGACGGCATCGCCCCGTACTGGGACGAGGGCATCGGCAAAGACGGAAACAAGTACTGGAGCGTCCTGCAAGAGCCGTGTCTCGCTCGCCTCTTCCAAAGCACTCTTGACAAGTTCAAGTTAGCTCCCGGTTCGGCGCCTTGCAGAGCCTTGGACCTCGCGACCGGAAACGGTCTCTGTGCGCGCTGGCTTGCAGCAAGGGGGGCGAAGGTTGTGGCTACGGATGGGAGTGAGGCTATGGTGGAGATTGCGAAAGGGAGGTCGGTGGGCGTGAAGGGGGTGGAGTTTAGAAAGTTGGATGTTACGAGCGATACGGACTTCGAGGCTTTAGTGAATGTGGAGGAGGGTGGGCGAGGGTTTAATATCGTGCTGATGAATATGGCGATTATGGATGTGGCGGATATTGAGCCGCTGGCGAGGGCGCTGCCAAAGTTGCTGGCGAAGGATGGGGTGTAGGTTGTCTGTCTTTAGTGTCTTGGGGAGACTTTGAGCTGATTTGCGACAGATTCGTCGCGACGCTGCTGCACCCCGTGTTTGTGACCTCGAATGCAGCCAGGAATATTCAGATTGACTTCAACCCCGACACGGGCGAGCCGCAGGTGGTGCGCAGCAAGGTGATAAAGGAGTACCTATTTGTGTCACCGGCCAAGGGCGACGTTGTGCCGGGACAACCTAACAAGCAGGTGTGTTATCTTCCGCTTGCGAGGAGCTACGCTGATTTCTCATTCAGATCTACTTCCACCGCCCGATGTGCGACCTGTTTGGCACGTTCTTCCAGACGGGTCTTGTCATGGACGCCATGGAGGAGTTGGCTTTTACCGAGGCGGATCAGAACAAGGACAGGGTTGGGTCGAGCTGCAACTACACGCAGCTGCCGATGATTCTTGCCTTCCGGATGCGTCTTCCCTCTCTTTGATCTCTATCGCATGTAGTCTGCACTTATGATGGAGGATCAGGGTTGCTAGATTGCTAGAGCAACGGGAAAGTAACAGTGCAGCAGTTTGTAATGGATAACACAACAGCGGCATGTACATACGTCAGTAACGGTGGCAGTCTCATCGGGCCAGCTTGTTGCCGTCCTGCTGGAGCTCGGCCCGTGATACGTCCCGGACTCTTCGAATGAGCCGCCGCAAACGGCGTCCTTGACTCCAAGGGAGCAAGAGATGGTGGCCCATTGGACGAGGGAGACGGTTCTACCGAACCAGCATTGGCTTTGTTCTTTGTTGGTAGCATTGCCCTACTGGGCAATAATGGGCACGATTTGACGCACCCAGTCACCACCAGGCCTTCCTTAAGCGTTATTGTGTTCCTTGCCTGGATGGTCGACGGCCCTACCATCGCGGTGACGTGGTGAAGTTGCTTGCACGGGTCTTTTACTGGGTCGGTCGAATAATGGGCTTTATGGGGCAGCCCAGCGCGATGGTGGTCAAGCCGGACTCGACAGCTTCGACGGAACCGAACATGGTGTGGCTGGGGGCGAAAATCGGTATCAAGAGGTTCGTGACCCTGCTTGATTGCGCCGCCGCCCGCGACATGGTCGCGGATGCCACCAGGACGAGCGCTGTGGTGCGATGCATCTCCAAAAGAAATTGGGTTGTTCAATGAAGGCTGGAGACCATGGGCGTACTCATCCTTCTTGTATTTCGCAACATGCCCGTCCTGATGTCTGTGCAACGCGGGATCCGGAGCCAAGGCGGCGAGTTCGTGTCGGATGCCTGGGCTGTAGGCGCACCCAGCCCGTCCCGCCGGTTCGATGCTGGTTCCGGCCCCTGTCGTCGACGCTACAAGCGCGGCACGGCACGGCATCGTGCTCCGCATTTTCCACCGGGGTGGGTCCGATCTCTGCGGCAAAGAACCGATTTCGTTGTCAAGGTCCGGGTACAAATTTTGCAAGGGGCGCTGTGCTAGACGTCCTGCGTCCAAACTTCGTCCGTCTCCAATATGCCCTACTCGGGCAACAAAGCGGCGAGCACCTTCGCCGTGGGTTCCAACTGCGCCGGATAACCAAGATTGTGACGGAGATCTCGATGACAAAGTTAACAGCTGCCACAGCTACCACTGGTCTGTATCTAGGTAGACAGGCGGGGCACTATTATCTTCCTATCATCACCGCTGATGGCTTCTTCATCGCTGCTGGAGAGTCAACACGCCAAGGCGCTAACATCTCGCCTCCGCGCGGTAGACACCTTCGCGTCAGCCTGAAATCGCACCTCATTCTCATCAGCTACATCCGTGACACCCAAAAATCATCGGAAACTATGATGATCCACGCAGAGGTTCAATTTACCGCCCGCCAAATACATACTAACCGCAGGTACAGCAGCCATCGTGATACTGAAACCGCGGGAGCTAACGAAACGCAGGGAAGCAAGCTGCCAAAAGCAAACAAGAATAACAGAAAAACCAACTGAACCTAATATGTGGCTCCGCTTATCATCCAACGTGAGTTGCTAAGTATACTGCCCCTTCAAAGCCGATAGCATAGCATATTCCCTCCCCTTACCCCAAAATCACCGCTCTCCCTGCAGCACCTCCATCTCCTTGACCCTCAACCCCTCCAACAGTTCCCTCCGCTCCGCCATCAACGCCTCCCTCTCCCTCGTCAAAGTCTCAATCCGCTCCCGCGCCATATCCAACAACTTCGCTTTGTTCAGCGCCCTCCCACCTCCACTGCGGCGCTTCGAGCTTCCATTCCCATCCCCATCTCCGCCCCCCTTGTGGCTGCCCTCATTGCTACCCTCTGTAGAATCCCTACCCCCTTCGTTGCTACCTTCGCCATCCGCCCCAGAATCGTCGTCCTCGCCCCCTTGCCCCGCCAGCACAGCCTGCAGACTCTCAAACTCTACGTTCAGCTTGTTGCGGTACTTTTTGCCAATGCCGTTGTGCCGCTCGCGGACACGCGCCTGCTCGTCCTCTTCCGTGGCCTGTTCTTGCTCCTGCTGGGGCTCTGGTAGTGGTTCTGTGTGCCCCTGCGCAGGTTGCGACTCAGGGGCCGAGCCGGAGTCGGCGGTGTTGGGGCTCGGATCAGCGCTCATTTTTGAGGGCTTAGCAGCAGCGCTGGGCTTGGGCTTGGGCTTGCTGCTGCCTCGGGAGGCTCGCGTGCGAGATTTCTTTGCTGGGGGCGGGTTTGTGTCGCCTTCGTCTTCGCCGTGGCTGCTGGGGCCAGGGAGAGGAATGGCGGCTTGGCGATCGGTGGTGCGTTTCATTTTAAGTGGGTTGCTATGGGGCGTTTGGCTTGGGTTTCTGGGATTGCTGGCGGCGATGTTGGGCATCGCTGGGCAGAGGGTGTGTGTCGCACGAGCGGGCGTGGGCTGATCAGGACGCGACGATCCCGGCGCGGCCGGCGGTAGTGGAGTTGATTGGGCCAGCTCTTTATCGCTGCATGGCGTGGCGGCACCGAAGCACGTGACGGCGTCTGGGCTGCTGTGGAAGGGGGGGAAGCACATGGTCTGGTAGGAAACGCAGCCGAATCCGGTGTCATGGCCGATGGGGGGATAGGGGTATGAAGGGGAATGGGCGTCCGGGCTCGAGCAGAGTGTTCCAGCGCCAATGGTGTCAAAACCCAGCGGTGCTGGCGGAAAGGGCGGCCATCCTAGATCGGTGGTGTTTGGCTGCGGGACATTGGGGGCGCCGAGATCGTTCCAGGTGTCGTGCCATGCAGGCGCCTGCGTGATCTCTATTAGTTTGCTAACCAGTATGCAGAACGGGACAGTGCCCTACTGTGCCGGCGTTGAAATCAACCGGATCCGAACCGCGAAGGCCCTCCTCCATCTTGGCACTCGACGCTGCGGACAGGGTCGTCCAGCCAGGGCGGACACGGTACTTATAAGCTTATTTCATGACATCCCTCCTGGCCTGCAGACTAGCGACGAGGCTTGCAGCAGGCCGTGGTCGCGCCAGCATTTCTTGTTCTTGGGCCATCGACGATGCATCGCTATCAGAGATAACCGTCACCTGCCAAACCCAGGGTTCCCGGCGAGGGATTTGGCCACCCCTGCCCACCCAGCCAAAGAGAAGATTGCTACCGAAAGCAGAAGGCGAGCTGGCTCATGGCCCCGCATAGCTGGTACCGCCGGGTGGCTGGCTGCTCATGCAGACCAAAGCCAGAGACTGGACCACAAATGCTAGGGCCGAACCCCATCGGTCGATCCGAACCCGGCGAGCGTTGCGGAGCTGAGACCCGAGGATGTGGCCCGAGCGGAGAGATTGCTCCGCTCCAATGCGCTCCACGCCAAGGGCCACAAGGATCCCGCTGTCTCAGTCGACCGCTTCTCGGGTCTGCATCCCGTCACAGCTGCGGCGCACGACTCCGCAAAGTGGGCTCACCTTGCGGCGTCCACGAGTCACGCGCTCTCCGCCGCCTTGCAGAGACTGATTCTGCAACAATCTTACATCTCTCATCCGTCTATCATCCCTAATAGTGTAACGGTCAACATATCGCGCTTTCACCGCGAAGCTCGGAGTTCGATTCTCCGTTAGGGAGATCATGAGTTGGATGGATGGTGGGAGATCTCTTTTTGTATCGAGGCTCTTGAAGAGCAGCCCTTTCATAAAAGCAGCACCTTTGCCAGGGCAGCTCATTCATCCCGGCATGCACACTCCCCTTTTGTCGATTCAAGCTGAATTGAGCCGCAACAGATATGTACAACCAACCGCCCCTTTTCCAGCTTTGCCATACTCTTCTGACTGAATGCAGCTCACTTGCCAAGCGACTGCTTCACAAGACTCACTAGCAGCGGCCCAACCCTGGAGGCGATGATCCTATCCCCCGCAATGGACGGATGTACCCCATCACGCAGATCCGATGTCTTGAATCCTGTATTGCAATCCGCAATCACAATCGGCGACTCAGTCGAGTTCAGCCCCTTGGCCCACGCCGGAATCGCATTGTTGATCGCCGTAATTGCCGCATTCGTGCCCAGCGGGATGACCAGATCCACAATGATCTTCATCTTCGGGTTCGACGCCCGCATGATGTTGACCATCTTGGTGTACGCCGCCATGATGTCGTTGGTGGTCTTGCCACGCGACACGTCGTTGGTGCCGAGCATGAACATGACGATGTCGGCGGGGGTCTTTTGCAGCCAGCCGGTCAGGTAGTTGTTGGCGATGTCGACGGCCAGCCAGCCCGAGTGGCCCTCGTGGTGCTGGTCCCAGTTTGCTGTGGTGGGCTGGCATCGCTGCGGGTTGCTGTTCTGCGACCCGACGTACTGCACTTGGCTGGCCACGCCGGCTTCGGCGAGCTGGTCCCAGACGAAGGCGCGCCAGCAGGTGATCTCGGTGATGCTGTCGCCGAGGGGCACTGTGTGTGTGTTAGCGTTGGCCATAGTTCTATCTAGGTTGCAACAGTTCTATCCGGGTTGCATTCAGGGGTTCAGGGGGTAGACGTACTAATCCGTAGCTTTGAAGCAGCCTGGCGCTCCACAACCTCGACGGGGGAGGCCGCAGCAAATCCCGCGAGGGCGAGTGCTGTCGCGAATAGCGTGGCGGCGTACATGTTGGATAGTGTCGAAGTAGGTAAAACTAGATACTGCGTAGTCGATTTCTAGAAAATGCGCCAAGAAGGGGGCGGCTGCCTTCTCTTTATCATCAGCTACGACTACCTAACTATCGCTCAGGCAAACCAAGTCGCTGGCTACCCCCGCCGGCACCACAGGGACACCGGGAAGCGGCAATGTCGAGTCCCTCGATCTGGCTCATCTTAGAGGCCGTGCTAATACCCGACCAACCGGGAGAAGCATCCCACAACCCAGTCGCACTCGGGCGGATGGGTCAATATCGCCGATACCTGCTTTGCATGCTTTGCATGGGAGCCCGTTTCGTCTCGGAGGACGGGAGGTGGCCATCATGTGGGAATAAAGGGGAATGGCGACGGGTGTGGTGCTTGTTGACGCCTCAACGCCCAATGCCCAGACTTTTTACACTTCTTCGGTGGTGTATGCATCCGCCGCTAATTGCTGGGAAGCTTGTATATCCGGGAGCGACGCCAATGTGCCTGGATAATATGCCTGCACTTCGGGTTCGGATCTCGGATCGTACCCATGGCAAGGAACCGTCGGGGGGGCATGGTGCGGGGTTGTCCGCTGGGAATGGAGTCTGAGATTCTCCGTTGACGACCATGAAACAATTCCCCTCCTCTCCTCGTCTCCGCCAGCGCTGAAACCATCAGGAAAATACAATGATAGGGGTGAATGGGGCGAGTCACGCTGCATTTACCCGAGAAGTAAAACCGCACCGGTTTGCCCCGCTGGTGGCAGCAAAAACCTCGCCCGGCGCAAAAAGATGACGACTGTGGGATTCGAACCCACGCCTCTTGCGAGAGTAGAATGCAACCCCTTGAAGGGACCAAGAACCAGAAAATTTTCTTGAGTCTACCGCCTTAGACCGCTCGGCCAAATCGCCTGTTGGATGTATTTGAACGGGGTGGAATCGGCGTATTTGACTTGGTGCGACACCGGGATGCGCCAACAGGGGCTTCGCCCATCGACACATAGACCGATAGGGTGCCCTTGGCAAATAAGTTATTGGTAATTATATGTTGCTTCGACGTATTCGAATAGCGTTTGGGGTGCGTAAGGCTTTGCATCGTGGAGGTCTCGAACGGG